>Ga0307934_1000376_pt1 | contig 34080 bp, 33 predicted proteins | sample OrgLakmetageno90_FD_201838 | JGI IMG/M metagenome (GOLD analysis project Ga0307934, IMG submission 201838) | Saline water microbial communities from Organic Lake, Antarctica - #90 | ecosystem: Environmental > Aquatic > Non-marine Saline and Alkaline > Saline | place: Antarctica: Organic Lake...
CATCGCAAGCGCGCAGCCTTCCTCGGGAAGTCGCCCACGACGACACCGTGATTCGACTTTGGTGCCAGGACTGGATCTTTACAACAGCCTGTCAATAAGTGTTCGTCAGCATCAGGCCTACTTGACCGTGGCGACCGGGGCGACCGGTCGCCTGGGGTCCGCAACACTCGTTGGACTTGTGGGTCGCGCATACCCTGTGGCCACACACATGATGGTGGAGGTCCACCTAGCCGGTGAGCTGGTCCTCATCCACCACAAGACTTCGCAAGCAAGTAATGACTGAGGCGCATCAGTGTGTGGTTCACGGGGGGAGGTGGCCGGAAAAGAGTCCGGGACATACCCGCATGCGCAGCACCGAATGGCACCACCGGCGGCATGCCAAAATAGCGCCTCGATGCGTGGCCCGCACCCTCTCGGGGTTCCGCCCCGCCCCACGGCGTGGGATATCGGGCCTTTTCGCACGGGGGACATAAATTTAGAGCGTGTGGCGTGCAGATAATTACGACGCCCCGGGTGCAACGGGCGAAGCACTCGACACCGCATGGTGGTCGAGAGATTTGGCGCACCAGCTAAGTGTTGGCGATAACAGTGCCACGCCCGTGAACGAAGCCGCTCAAGCCTGGGATGGTTGGTGGAACGAGATTGCCGACCTGGGCGGTGTGAGTCCGCTCATTCACTTTCAAGACCGCAGTGATAACCGTATTGATATTTCCCGCGGACACCCCGGTGGTGTGGCGAGATTCCTGGCAGGTTCCCCCACGCTGCTGAGTAATTTGATTCGTGACGACGTGGCACGCCGCCCCGCCACCAGAGCCGCTCTTCGCCTGGTTGATCACGCCCTGGAGCTGTCCCAAACTCGAGGTCTTGACACCATTGCGTTGGGCATCGGATTGGTGGAGTGGAAACACGACGGGGTGGACTATTGCGGCCCGCTGCTCTTGCGCCCGGTTCGTCTTCGTCGCCGGGGTGGGGATATTGAACTCACCCTCAAGCGTGAAAATGTGCACCTCAATCCCGGCATCCAGCGAGCGTTTGCCCAACAACTTCAGGTCACCCTGGATTCTGCGTCCTTTGTTGCCCTCACCGACGATGCCGGGGCATTCAAACCCAACCCGGCGCTGGATCGCCTCCGCGACCTCACCGCCCACCGCGGTGATGTCGCGGTCTCGGCCAGACTCGTGATCTCAAGCTTTGGCGAAGTGGCAGAGCCCATGCTTGATGATGCACAGAATTTGCACCACCCGATTGTGGATGCACTGGGGGGGAACGCCCATGCCATCGCCCAATTGCGCAGTGCCAGAGTTCCCGTGGAAATCACTCCGGCAGATAGTCGCTCCGCTGATGCCGATCGACACCTTGTGGATGCCAGCGGCGAGCACGATGCCATTGTGGCCAACATTGTTGCCGGCAACTCTCTGGCGATTCGTTCTCTGCCAGGAACCGGGTCCACCCAGGTTGTGGTGAATGCCTTGGGTGCTTTGATTGATGCCCACAAACGCGTTCTGGTGGTGGGCTCACGCCCGGCCAGTATCCGAGCACTCACCGATCGTCTGCGAAGCATTGGTCTGCAGGGTGTGGTCTCGCACGTGTCCAACCCAGGTCCCGACCTCATCGCCTCCATCGGACGCAATGAAAAAGTCAAAAAGCCGTCCACCCAGGATGTGGACTCTGCCTGGGAACGGCTGCGTACAGTCATTCTTCGCTACCGCAGCGCGCTCAGCCAGAGAGACCCCGAGCTGGGTGTCAGTGCTTCGGAATGTTTCACGAAGCTGGGGACACTGTCTCTTTTGCCCGAGCCACCCGAGACCATGGCCCGTCTTGATAACGAGGCGCTCAAAGCACTGACACCTGGGCGAGGTCAGGCTGCGGAACTTTTGGCCCAGGCGGCGAGGCTTGGGGAATTTCGTTACGGGCCGGGGGACACCCCCTGGTACGGGGTGAGTTTTGCTGACGTAGACGACGCTAGAAAATCTCATGAGCGCGCCAAGCGACTGTTCGCCGATCTGATACCGCGCCTGCAAGACAAAATCGACCCCATCTTGTCCCAGACTCCTCTGCCGGTGGCTATTACCGTGGGCCAGATGGGCGTGTTCTTGCGCCTGCTTGTGGACATTCGCGACACCTTGGATCGTTTTCAACCAAGCGTCTTTGATCGCTCGGTGAAAGACATGATTGTCGCCACCGGCGCGGTGGGTAAAGCGTCGGATATGCCTCGGATGCAGCGACGCCGCTTGAAAGGTTTGGCTAAAGAGCACGTGCGCCCCGGCGTGCACGTGGGTGACATCCACGAGTCGTTAGTAAAAATTGATGGGCAGAGAGAACTCTGGAATCGGTATGTAGAAACCGGGCACCGCCCGAGCGTGCCGGGTGGTCTCTCTGATGCTCACGTCTTATTCCAGCAGGTGGAAGACGATCTTGCCCACCTTGACCGGGTGCTTCACAGACAGGGTTCGGGGGAGCGCCTCGCAGATATGCGCACCCACGATCTGGTCACGCTGCTTGAAGAACTTTCTGCAGAATCTGATGTTCTCCACAGCTTGGAGCAGCGTCAAGAAGTCTCTGATCATTTGGCCACCTGGCACTTGCAGCCACTGGTCGATGATCTTGCTACCCGCCACGTGGAAGCGGACGCTGTGGCAACAGAGCTCGAACTGGCATGGTGGCGCGGAGCACTGGAAAGTATTTTGGAGCGCGAAGAGGCACTTCTCGGTTCCGATAAAGCACTGTTGGAGCGCCTCGAGGCAGACTTCCGACTGGTCGATGAAGCTCATGTTGCCGGCAATTCGCAGGCGTTGTCGTGGCAGTTGGCGGAGCGATGGTCACTGGGGTTATTGGACTGGCCAGAAGAAGCCACAGCCCTCAAGACTCTCTTGAAAAATGGACGTGCCACCGCAACAAATCTTGCTGCGTTGGCGCCACACCTGACAAAAGCTCTTGCGCCGGTGTGGCTAGCCACCCCCTATAACGTCCACCAGATTCCCGATACGGTGGCATTCGATGTGGTCATCGCACTCGATGCGAGCGCCGTGCGAGTATCCGAAGTGCTCGGCGCACTGCGCCGTGCACCTCAGGTGGTGGTCTTGGGTGACCCGGTCACCCAAACACCCCAACCTTTTGACCTGGCGCTTCGCCACAAAGATTCCTTGACTACCACCAATCGCGATGCGTGGCACCAAGAATCGCTGTTTGGGGCACTTCGGGTGCTGGTGCCCACCTATTCCTTGGAGACCAGCTACCGGACCAGCGGCGATGACTTGGCCGGGTTAGTGAACCGGGCATTCTTTGACAACACCGTGGCGTCAATGCCGTGGGCGGGTAGTTTCTTAGGCCACCCCTCACTGGCTATTGACATTCTGGATGACGGTCACGGGATGCCGGAGGCATCCACCGGGTTGGTTGAGGGTGTGAGCTCCGAGGTTCGCCGGGTGGTGGATCGCGTTCTCGATCATGCCCACACCCGCAGTGGGGAATCGCTCATGGTGATTACGGCAAGTGCGCTTCATGCCACCAGGGTGTATGAAGCACTGGCCGAGGCAATCACCAAGCGCTCCGATGTTGCGGAGTTTTTTGCCAAGGACTCTGGCGAACCATTCCTGGTGGCAACACTGGATCAGGCTGTGGCACTCACCAGAGACCGCGTCCTGTTCTCTCTGGGCTATGGCCGAACTCCCCACGGACGAGTGTTGAGTGATTTGGGTCCACTCTCTGAGCCCGGTGGCGAAAGGTTGCTTGCTGTGGCTTTCACCAGGGCCAGACGCCATTTGCGCTTTGTGTCGTGTGTGACACCGGAAGACTTGCGCGACACCCGGCTTTCGCCAACAACCCGAGCACTCGGTGATGTTCTCCACCAGCTTGTGCCCTCGGCTTTGGCTGCGAACAGTTCCGGAGAGAAAGACCCGCTCCTGGTGGATCTTGCCAGGCGCCTGGAGGCTCAAGGGATGAGGGTGGAGCTTGACTACCAGGGTCAGATTCCTCTCGCCGCAAGTTACGGCGGCTACTGCATTGCCTTAGATACGGACAGCTCGGTCATGGGCATGCCTGTTCGTGAAGCTCTTCGCATTAGACCAGCAGCTTTTGCAGCTTTGGGATGGCACTACGTTCGAGCACACTCCTTGGAGCTCTTCTCCACACCGGATGCGGTCGCAGAGCGCATCGCAACGCTTGTGGGCATTACCGGGGCCCTCACCAGCGATGATGTCTGAGAAGCGCCCGAAGAGCAAAAAAATCGGAGCACGGCGGGTGCGAACCACGCCGGTGGAAGGCCAGGGAGCGGAACCTACCCCTGACCGGTCAGTCGAGGAAGAATCCGGAACGGCGAATTCTTCCAACGAGGATCGTTTGCGGGCGGACAAACCACCCCACTACTAAGACGATGAGGGAGCGCTGCTGCTCGCTGTTGTGCTCGGTGTTGTGCTTGTTGTCGTGCTTGGGGTGGTGTCTTTTTTGGGCGTGGTTTTTGCGGGGGTAGAGTCTGGCGAGTCCTTCTTTGGCGTGGAGGTCTTTTTTGCGGCCTCCGATTCGGCGCGCGAGTCGGTGCGATAAAAACCGGACCCCTGGAATGTCACCCCCACAGCGCTAAACACTTTGCGAAGCGGTGCCCCACATTCTGGGCATACGGTCAAGGAATCATCGGTGAACGCTTGATGGATATCAAAAGCGTTCGTACACGCCGTGCAGCGATAGGAGTAAGTGGGCATAGCGGTGTCCTTTAGGAAGTGGGAGCGAAAGAAAGAATACGTGCGGGGGTCACCACCGCGTTCACACCCTGATCGTGGTGTTCGCGTGGCACATCATCGACCACTTCGTGATCAAAGACCACCGCATACACGGGGGGGCCTTGAGTGAGCGCACCCAGTGTGCGGTCGTAGTATCCGCGGCCCCACCCAAGGCGCATGCCATCGAGTGCCACATTCGCAGCGGGAACAAAAATGACGTCAACATCAGCCAACACGATGGGGGCTAATACTTCGCCCATCGGGGCGGGCATCCCCAGAGCATCGATACCTTCGTTGTCTTTGTCATAGCGCGCCCAGTCCATGAGGCCATCGTCTCTGGCAATAGGCAACACGACAAACAGCCCTTCAGTGGCCGCCCATTCCAGAAACTGACGGGTGGGTGGTTCATCCCCCGTGGAGAGATAGCAGGCAATACGACCTGCGACATGCTGATCCACCACACGCTTCATCATGGCAAAGAGACCCACGGCGGCGGCATCGCGCTCGGAGACGGTCATGATGCGCCGGCGTTCCCGAATTTCTGCGCGCAGAGCGCGCTTACTGGGGTGGGTTCCATCAGGCACTACCCCAGTGTAGGGGTCGGCATTACGATAGGAAGATGCCCATTTCTAAAGCGGTAATCCCTGCGGCTGGCCTTGGCACCCGCTTCCTTCCGGCCACAAAAGCGATGCCCAAAGAAATGTTGCCGGTGGTCGACAAACCGGCCATCCAATATGTGGTTGAAGAGGCGGTCAGTGCGGGTCTCCACGATGTGTTGATGATTACCGGGCGCAACAAGAACGCTTTGGAAAACCATTTTGATCGAGCAACAGAGCTCGAAGCGCAGCTGCTGCGAAAAGGGGACAAGCGGCGCTTGCAGGAAGTGGAGCTCTCCAACCATTTGGCCAATATGCACTATGTCCGCCAGGGTGACCCTCTGGGTCTGGGCCACGCCGTGCTGCGAGCCCAAATGCATGTGGGGAAGGAAGCTTTTGCTGTGCTGTTGGGGGATGACCTGATTGATGAACGCGATGTGCTGCTGCAGCGCATGATTGATATTCACGATCAGCACGGAACCAATGTGGTGGCACTGATGGAGGTTGATCCAGCCCTTGCCCACCTCTATGGCGTTGCCACCATTGACAAAACGGAGCACGACGATGTGGTCAGAGTGACGGGCCTGGTAGAAAAACCTGCCCCCGGCACCGCACCCTCCAACCTGGCCGTCATCGGCCGCTATGTTTTACAACCCGACGTGTTCCCCGTCTTGGAGGCAACCACAGCTGGGTCCGGTGGAGAAATACAGCTCACCGATGCGCTGAACACAATGGCTGCAACACAGATTGGGGGTGGCGTGCTCGGGGTGATCTTCCGGGGTCGCCGCTACGACACCGGTGACCGCCTGGATTACTTGAAGGCCATCGTCCAAATTGCTGCCACCCGGGAGGACCTGGGCCCCGACCTGATGGCGTGGTTGAAAGACTTTGTGGCCAAGGCATAGGCGATGACCCTCCCCACACTCCGCCACCGCTTGGTCACTCTGCGCGGCATTCGCATGCGTGATGCCCGGGCAATGGAACACGCTCTGAGCAGTAACCGCTCGTGGCTCAGCCAATGGGAGGCCACCACCCCGGTCATTCGCCTGGGCAACGACGATGCGAGAGCAAGTATTCGTGGTTTGCTGGCTGCAGAAAAAACAGGCAGCGCTTTGCCGTTAGTGCTTGTCCATGAGGGTGCTCTGGTGGGACAGCTGAATGTTTCCCAAATCACCTATGGCTCGCTGTCTTCTGCATCCCTTGGCTACTGGGTCGTGGAATCAGTAGCCGGGCGGGGAATTACCCCCGTGGCGGTGGCAATGGCCACCGACTACCTCTTTTTTGAAAAAGGTCTCCACCGTATGGAGGTGTGTATTCGACCCGAAAACACCGCGTCCCTGCGGGTGGTGGAAAAACTCGGTTTTCGCTATGAAGGCTTCCGCAGGCGCTTCATCCACATCAACGGTAAATGGGCTGACCATTTCTGTTTTGCCCTCGTGGTTGAAGAAGTGCCAGGCGGTGTGCTCGCCAGGTTTGAAGCAGGCGCCGTGCCCCCGGGCGTTGCTACTATCCCCGACCTGGACTGGGTGAAGGCACGAAACCCATTGTCGTTGCCACCGCGGTAGGCGAGACAGTGTCGAAATGGGGGTAAAAGCGTCATGCTGTTTAGTCGATTTTGAGAAATGCGCGCTGATTCAGAACCGAGGCTCCACACTCTGAGAGGCTCGTTCTCGTAAGCGTGCCGGGCTGGATGAGGCCCATGCGATCTCGTCCCAACCCTGTGAGCGGTGTGATTCCCCGTTTCTTGTCCGCTCTTGTCATCGGTGCTTCACCTACCGGCGCACCGAGACCTGGGCCCTCTGCCCAGACTCAGACCACTAGCCGGTAATCCACTGCGTTCTTCACAGCGCGCCAATACTTGGTTTATGGCCCACGGCCTCATACTCTAGACCCCGTGGGGACTTCGGGAACAACTTTCTTGCTGCTGGTGGCAGCAGTGCTGTGGGTGGTCTATCTGGTGCCGCTGTGGTTGAAGCGCAGCGAGTACTACGCCACAGAGCGCAATGCCACACGGCTTGGCCAAACTATGCGCCTGCTCGCTCACACCTCGCATGATTCGCCAGAAATCGAAGCCGAGCTTTCGGCTCGCTCGATTGGAAAACAGGAGAGAGAGGCGAAGCGCCAGCTTCGCAGTGTCTCCAGCCCGACACGGAGCGTTCTGGAGCGCCGCAGGCGCACCAAACAGGTCTTTTCTCTCTCACTGCTGATTGGCCTTACCTCAGGCCTGATCGCCTTCTTGGTGGCATGGCCCGTTCAGGTGGTCTGGGCAACCGGCGCCGTGGTCGTTCTCTCGCTGGCGATTCTTGGCCGGCTCAATCGTGTGGGTAAAACGTCCGCGCTGGCCTCCGCTTCTCGCGAGTACGTAGCGATTGCGAGACCTGTGGTGGCATCACGAGCACGACCTGCTTTGCCGCCCATCCCTGAACCACTGACTACGGGTAACGTGTTTGTGGACGCTCCACTACCCAGCAGAGATGAACTTGTGCGCTCGGCTCGCCAAGCCGCTCTGGCCAGTAGGCCAGAAGATTTCACCACGGAGAAGCTCGCTGTGGTTTCTGAGTTTGCCCAGATGGGCGAAGTGGGCCGCGAGAAGACTGAGCGCCTCAACCTCGACGAGGTTTTGCGCAGGCGTCGAGCCGTATAGCGGGAAGACCGCGGTGATATCGTGGTCTTCTGTCAGGGCCTGTGGCGCAGTTGGTAGCGCGCCTCGTTCGCAATGAGGAGGTCAGGGGTTCAATTCCCCTCAGGTCCACCAGTAAAAGCCCGAAAAGTCTAAGGAATAAGCTCAAATAGAGGGCTACCGGCAAGCGCTTGAGTGTTAACGAACTCCACCTAGGCCCCTTATCTGACCAGTACTTTTAGGGCTACTCCTAGAGCAGGCAAGCTCAAGGTGGACGCCGTGGTGCGAGATCGCGCTCCGGCTGAGCTAGATAACAAAGCGTGGCCCGGAATCTCGCCACTGCAACGCGGTTGTTCGAACGAGATTCGGGTGCACTGGAAGGTTGAGCCTGTCGAGACCCTTCTCTGCCCGGGACCTCGAAGCATCGTTTTTCGGGCGCTCGGGGCTCGAGATGTGCGGGGAGGCTAAGCGCAGTTAGTCGGCATGTGTAGTGAGGAATGCGCGGTAGTCGTCAAGGACGCCTGGCGCGAAGAGTGCTCGTGGCCACGCAATGCTGGTAGCAATACCAACGACCTGCGCGTCTTCCATGATGGGGCGCGCCATCGAATGTGCGGCGTCGAATCGACTGAGAGTGAGTTGGTCACCGAGAGCATCCCGGTAGACGCGTTCTGTTTCATCCATATCGACGTTGCGATCGTGCTCGCCTGCCATGAGGTGCCAGGGGACGTCCCGGCGCGCGGCGGCCCGAAGGTCGCCTGTCGCGTCGGATCGGAAGTTCAGGGTGACAAATCGCCATCGCTCGCGTGACATCGGATTTTCCTCGGGAGTCGCGGCGCGATATTCGTCATACGTCGCACCACGCTGCAGGATGGCGCGAACCTGGTCGCTCTCGGATACGGATTGCTTCCTCTCTGCCGTGCTGGCTCCTTGGTGGTCAAGTTCTGCTTCGAGGTTGTACCGGCCTTGTCGAAGCCAATTCACCGCTGTGCTGACAGCCACGACACCATCAATGTCGCTCCGCGCTGCGACGACCTGGGGAAGCACCCAGCCTGCCTGACTGGCACCCCAGAGCATGATTCGGGCGCTCGGCACACTAGTTTGCCGTTTCGCCCAATCGAGCGCGACGCCGACTTCCGTGGCGCGGTCGTCAAGCGTTTGCGCGAGCCAGTCGCCGGTCGAGCCGCCAATCCCTGGTTTGCTCCACGACAGTGTCGCCCACCCCGAGTCAGCTGCAGCCTCGAACCATGGGGAGTACAAGCCGTCCTGGGTGGCCTCCGCGGGCCCGTCGCCGTGCACCATCACCACGAGCCCGGTTGCCTCGCCACCTCGAGGCGTCGTGAGCACAGCCTCAAGATGGCCGCCATCGACTGGAATCATGACGGACCGCTCGTCGAACCGGTAGCTGTTGCCGGCGACCACCACGCCACCGGCTGCGACCACGAGACCGATCACGATGACAAACACCATCACAACGCGTTGCTTCTTTATCTTAATTGGCACGTTCGTACGATACACGATAGTTTGAACACATGACAACAATCCATGTTTCCCACGGTTTCGAAGAGTCGGAGCGCGAACGGGTGGGCTCACTGTATTGGGAAGCATTCCGGCGAAAACTTCGGCCGGCCTTCACCAACGATGCGACCGGACTCCAAACGATACAGGCGGCCATTCGCTCCGACCGCATGCTTGTCGCGCGAATCGAAGGAGAGGTAGCAGGAGTCTGCGGGTACTACGAGCGAGGAGTGGGGGCTGGAGACCTGTCCTGGAGTGCGCTGAGGACACGCCTATCCCTGGTCGCAGCGATAAGGGCCGTGCTTGTGCTCAGCGTGCTGTCCCAACGAGAACGTGGAAACGCGTTGGTGCTTGACGGGATTTGCGTCCACAGCGATAAACGAGGTCGTGGAGTCGGCACCGTTCTCCTTGACGCGGCGGTCGACCATGCACGAAGTCGCAGTTTGCAAGCCGTACAGCTCTCCGTGGTGGATACAAACCCTCGCGCCGAGGCGCTCTATTTGCGGTTGGGCTTTCAGACGATTGACACAGGATCGCTTGATCTGCTCGCACCCCTATACGGTTTCGACCGCCACACGACGATGGAGCGAAGGCTGGACCGGTGAGTGAACACATCGCTGCGCGCACCGTCATCGAGGCATTCCTTCCCTCAGTGGGCTCGATTGACCTGAGCACCCTCTATACCGAGGCAAATGCAGTGGGCATTGGCGATCAGACGCTTCGCTTAGCGATTCGGCGTTTGGCTGCGTCTGGCGAAGTCGAACAGCACGGCCGAGGAAGGGCTGGCACACTGAGGCTGACCAGCCTCGGGCAGGCACGCCAATCCCGCGACGGAATCGGCTTGGCCCTCGCCTTCGGGCAGGACGGCGGAAGCATCCGTTGGGACAAAACGTGGCATCTTGTCGCGATTAGTGCTCCTGAGCGTGATCGCGCTGTTCGTGACGGCCTCCGGAGGGAACTGCTCGCAGCCGGTGCGGCGACGATATCGACAGGGCTCTTCGCGACTGCCCACGACCTTGGAGACATGCTGGACTCTTCTGTCCGCTCTCACCTCGTGACGGCGACCGCGACGGCACTCAATATCCGCGGTGTGGTTCAGCCCGCTGAGATTGCGGAGTTGCTGTGGCCCTCGGCACCCATCATCACCGCATATGACGCAATCACGCGTGCCCTCGATAGAGACGACGCCTCGCAACCGTCTACTGTTCGCCGACTCCGACTTGCGCATGCTCTCGAACGAGCCATTCGCTTCGATCCGCTCATTCCGCCCGAGATGCGCGCTGCTCCCTGGCCCCCAACGACGTTGCGCACCGCATGGACGGAGCGGTGGAGTGCCATCTCGGACGATAACGCGACCAGGCCGTATGCGGAATGGCTGCCGTTAGCGCTTCCTTAGGACTGTATGCCCGGAGTCCCGAGTGGCTTGTTTGCGGGGGCAAATTAAGCGACAATTATGGTGTGCGAACAATCGGCTGTCGCGAATCCGTTGGTGCCGACTCGCCCAACTCTAATCCGCACAATCCTGAGGTGCGAGCTATACACAGACTCAGGCAAACAATCGCCGAGGCCGGTCCACTCGCCTCCGCTACCCCATGCTGCCGTCTGCTTTGGGCCAAACGAAGAGGAGGCGTTTCGTGACGTTTGTCATTGCACTGCCGTGCGTAGACGTTAAGGACAAGTCATGCATTGAAGAATGCCCCGTCGATTGCATCTATGAGGGTGATCGGATGCTTTACATACACCCTGACGAATGCATCGACTGCGGTGCGTGCGAACCGGTATGCCCGGTCGAGGCAATCTATTACGAAGATGACGTGCCGGCGCAGTGGGCCGAGTATTACACGGCAAACGTAGAGTTTTTTGCCGAGGTGGGCTCACCGGGTGGGGCGGCCAAGACCGGTCCCGTACCCGGGGATCACCCGCTGGTAGCCGCGTTACCGCCGCAGGAGCGCTGACCAACACCCGCCCCCGCGTTCTCGGTGGTGAGCTGGTGTGGGAGATACCGGGGTTCAGGACCACGTGTCGGAGGCAGTGCGGCCGCAGCTCGAAATGTTCTTACCCGACGCCGTTCTGTCGCAAAGCACATGTCGATACCCCCTTTGTCGTCGCTTGTGGGGCCTTCGCGGCGCCCGAATAGGGTGGCACGAGGGGGCGATGGCCCCCAGAGGGATGTTGAGTGGCAACGGTATGCTGGCAGACAAATCACCCGGCGCAGTGCTGCGAGAAAAGAGGTGCCCCATGATGAAGCTGTCGTTGACTGCTCTCGTGCGTCACGAGTTGGATCATGCCCGGCAGGTCAGTAGCGGGCGCAGTGCGAAGACGGTGTTTGGAGGCAATGAGCGCACCCTTCGCCAGACGGTCATTGCCCTACGCGCTGGCGCCAAGTTAGACGAGCACGAGAATTCTGATGACGCAACCTTTTTCGTGCTTCACGGGCGCGTCGTGCTGCTCTCGGGCGAGAACTCTTGGAGTGGTTCGGCGGGAGATCTGCTCATCGTGCCGGCGGGGCGCCACGCCCTCGAAGCGGTAGAAGACGCGGCGGTACTGTTCACGGTCGCAAAGCCTCGGATATAAGTCTTCTCTGCCGGTGATCCTTAAAGCTGTGGACTGACCGGTCGAGCCCTGCCATCGAGAAATGGCTGAGTCAGACAACAGCCGGCGGTACCACCGTCGCAATCATCGGCTGATTCTTGGCGAACACGCTGACCGTGGCATCCCCACTGTCAGCGGGCGCTTGGGTGGCACGGTTCAGTCTCGGAGGTGGGCTTCGGCCGCTTGGCGCTCTTGCAGCCACGAGATAAGTCCACCCGCCAGCAGCATGTCAACCTGTCGTTTGGAGAAGTTCTGCACGGTGGCGTAGTGCTCATCGCGAGTGGTGTTGTGCACCGTGATCTCGGTTCCCTTGGCGAGGGCCTCGCGAATGCCTTCAAGAACCAGAACATCGTCGCGCTGGATGCGGGCATGGTCGGTCGAATCCGCAAACTGGAGAGCGAGCACACCGAAATTGGCCAAGTTCTGCCAATGGATGCGCGCGAATGAGACAGCCAACACCGCGCGCAACCCGAGAAAACGGGGGGTAATCGCAGCGTGTTCCCGTGAGGAGCCCTGCCCGTAATTGGCCCCGGCAATGATGATGTGCCCAGAACTGTCGCGGGTTTCATCCGTGCGGGCCGCGTAGGTTTCATCTACCTGGTCGAAAGTGAATCGTGCGAGTAGAGGAATGTTGCTGCGAAACGGCAAAACTTTCGCCCCCGCTGGCAGAATTTCATCCGTGGAAATATCGTCGCCGACCACGAGGGCTACCGGGGCCTCGATGCGGTCGGCGAGTGGATCGAACATCGGCAACGAGGAAATGTTTTCCCCTTTCACCAGTTCTACCTGAGAGGCCTCGGCCAGGGGCAACGGTGCTTCGAGCATGGCGAGGTTCACACTCGATGTGGCCGGGAGCTGCACCATCGGGTAGGGCAGGTCGAACAGCTCTTCAAGGTCGCGTGGGTCGGTGATCGCCCCGGTAAGCACGGCTGCTGCCGCCGTCTCTGGTGAGCACAGGTAGACCGAGTCTTCTTGGGTGCCCGAGCGGCCCGGAAAATTGCGCGGCATCGTGCGCAAACTGTTGCGCCCGTTTGCCGGAGCTTGGCCCATGCCAATGCAGCCCATGCAGCCGGACTGGTGGAGCCGGGCTCCAGCGCCGATCAAGTCGAGAGTGGCGCCCATTCGGGTCAGGTCTTGCAGGATCTGGCGGGAGCTCGGATTGACATCAAAAGACACACCGGGATGTGACTGGCGACCCTTCACGATTGCGGCGACTATGGCGAAGTCGCGGAAACCCGGATTCGCGGATGACCCGATGACGACCTGCTCGACCGGTCTGCCGGCGACTTCGCTCACCGGCACGACATTGCCCGGTGAACTGGGCAATGCGATGAGTGGCACGATGCTTGAGAGGTCAATTTCTTCGGTCACGTCGTATGCGGCACCCTCATCGCAGAGCAGTTCGGCGAAGTCACCCTCCCGTTGCTCTGCGCGCAGGAACGCACGCACCTGGTCGTCTGCCGGAAAGACCGTTGTCGTCGCACCCAGTTCGGCGCCCATATTGGCGATCACATGCCTGTCCATTGCGGTGAGGGTTGAAAGCCCCGGACCGTAGTATTCGATGATTCGATTGACGCCACCCTTGACGCCGTGTCGACGAAGCATTTCGAGAATGACATCTTTGGCGCTTGTCCACGGCGGCAGTTGATTGGTGAGGCGCACCCCCCAGATTTCGGGCATCTTGATGTAGAGCGGCTCGCCGGCAATCGCCAGAGCCACCTCGATACCGCCCACGCCAATGGCCAGCATTCCGAGCGAGCCTGCAGCCGGGGTGTGACTGTCTGAGCCGACCATCGTCTTGCCCGGTATGCCAAATCGCTGCATATGCGTCGGGTGCGAAACCCCGTTGCCGGCTTTCGAAAACCACAGACCGAATCGTTGACAGGCCGAGCGGAGAAAGTCGTGGTCTTCGGCGTTCTTGCTGTCGGCTTGCAACAGGTTGTGGTCGACGTACTGAACAGACACCTCGGTGCGCGCACGATCAAGCCCGAGGGCCTCCAACTCAAGCATGACGAGCGTTCCCGTTGCATCCTGGGTGAGGGTTTGATCGATGCGCAGGCCGATTTCGGTTCCCGGTGTCATCTCTCCGCTGAGCAGGTGAGAAGAGATGAGTTTCTGAGCGACGTTGTATGCCACCGTGAGCCTCCTTGGTCAAATGTCCATGAGCGAATCTCGAGAATTCCGTCAGGCTGTGAAAGGTGCTGCAGAGCGACAGTCTAGGTCACCGTCTGGCGGAAGGCCAGAGATGGACATCGAGCGACTGTATTGTACAGAAAGGCGCCCAGATGTACACTAGGGCGATGTCAACCCTCGACCCTATTAGTGTTTCAGACGCCCGCGATCAGCTCGCCTCCATCATCAACCGCGCTCGAACCAACCACGAACCCGTCTTCCTATCGCGACGAGGTCGTCGAGTTGCTGCTGTTATTGATGCGGATTACCTTGAGCGCCTGATCGAGCTGGCCGAAGACATGACGGATATTCGTGCGGCCGAGGACTCACGGGAAGAGATGCGTCGCACGAAGGTGGAACCGATGCCGTGGGACCAAGTCAAGGCTGATCTTGGCCTGGTATGACCTACCTGGTTCACATCGCGCCAGCCGCGCAACGGCAGCTTCGCACGTGTGACCCCCAAGTTCGACGGAGGATTCACGCCGCGATAGAACTCTTGGCATCTGATCCACGACCGCCCAAAGCGATTCAACTCGTCGGGGGCGCCGGCGAATGGCGGGTACGAACAGGCGACTACCGCCCCGTCTATGAAATTCAGAACGACCGCCTGAGTGTTCTCGTCCTCACAGTCGGCCACCGTCGCGACATAGATGAAGCGCGATAGCGGAACCTCCAGCCTGCAGAGCTTCCCGGGGGTGAACACTGAGGCCACGTCGTCGATCTGCGGGCCTCGCTCATGACTGCGCGCGCAATCCTCGACTGTGCTTCAGCGCGACGCGAAAGCCGCGGTGCTCACCACAGCAGCGACAACTCAGACATGGATCCAGTCTTTTTGGTGAACCGGTGGTGGTCAGCTGCTGGCTGGGGAACCCAAGAAGCGGTAGTACTCAATGCCGAGATCGTAGAACTCGGGGCCGTCGAGGGTGCCGACCCGGTCGACGACGAACTCATCGTGTGCTGGTGCAGCCTGCACTTGCGAGGTCCGCCCCTCGTGCAGGGCAAGATACTCCTCCTTGCTGAGGTCGGTCGGGGTTCCGAGGGCCTCTGCGAAATTGATGCGTGCTGCGGCTTCATGCCATGAGGAACTCACCCTCATGGGCAGTGCTTCAGCGGCGTCTCCACTGCCGTAACCCAGTGCCAGCCACTCTTGCCCAGCCACGTCGAGCCCGTCGTCTATTGCCTGGCGGAGGCCAGAAGCAAGCCATGCCGGCAGCGCTGCCGTGTACAAATTTCCGAGATCGCGCATGGCCTCTGAACCGAGCCCGAGCTTCTGACCCACCAGCGACTCCCATAGCGGGGTTTGACGCAGGTGCTGGCGTAAATCTTTGGCGAGAGGGAACACGTCTTCGGTGTCTTTCCCCACGGTCACACCGTGGCCATGAAACGGTGAGGGTGCAGCGAGTTCGGCGAGCAACGCATCCGCGTCGATTCCGGCATCAGCACAGTACCCGCGCAACTGCTCGCGCCCCGCATGGTCTGCCGCAAGCTCGAACAGATACGCCATCACCCACCCGGTCGCGGGCATCCGGTGGTACGGGCGGTGCATAAACACGGCATCGACTTCGTCGAAGTAGTCCACCGGCCGGTACTCGTCGCCGCGGCGAGCGGCGCGTTTGGCGAGCATCGCCTTCATGACGTACCGGGTCGCATCGATGTAGCAACTCGTCGAGTAGCGACCGTTGAACACGGGCAGGTCCTGAATCTGGCCATCGTCGCGTGGCGGCTGAATAAAGCGCGCAAAGGGTTTGCGAAAGTCTGCGGTGCGATATTCCGAGTCGCTGCCCGACTGCGCCAGATCAATCTCGAGAAGCTTCGCGTCGCCATCCACCAACATGGCTACCGCACCGGCCCCCTGGGTCGGCTCACCGCTCGACCCGATCGCATATTCAGCGATATCGGCGCAGACGACGATTGCCAGGCGGCCCGCACCATCGGTAGACAGGTAGCGCAGTGCCGCTTTGAGGCCGTAAACGCCACCCAGGCAGGCGTGCTTGAACTCTGGAACCTCGCAGTCTCTGGCCAGCTCGGTGCGGCCGTGCGCAAGGAGTGCGTCGTTGATCATGCCCTTGATGATGATGGCACCCGCAGAGTTGTCACTGCTTGATTCAGTGCCAAAGGCGAGCATCCCTACCCGCGAGGGATCAATGTCGTAGTCGCGAATGAGGCGCCAGACTGCGTTGGCGGCCAGGGTGTAAACACTTTGGTTTGGACCACGCATCCGGAAAGACCGCCCGACCACACCTTGAACTCTGCCCCAGGGTTCGCCGTTCCACTCAGACCAGTCTTCGAGCAACACACGATACTGCGGCAAATACAGCGACAGACCACTTATTCCAGGCACCATTAGTAACCGCTCGCTTTCTTGTGTGGTCCTCCACCGCGACTGACTCGCAGTCGCGGGGATAATTTTAGCAAGACCTGCGCTGCATGCGCGTGCCTGGGCCATCGCGCGCAAACGACATCCTCACTAACATAACTCGAACAGGATTGGAGGAGCCAGTGGACCGAGCTCTCGGTGAAGACCTCAGCGCAACCGCTCGTGCGCACAGCAACATTGCCCTCATCAAGTATTGGGGAAAACGCGATGACACCCTGAACATTCCCGCTGTGGGCTCGATATCACTGACCCTCGATGCATTATCGACCGACACCACGGTCACCTTTCGGTCTGAGTTGGACCAGGACGAGTTTTGGCTGGCCGGAACCCGCGCAGATGCCACCAGGGCCAGCCATCTCCTTGACATCGTTCGTGACAGCGCCGGTCTCGGCCACCGGGCTGTGATCGAATCGACAAACAACTTTCCGACTGCCGCCGGGCTCGCCTCCTCAGCCTCGGGCTTCGCTGCGCTGGCCGTGGCCGCCAGTGCAGCCGCCGGGCTATCTCTGGACACTCGGGAGCTGTCGATTCTCGCCCGCCGCGGCTCCGGGTCTGCTGCTCGCTCACTGGTCGGTGGCATCGTCGAGCTGCATGCCGGCCACCGCGACGACGGTCTAGATAGTTTTGCCGAGCCTCTGCTCGAGTCTGACGTCTGGCCGCTGACCGTCGTGATCGCGATCACTGAACTTGGCCCAAAGAGTGTGAATTCGACCACGGGAATGGGCGAAACCGCACTGAGCTCGCCGTTTTACCCGGCGTGGGTCGATACGGGCGAAGACGATCTCGCGGCTATGCGCCTCGCCATTGCGAACCGCGACTTTCTGCAGCTCGGCGAGCTTGCCGAGTACAGCTGTCTCAAGTTGCACGGCCTCATGATGTCTACCCGCCCCGCGCTGCTGTATTGGAACGCCGCCACGATGGCGGCGATGCGAGCCGTGCTCGAGCTGCGTGCCAGTGGTATCCCGGTCTTTTTCACCATCGACGCCGGCCCCCAGGTGAAGGCTCTGTGCCTGCCCGAGCACGCCGAAACGGTAGCAAATGCTCTGGGCCGGGTGATCGGAGTGCACGAGACTAGGATCAGCGCGCTTGGTCGCGGCGCACAACTCCTGTCATGACGATTACTGCGGTGACACACGTTGCGGCCTCTGCGCCGGGCAAGCTATTTCTGCTGGGGGAATATGCGGTGTTGGAGGGCGCACCGGCGCTGCTGTTCGCCGTCGATCGCCGCGTCACCGTCACCGTCACACCCTCGCATGACGACCGCTGGCACCTGAGCACGCCTGGCCTTGACGTGGCCGCCCTCACACTCGAGGCCGACGGGAGCATTCCCGCGAGCTTCGACGCGCGCACCCGCGAACGGCTGCAGGTTTTTGACGCCGTGCGAAGCGAGGTGCGCGCCACGCGCGCCCTCTCGATCACCATCGACAGCACGCCATTCTTTGCTGCCGGGCACAAGCTGGGGTTGGGATCGAGCGCTGCCGTTGCCACAGCACTCACCGCCGCCCTCTCGGTTGCTGCTGGGCGCTCGCCGAGCCGGGAGGACATTCGGATTCTCGCCACTGCGGCCCACCGATCTGCGCAGCGCGGGGCGGGCAGCGGTGGCGATGTCGCCTCCAGCAGTTACGGCGGCCTGATTGGCTATGTGCGCGATACGGCGCCGACGTCGCTGGTCTGGCCACACGAGCTGGAGATCATGGCCGTCGTTACCGGCACCGGCAGCAGCACGACAAGCCTGGTCGGTACGGTCAGAGAATACGCGGCCCGAGAGCCTGCGCAATACCGTGCCGACATCGCACAGCTTGCCAAGCTCGCGCATCAGGCAGCGGATGCTGTGCTTTCCACCGAGGACTTCCTTGGTCTCGCAGCCGACTACTTCGACGCGCTCGTTGTGCTCGACGAGCATGCGGATGCGGGCATTGTCAGTCAACACCACAGGCGCCTGCATGAACTTGCGGCCGACCTTGGCGGTGTCTTCAAGACATCAGGTGCGGGGGGCGGAGACGTCGGCCTGGTGTTCGCGAAGAGGGGAGAGTCGGCCGCGCGGCTCGGCGCAGCTTTTGCCCAAGTAGGTGCAGAGGCCGTGCCGTTGAGTTTTGGCGCACACGGAGTGACAATCACTCCGGGCACCACCACAGGCATTCACAGAATGAGGGATGGGTCTACGTCGTGACATCCTCCCGGATCCCCCAGTTTTATCAGCTGGGAGTGGAGGAGCGTCTGCGGGTGCTTTACGAGCGTGGGGTGCTGAGTGAGGCAGACTATCGCGCGCTTGTCACGGGCAGCTACATTCTTGATCCTGGCACCGCCGACCGACTGACTGAGAACGTCATCGGGGTCTTTTCCATGCCGCTCGGGCTTGGGCTGAACTTTCAGATCAATGCGCGCGACTACCTGGTGCCGATGGTCGTCGAAGAGCCATCAATCATTGCCGCCGTCAGTTCTGCCGCGCGGCTGGTCCGCCTGAACGGCGGCTTCACGAGCGTCGCGGATGAGCCGATGCTGATTGGCCAGATTCAGGTCGTTGATCTGGTGGATGCGGTTGCCGCGCAGCAGGCCTTGCTGGCTCGCACGAGTGAGTTGCTCGATCTCGCCAACGCACAGCACTCAAACATGGTGGCTCGCGGAGGCGGAGCCAAAAACGTCGAGGTGTTTTTGCGTGGGCAGACGGCGGGCAACGGCGAACTCCTGGTTGTGCATCTCATTGTCGACAGCCGGGATGCGATGGGGGCGAACCTCGTGAACACCATGTGCGAGGCGGTTGCGCCGCTCGTGGCAGAGATCAGTGGTGGGCGGGTGTTCCTGCGCATCCTGTCGAATCTTTCCGACCGCGCGATGGTGCGGGCGCACTGCGTGATTCCGGTGGCCAGCCTCGCTACGGGCGATTTCTCTGGCGAACAGGTGCGCGACGGCATCGTGCTCGCGGCCGAGTTCGCCGCAATGGACCCGTATCGCGCAACCACCCACAACAAGGGCATCATGAACGGCATCGACGCTGTCGCCCTCGCGACGGGCAACGACTGGCGTGCGATTGAAGCCGCGGCACACGCGTATGCCGCGAGCAGCGGGCACTACGCACCGCTTGCAAGCTGGAGGGCGGATGGCGCGGGCAACCTGGTCGGAGAGATCGAGTTGCCCCTTAAAGTGGGCATCGTCGGCGGGCAGGTGGAATCAAATCCTGCCGTGCGCATCGCACACGCGATTCTCGGGGTGAACACCGCGGCTGAACTAGCTGAGGTGATGGCAGCGGTGGGCCTGGCACAGAACTTCGGTGCGCTGAGGGCGCTTTCTACAGAGGGCATCCAGTCCGGCCACATGCGCCTGCATGCCCGCAGTGTCGCGGTCGCCGCCGGTGCCACTGGCGCCCTCTTCGAGGAGGTCGTCACACGGCTGGTCGCCAGTGGAGACATCAAGGTCTGGAAGGCACGACACATTCTGGACGTGTTGGAGGGCCGGGTTGCCGATACCGGGTCAATTGGCACGATTCGGAACACAACCCCGGTGCAGACTGTCGTTGCAATGCCACAACCCGCCCTGGGCGAATACGGCGGCCCCTTGGGCTACGGCAAGATCATCCTGCTCGGGGAGCATTCTGTGGTCTATGGCCGTCACGCCATCGCTGCGCCCATTGGCCTGGCCATTCGGGCCGACGTGACTCGCCAGGAGTCTGGGCGGGAATTGGTCATCGCCCGCTGGGATACGGATGCCTCGTATGACCCGACCGGCGCGGGGCTTGCTGAGCAGGTGACTGCCCTCATCGCTGAGCGTCTCGGCCTTGCGGGCGAGGGCATGCGTGTCGACGTTTTTCCAGAGTTGCCACGGGCCAGTGGACTGGGTGCTTCGGCTGCTCTGGCCGTGTCGATCATCCGGGCCATGGCGCACCGTTTCGGGCAACCGATCAGCGACAGTGAGGTGTCGAATCTGGCGTTTGACTGCGAACGCATCGTGCATGGAACACCGTCGGGCATCGACAATACGGTTGCCACATTCGGGCGAGCCATTCTCTTTCGCAACGCGGATACTGCATCGAATGCTGCGGCACCGGAAACCGTCGACATCGTCACGCCTAGCCCTATCCCGGTGGTGATTGGTCTCACGGGGGTGCGTTCGCTCACCTCCCACACCGTCGGTGTGGTGCGTGCCGCGTGGCAGAAGAATCCTGCGAGGTGTGAGGCGATCTTTTCCCAGATCGACGAGCTGGTGTTGGCCGGTGTCGGCGCACTGCGCCGCGGTGATATCGAGGAGCTCGGCGAGCTGATGAACATTAACCACGGACTGCTCGGTGCCCTCCAGGTTTCAAGCCCAGAACTAGAGACGCTGGTGGGTGTCGCCAGGCGAGCGGGAGCGCTCGGGGCAAAGTTGACTGGCGGGGGCGGCGGTGGCGCGATGATCGCGGTCACTGAGCCCGGCGCCGCCGAATCGGTGAGTTCCGCCATGAGCCAGGCCGGATTCACGACCTATCTCACCGAGATTCACTGAAGATCGCTTCGACCAGCCGGCCGCACCCTTCACATCTCTAGGAAGTTGCTGACCCAGAAGCACCGTGCGCAGCGGAACCTCAGCGACCACAGGATCGGCAGTCTGCAGGAGACCGTGAGGTTCAGAGCCCTCTTATCCTCTCGATGGCGCTGATTTCGCCGCAGCCCACAAAAACTTATGGGACGTGTGGGTGGGTGCCTGCGGGCAGGCATCCACCCACACAACTCAGGACTCGTAGTGGGACAGGCCCGCCGTTTCGCCGCCGTCTGCGACAAACTCTGACCCGGTCGAGAAGCTTGACTCGTCAGAGGCGAGAAAGAGGATGAGGTTGGACAGCTCGATTGCTTCGCCCACCCTGTGCAGTGCCACATGGTTTTGTGGGGTATCGAGCGCTTCGGTCATCGGCGTGCGAATGACGCCCGGATGAACAGAGTTCACGCGGATGTTGTATTTGCCAAGGTCAAGAGCAGTGCTCTTGGAGAGCCCCCGCACGCCAAACTTTGCTGCGGTGTATCCGGGGAGGGCTTCGTAGCCTTGCAAGCCCGCTGTGGAGGAGATGTTGATGATGGAACCTTTACCACTGGTTTTCAGCGCTTCGATGACGGCCTTCGTGCCATAGAAGACACCCGTCAAGTTGACACCAATAATCGCGTCCCAGTCTTCGAGCGAATAGTCTTCGATCGATCCGAAGTTGGCGATACCGGCGTTGTTAATCAACACATCGAGACCACCGAAGTCGCTGACGGCGAGGCTGACAGCAGCTTCCCAGTCGGCATAGCTCGTGACATTCAGGTGAATGTATCGAGCGGCATCGCCCAGTTCTTTAGCCAGAGCGGCACCTTCATCGTCCAAGAGGTCACCCAGGACCACCTTGGCTCCTTCAGCGACAAGTAGACGAGCGTGAGAGGCTCCCATGCCCCGGGCTCCTCCACTGATAAGTACGACTTTGTTATGGACACGTGCCATGATGTTCCCCTTTCGGTCTGGACCCCTGAGCGACGCTCAGGGCCAGTCGTCTGGTCGACGAATAATCCTCAGGCTACAGAGGTCACCTAAGTTCCACCGGGGAATCGCTGTCGCGCGCACGACCACGGTGCTGTGTGAGGTGGGAAGGACTTCGTGGTGGTTCGTCAGGTGCTGAAGCACCCCGCCGGTCAACCGAAACGTGGTATCGTAGGTTTTCGGGTGGACCATCTAGGGTGGGTGGTAGGAGGTATTACCGTGGGCACCATTATGGGCTATGCGAGAGTGCCACAGGATGCTGTGGAGGGCGGCGCACACGAGTCAACACTGCGCGCTGGGGGAGCCGAGCGAGTGTTCCTTGACCACAGTGATTCGAGCTTTCCTGCTGATCGCCCACAGTGGGCTGCCTGCCTGGCATCTATCCGAAGTGGCGACACCCTGGTGGTGAGCCGCCTCATTCACCTGGGGAGTTCTCTGCGTATGGTCATCGACATTCTTGATGACTTAGGCCGGCGAGGGGTGAACATCAGGAGCCTGACGGAGCAGGCGATTGACACGACAACTCGACGCGGTAGTGGGCTGTTTGACATCGTGGGGGTGTTTGCCACACTGCGGGCCGACACCCTTTCCACAAACATTGTGCGGGGACTGCAGGGCGCCCGCGCTGAAGGACGCGTGGGCGGAAGGCCCTCGGTGGTCACCCCGGAGTTGCTTGAGAGGGCGCGCCTCATGCGGGGCGAAGGACGCAGCATCGCCCACACTGCCAGAGCCCTCGGTGTGGGTGCCTCATCTATCTCGCGCGCCCTGTTGAGGCCTGACCCGGCCCAGGCGGAGAACCCCACAGAGCACAGAGTGTTTTTCCGCGACATCAAACCCTACGAGATGCCAGATTCGCTTGAGGAACTGCGGGGCCCGAGCGCAGGACTGCTCGAGCTGCCGCATTCCGTCTACTGGGGTCCCCTTCGCAGCGTCAGCCTCGACAACCCCAGTGGTATTCGCAAGGCTTATCAAGCCGTGGTGCGTGAAGGGACGGCGAAGGATCAGGCCCTCCTTCTCAACTGCGACGTGTTGCGGCGGGAGTGGAGCGAACTTGCACTGCCCGACCGGGTGCGCGTCATGTGGGAGCAACGCTTTCCTGAGCTCGCTCTGGCGGTAGCCCCATGAAAGAGAGCGAGTTCCACACCACGGTGACTCGAATCGCGCTGGGGGCCTCCCAAGGGAATGGCTTTGCGCTTGCCGGCAGCGGTGCGATTCGCGAACACGGCATCATTAGCCGGCCAAGCGAGGATATTGATCTCTTCACTTCCGATACGAACGAACACCGTTTTGGTGAGGCTGTTGACCGTGTTACCGACGCTCTTTGTGCCGATGGGTACGACGTCGAAGTGGGTCGGCGTACCCCGCAGTTCGCCCGTATGTCTGTGCGGATGGCCAATGGGAAACAGGTGGATATTGATATGGGGATGGACTGGCGGGAGATGGGTCCGGTCATCCTCGGCGTGGGCGCCGTGTTAAGCCTCCAGGACGCCATCGGCAATAAGGTGGCCGCCCTCTATAGCCGAGCGGAGGCACGCGACTTTTTTGATGTGGATGCGATTCGAGCCTCAGGGCATTCCACAGATGCGCAGTTGCTGGCTGCTGCAGCCGAACGTGACCCTGGGTTCGATGTGGGTGTCTTCGCCATTGCGTTGGCGCGGGTCAATCTACTTTCTGGTGATGATCTGAAGGAGTACGGTGTTGACGCGGCAGAGCTCGATGCCATCAAGCGCCGACTGACTGACTGGTCGGTGACTCTCCGCTCTGCTCAACACTGATTTTTGTCCCGCGGGTTCGTCTTTTCCCCAGTGGGCGCGTGCCGCAACGTGCATGATTGTGCACCGGCGAGTCCGACGTAGCGTCGCTCACTCCGGGTAGCGCCAGGGCGAGAAGTTTCTTCTCGACTGTCTCAAAACGCAGCCAGTGGGTGGCGGCCTGGGCGATGAGGATGCGACCAAACGGGTCATGACCGTTCGGGGCGGGGAACCGACTGAGTTCTTCGGCGTCTACCGCGATCAGCGGCAACTTGTGATACCCGAGGCCATTGAGCTGAGGAACAAAGTCGAGCTCAGCGGGCAATCCCCAAGCTGATGCGATGGCGATTTCGACAATCGATACAGAAGAAAAGTAGACCGGACTGTCGGAATCGAGCACTCTCGTCAAGCGCTCGCTGATGGTTGTGTTTCCGGCGAGGCACCAGATTAAGACATGGGTGTCCAGAAGTGTTCCCGGACGGCGTCTCCTACGCGCCAGAGCGAGGCCATGTCGCGATTAGATTGCGCCCAGTCTTCCTCCGGAACTGGGGCATCGTCGCTGGTAGGGCGCCACACCGTGTGGTGGGGTAGGGCGTTTCGTAGGCAACGAGTGTCGCGACAGGTCTTCCTGCTCGAGCGAAAATAATCTCATCCTCTTCATGCGCCCACACAACGAGTTGGAACAGCGTGGATGTGGTCTCTCGTGCATGGTGAGGGATCGAGTCATGGGCATACCTTGTCCTAGCCCGTGTAGCCAAGTACGGTGTCTTTCCCCACGGCGGCACCCACTGCGCTACAGCCGTGGCCGCCCACCTCTGGGCATGCCGGCATATTCTGCGCACAGGGTGGAGGCTCAGAGGAGAGAATGGGGGCATGAGAGATCTGAGCGAGCTGGGGCAACGCGATGGCTGGATATGTTGGCTCTGTGACACACCGGTTGATCCCGACGCGTCGGTGAACTCTGATCTCGGCCCGAGTGCCGACAGCTTTTTTGATGCACACGCCAAAAAAGGGGTATCCAGCCCCGGACGACTGGCCCACCGCTCCTGCAACACCATGAAGGGCAAGAAGGCGCCTGTTGTGCCCTGGGCAAAAGATCTTTTTGTTAGCGACCCTGCGCCAATATTTGAATCGGTGCAGAGACTCTCCAAGAAAGCAGGCCGCGAGGCCGTGGCGCGATGTCCCACCGAGCAAGATGCGAACCAGGCGTCACTGTGGTTACTTGATCGCGTAAGCAGGCTTGCACCGGGGGTGGTCTTTGCCACGCAGGTGACACCGGGTGGCGGGCAGTATCTGCTGACGCTCAGTCGGCGCTAAGGGTGGGGCTAAGCGGTGAGACCAGCGGGTTTCGGTGCCGCGCCTGGTCTGTGACCCGCGCTTTGGCCAATGTCTCGCTGCCTACACCGAACTGACGGTTGGCCTTATCCCAACCTTTGGCGATTCCCGCGAAGCTGCGTTCCACGCCGCAGATGATGGCGAGATGACCAGTAGGAAAAAAGTGTGAAGCCCAGTGCGAATGTTCCCAACGATGTGATGGGTTTGTGGACCAGCAGGTGACCGATGGCCACTATCCGTTTCGCTCTGCTGCCGTGACCGAGGCGATTGTCCGGTGGCGGGTCCATCGACTCACTTCCTCCTATGGGTAAGCATTCGCCGCCACAGATCCGCTGTGGGATGAGGCGATTGCGGATGGTCTGAGTGGGCAGAGCACCCTGTGACTTTTCGCCGAGGGTCCATCGTGTGGGTGAATCTGGAACTTGGAGCAGGAAGCGAACACACACAGAGGCGGCCCGCAGCGGTGGTCTCCAACGATGGCGCAAACCAGAGCGCCTGGCAGCTGGGCAACGGTGTCGTCACCGTTGTTCCGATGACCACAAGCCAACGGCCCGCCCTATCCCTTTTAGGTTGAGGTGCTTGCCAGGTCTGGCCTGCCCTCGGACAGCGTGGCGCAGGGAGAGCAGGTTCGGTTGGTTGATGTGAGAAGAATCCAGCCCACCAGTCACGTCCTTCCAGCACCCGTTATGGCAGAGCGTGATCGGGCTCTCCCGCTGCATCTCGCGCTGTGGTGAGCGGGGGGCTTGGTGGCTCCCCCCAATATTGTCGTTTCTGATAAGCGTGAGTCGTGGTTGGTTTTTCTTCTGAAGCGTCGTTTTTTAGCCACCCTCGCCCACGATGCGCGCGGTTTGTGATTCTGCCGGCGAGGTTCAGGAGCTCGTTCCCGATGCTGTCTGAGCAGGTGGCTGAACCGCCATCCTGTGAAAGGGCCACCGAGAATTCTTCGACCATGGCCACGTGGTGGCCAATCGTGTTGAACGGTACGCACTCGTGCCCGAAGCGGTGGGGGCGGAGGCCCACACCGAAGAGCTTGGGCTCACTACCGTTACTCCGGCGTAAGTTGTGAGGCGACTAAGTCAGCACTCACGATGAAAGCTTCTGTGGTTTGAATCAGGCTGTAGAAGGGGTAGCAGGTGGTGATAGTGAGCACGGCGGTGGTGGTGGGGACAATCACGTCCAGGCTGGTTCGAGGAACAATCCGGAACTCTCTCACCTGGTAGGTGAACTCTCCGGCACTAGTGCCAACATGAATCAGGTCGCCCTCGGCCAACTCGCCAAGGCGCCCAAACACGGTGGTCCGATGGCCTGAGAGCACCGTATTGTCTCGGATGCCGGGCAACACGCTGTCGATGAAGTGGCCGACCCCCTGCGAGAGCTCGGCCCCCGTCGTTCCCTCATAGATTGGCCAATTGAGATCGAGTGTGGGCAACGTGATGGTGCCAATTCGATCACCGCGAGCCGGGGTCGTCGTGTAGGACACCGCCTGAAGATTAACTGTCTGCTCCGGTGTGAGGCGCCCAATGTCGGGCGCTGAGACCAGCGGCGCCCAGGACGCTCCCACCACAGGCGCGACCTGGGGTGGTGGACTAGGTCGCATTTCCGCTGCTGACCAGGCCGCCAAGGCCAACCCCGCTGCGATCACAACGTTCAGCCAAAAAACTCGGTGATCGGTGGGGTATTCGTGCCGTCCTGCGTTAATGACTCTTCCTCGCCCGAAGGAGGAGAAGGGCCGCTCCTAGAGCAATCGCAAGGCCGACCCCCAAGGCAATAAGCCAATCATTCGGACCGGTGTCAGGCAACACTCCACCATCTACGGTGGAACCCTCTGGCGCGGGAGTTGGCGCCGGAGTTGGTGCAGGGCTGGATGCAGCCGCCGGTGTCACTGCGACAGACGCAGGAGACGGCGGTGAACCGCCCACTGCGTTTGTGGCGACTACACGGAATGTGTACGGGGTGCCGTTGGTGAGCCCGGACACGGTCGCGGTTGTTGCACTTGTGGTGGTGGCGGTGAGGCCACCGGGGGACGACGTTACCGTGTAGCCGGTGATGGCAGAGCCTCCGTTACTGGTGGGAGCCGACCACGACACCACGGCACTTGTATTCCCTGCCGTGGCGGTCACCGTGGCGGGGGGACCGGGCACCGTCGCCGGTGTCACTGCGACAGACGCAGGAGACGGCGGTGAACCGCCCTCTGCGTTTGTGGCGACTACACGGAATGTGTACGGGGTGCCGTTGGTGAGCCCGGAGACGGTCGCGGTTGTTGCACTTGTGGTGGTGGCGGTGAGGCCACCGGGGGACGACGTTACCGTGTAGCCGGTGATGGCAGAGCCTCCGTTACTGGTGGGAGCCGACCACGACACCACGGCACTTGTATTCCCTGCCGTGGCAGAAACCGTGCGCGGTTCGCTCGGCGAGGTCGACGGTTGTTCGGTGACGACGGTGTCGTCGATGAGCGTGACGGTACCCCCCGAAAGTGCTTTGCCCTTGAAGGTCATTCCAGCGCCCAAGGTGATGGCACCGGCTGCGAGAATGGTGCCAGCGAAGCTGGAGTTTGCCCCGATCCCCGCGGCACCGTTCACCTGCCAAAAAACATTCTCCGGTAGTGCGTCGCCGGTAAGAGTGACCTCACTGCCGGCCGCCGTGTTGAGGGCAGTCGCCACCTGGAAAATAAAGATTGCGCCAGAGTCTCCCTCGCCATCCAGAATCATTTCCCCTGTCAGAGAGAAAGCGGCTGCGGTGGAGTGAACGCCGGGGCCAAAAGTGTTTCCATTTTGGTCCCCTGAAAAAGTGGTGGTGGGTGTGCGACCAGAGGCATCGTTGTAGGCGGTCAGTCTGTCATTCCCCGCTTGCACAGCGGCAGAATTTTTGTCGTTGGTCGTCCCGTTGACAACACCGGGGGGAAAACCGGAGATCGTGCCACTAGAGCTGAGCCCCAGATCACCGCTGAGGGATGTCTCAAGAGTGTTGACCACCCCGGTCGAGGCGAGGACCGAATACGTGTCTGCCGTACCCAAATCTACGGTCGCCACAGCAGCAAAAGCGGGGGCGCCCACCGTGAGGGTGATGAGCGAGCTAATGAGAAGAACGAAGCCCACGCGCTGAGCGCCCCGGCGGTACACCCTCTTTTCGCGCTGTTTCACGTTGGGCTCCGGATGTTCGTGATGATGAGGGTTTGTTTTACTTCTTTTTCACCCTAGCACGGCGAGACACGGGCGCATCGGTCGGCTGGAGTCTGACTGGGGCAAGCTCCAAAGCCTCCCCCTCGCACGCGGGTTCCGAGGTGTCCTAATGACAGAGAAGTCGGAGTCGCAGGCAGTGACTGGGGCCTTAGGCTGCGGAATTCTCTCGGGATCTTCTCATGGCCAACACCGAGAAGAGAGCAACTAGTGCGCTTGCCAAAGTGACAGCCAGGGGAATCAGCCACCACGCAATACCCTCCCCGGCTGCACCCGCCAAGAGGCCAGCGAATGGTGTGAGTGGGGAAGTCGCCTCAGACGGCGCCGAAGTCATTTCGGCATTGTGGGCCACGACTCGGAACGTGTAGGGGACCCCATTGGCGAGGCCAAACATTGCGGCCTGTGTCTCACCGGCCGCTGTGGTGGTAGTGAACCCTCCCGGGGAAGAGGTGACGGTGTACTCGGTCAGGGGGCTGCCCCCATCATTCACGGGTGGGGCCCAACTCACCACGGCAAAACCATCTCCTGCCGTTCCAGCAACCCCCGTTGGCGCACCAGGAAAGAGCATTCCTGCCGCTGTGACACCGCCTCCGGTTGTGCCTGTGCCTCCGGTTGTGCCTGTGCCTCCGGTTGTGCCTGTGCCTCCGGTTGTGCCTGTGCCTCCGGTGGGGGTGGTCCTCACATCGTTATCTGCAAGCGTGACGGTGCCGCCAGAGAGCGCTCGGCCATTGAGGCTGGAGCGCGCACCCATAGTGATGGCGCCTTCCGCCAAAATGGTGCCAGAAAAACTGGAGTCCGCTCCGGTGGTGGCTGCGCCGCTCACGCGCCAAAAAACGCGATTGGACTGCGCACCATTGATGAGGTGAACACGACTCGCTGCACCGGTCGTGAGTGCTGCGTTGATATTGAAAATAAAGACGGCGTTTGAGTCGCCGCCGCCGTCCAACGTCATTGTCCCGGTGAGGGCGAAGGCAGAACCGGTGGCGTGGACACCAGGAGCGAAGACTTGTCCGTTGTTGTCTCCCGCGAAAGTGTGGGTGGTAGCGCGAGCGGCGGCAGCATTGTAGGCAGACCGTCTGTCGGTTTGAGCAGAGGCTGCAGCGCTGTTCAAGTTATTAATGGTTCCATTGACCACCCCGGGGGGGGGAAGCCGGAGATGGAGCCCGAGGGGCTCAACCCGAGATCTCCACTGAGTGTGGTGGAGAGAGTATTAGTCACACCAGTCTTGCCTAAGACGGAAAAGCTTCCTGCGGAACCTAGATCAATGGTCGGCACAGATGCGGAAGCTGGGGAGGTTATTGCCAGAGAGAGCAATGAACCAATGAGAAGAGCAAAACTTGCAGTTTTCGTGCCGCCGTAAGCCACAGGCGGTGAGGATTCTTTCGACGCGTACTGATACAAGACTCTCCTGGGAAGTTGCTGGGAGCCTTGACACCGGAACATAGCACGAGCTTTTTGACTAATCCCCTCACAAAACTGATCCACCCGCTGGTCTTCCCAGCCCAGCGAGCTACCGGGTGGGGCAGGTGGCAAGGAGGGCGCCACCGCCTGACACGGTGAGAAAGCGCGAGCTGTTCAGCGGCGAGAGCCTACTTTTGGGGCCGAAAGGCTTGAGCCAGTTTCTCCATAGCCCCGGAAAGTTCACCGGGGATAATCCAGACCTTGTTGGCATCGCCCTGCGCCATCAGGGGCAACTGTTCCAGGTAGCGGTAGGCGAGCATGGCTTCGTCAAGTTCTGCACTCTTGACAGCGTCAAACACCTGCTTGACCGCGGTGGCTTCTGCTTCGGCACGAAGTACCTGGGCTTTGGCTTGGCCTTCAGCGTTGAGGATTTCGGATTGCCTGGAGCCTTCGGCGACCAGAATCTGGCTTTGCTTCTGGCCTTCGGCTGTCAGGATGGTGGCGCGTTTTTCCCGTTCTGCTCTCATCTGCATTTCCATGGCCACCTTGACGGTCTCGGGCGGCTCGATGGATTTGATTTCGACGCGGTTGACGCGAACACCCCATTTGCCGGTGGCGTCATCGAGCACGCCGCGCAGTGCGGCGTTGATGGTTTCGCGCGAGGTCAACGCCTGCTCCAAATCGATACCACCGACCACATTTCGCAGTGTCGTGATGGTGATTTGTTCAATCCCCATCACGAAGTCTTCAATTTCGTAGAGAGCTGATTTGGGGTTGGTGACCTGGTAGTAGACGACGGTGTCGATTTGGACCACCAGGTTGTCGGAGGTGATCACAGGTTGGGGCGGGAACGACACGACTCGTTCGCGCAAATCAATGAGGGGTCGCAACCGATCGATAAACGGGATTAGGAGGTTCAACCCCGCTTCGAGAGTGCGACTGTAGCGTCCGAGGCGCTCCACCACCCCTGCGTTGGCTTGGGGGATGATGCGAACGGCACGGAAGAAGAACGCAACGACCGCAACAATAAGAATGATGGGGACGATGGCTTCGATGAGGAGGCCTCCTAAAAGATCAATCACGCGGGTGTCTCCGATTCGTGGATGGTTTCAACAGGGGTTTCAACAGTGGATTCACCACTGGATTCACCACTGGATTCAACAATGGCGATGGCGCCATCGATGTCGGCCACTCGTACACGCTGGCCTGCAGGAATAGTTCCGGTGGTGCTGCGCGCACTCCACACTTCGCCGCGCAGAGTGATTTCACCAGCAAACTCGGTAATGTCCGAGCGGCTGTGAGCTGCGACACCCAGTAGCGCTTCGCTGTTGGTGGCTGTCTTCGGCGTGCGTTTGGCCATTTCTCGCAAAATAAGGGGACGCAGAAAGAGCAGCGTAATCAATGACGATGCCGCAAAGGCGAAACCTTGGGCAAGGAAACCGCCCCCTGCCCACGCCGTCACCATGGCGCTTGCCGAAGCCACCGCGAAAGAGGCGAACACCAGATTGGCTGTCACCATTTCCACGACAAACAGCACACCTGTTGCTAGTAGCCACAGCCATACCGCCATGAAGGTTCACACTCCCGTTACTCGTCTAGTTCCCAGTGTAAGCCGGTGGTGCTGACCAAACAATGGGTGGTGGCTGCTAAAGCTTGAGCTCCAGTGCTTGGGTTTCCAATATGGCAGCGTCGCGCTCACTGTTGCGCTTTGTTGTCCGCAGAGCACTCACCCGTGAACCAATCACGAGGGCGGCGCCGATGATGACGAGGTTTTTGACGATGTACTGGCCCTCCAGGGTGAGACCCAGCGGGAACTCATCCCAGCACACCTCGGGCAGCAACACCAGGGGCAGGAAAGTTCCTGGCATTTGGAGTGCCAACAAGAAAATTGCCACCCTGGTCAGTGCGGGAATGAGGAAGGTGACCCCAATCAGCACTTCCCAGTAGCCGATGGCAGGAACAACAATCTCGGGAGTCCACCAATACACGGTGGCGGCGAGCAACTCTTCGGCGGGGCTCATGCCGAGTGGCTTGAGGGCGCCAAACCAGATGAACACCACACCAATGCCCACCCGAAGGAAGGGCAAACCAATTTTGTCCATCAGGCTGATCACGGTGGAGTCAACTCGTGCAAGGAATTCGCGCAGTTCGTTCATAAATACAGAGTATCGATGGTGTGTGAGGAACTCCCGTGGGTCTGGCAGGGGTGAGCTCCTGGCACACTAAAAGAAGGTTCATACCCAGAAGGTGGCGCCCGCTGATGCCCAACACCGTATCGATGCTTGCCGAAGCTCTCCGAGGTGGCTTGCGCAGAGCTCGGTTTATGGGGGTCTATCGAGCTCCTCGCACCGTGGTGCAGGCTGAGGCCGAACTTCAAAAAGACCTTCACGTGATAGAGCGGGCTTTGGCTTTGCCCAAACCCCGACGACCGTTTGGGGCAGCCCCAGCGACACGGATCGACAAGATTCTTCGGCGCTACGGGGCTCAGCTGGGGGAGGTGGTGGCCACCGAGGCCGCCCGCACGCTGGGGGACCTGACGCGCTGGAACGAACAGGGCGTGCGGCCAGTTGCCACAGACACTGTTGCTCGCAATGGTGCGGAGCGAGTGTTGGTCACCCGTCGATCTGTTCGGGCTTTTCGTTCGGGGGCTGCTCCCACAGAGTCTCAGTTGGAGGCCATTATCGAACTGGCTGTGCATGCGCCCAGTGTGTCTAACACCCAGAGTTGGCGTGTTCATCGCTACCGAGCTGGTGAAGACATTGCGCGACTCCTCACCCTCCAGAACGGTCATGCGGGAAATTCCCCCATCCCTTTGCTGCTGGTCGTTACCGTCGATATTCGGGGGTTTGCGGGAGCACACGAACGAAACCAGATGTGGATTGACGGGGGTATCTTTCTGCACTCTCTGCTGTTGTCGATTCATGCCACAGGGTGGGCGAGCTGTCCTCTCAATTTCTCCTCGACCAATGCTCAGGCGCGCGCACTCAGAAAAATGATGGGTATCCCCGCGTGGGAAGAAATCGTGTGTTTTGTTGCCGTCGGCGAGGAGGATCCCACCATCGCACCAGCGCGATCCGCCAGGAAATCTGTGCACGAGATTCTGCGCCGCGGTGGTGTCCCGCAGTGATCTCCCGCAGTGATCTCCCGCGCTGATGACCACCGGAGCGCAGAAGACGAAGACCGGCCTACACTTTTTCTATGGCTATTACCTGCACCGTGATTGTGTATTTGGCGCCCCTTCCCGGTCACTATGACGATGTGGTGGCACTACTGGATCAGGTGGTACCGGAGATTCGCGGTGGTCGGGGGTGTCTTCGCTATGACGTGTTCGAAGAAGCCAGCGGGCGCATCGTGTTAATTGAAGTATGGGAATCGAGAGAGCATTGGCAAGCTCATTTTTCTTGGGATCCGATCCTGGTGCTCAAACGGGAGCTGGCCTCGTGGGTGGAGATGCCGGTGGAGCGGCGTGAAATGTATGAAAGAAATCCTGGTGGCACTCCCTAGCGCAGTGCTTCGGGGTTGATGCTGATCAGTTCTCCAGAATCGGTAATGAGAACGAGTACGGAGCCACGGGAACTGAGCGCCATATCGCGCACCCTCGCCCCCACATCAACCCTGCCCGTTTCTGTGGCATTCTCGCCCTCCACGGTGACCGTGACGACCGCTTCTGATCTCAAACCGCCAAGGGCCAGCTGGGTCACTGCGGAGGAGGGGCCAGAGATATCCACTACGGCCGTGGGGGCGATAGCGGGCGTCCACCACAGCGTGGGGTAGGTGACCCCGGGGATGACCCGGTTGCCGATATCGAGCCATTCTGCAGGGAGCTGGTCTGCATCCTCTGGCCATGAGGAACGATCGTAGGGTTCCCCCTGGGTGGTGAAGGGCCAGCCGTAATTGGCGCCCTGTGAATAACGGTTCAGTTCGTCTCCGCCCGAGGGCCCATGGTCGCTTATCCACAGGGTGCCATCGAGGGAGTGGGTCAGACCCAAAGAGTTGCGTAACCCTTTGGCCACGATCTGTGGTTTCCCGCCGTCTGTGGGAATCCGCACTAGTGCTCCAAGCGCCGAGGTGGGGTCAGACAGCAGCGCATAATCCTTTTCGGTGTTGGCAACACCTATGGCGGCAGCTTGTCGAAGCGAGCTGGCGCCCAAATGGAAATCACCGATGGAAAGAAAAACATCATTATCTGCAGGAGAAAAAGCGAGCGCTCCACCCAGGTGGGTGCGAATGGGAGAGTCACTCCGCCACGAATCCCCATACGACACGCACGGCGATGAGCGGTAGGCGATGGTGGTGGGCAAAGGATTTTCGCTTTCTGAGCCCAGCAGATCCTCCACCAACAGTGCGTGAAC
>Ga0307934_1000383_pt1 | contig 33888 bp, 23 predicted proteins | sample OrgLakmetageno90_FD_201838 | JGI IMG/M metagenome (GOLD analysis project Ga0307934, IMG submission 201838) | Saline water microbial communities from Organic Lake, Antarctica - #90 | ecosystem: Environmental > Aquatic > Non-marine Saline and Alkaline > Saline | place: Antarctica: Organic Lake...
ATTTTACTGCTAAAGGTGAAATCTTACAATTTGAAGGATTTTTGAAAGTTTACTTAGAAGGAAACGACGACGAGGAAGAGGATAATGAGCAAGATGGAATGCTGCCTGATATGGCTATTGGAGATGGGGTGAACATGCATGAAATAGTTGCTACCCAGCGTTTCACTAAGCATCCGGCCAGATATCAAGAAGCAAGTTTGGTTAAAAAATTAGAAGAACTTGGCATTGGCCGACCGTCAACTTATGCGCCTACCATTTCTACCATTCAAAAGAGGGGTTATGTGGTGAAAGAGGAGAGAGAAGGGATGGAGAGAAAGTACGAAGTACTTACGTTGGATGACAAAGGCATAAAAGAAGGAACACAAACTGAGCGAACAGGGGCAGAGAAGAATAAATTATTTCCGACGGACACAGGAATAGTTGTAACGGATTTTCTTTCAGCGAACTTTAAGGAAATTATGGATTACAGTTTTACTGCGGATGTAGAAAAACAGTTCGATGATATAGCAGCAGGTCAGCTGAAGTGGAACAAAATGATTGAGACATTTTACAACCCTTTTCATAAAACAGTAGAACATACGTTAGAGCACGCCGATAGAGCAAAAGGCGAGAGATTGTTAGGGGAAGACCCTGAAACAGGAAAGCCGGTTTACGCGAGAATTGGAAGATATGGTGCAATGGTTCAAATCGGACACGTGGACGATGAAGAAAAGCCAAAGTTTGCATCTCTTTTGAAAAATCAAAGCATTGAAACTATTAGCTACGATGAAGCAATGGAGCTTTTCAAATTACCTAGAGATGTAGGTACTTACGAAGAAAAGTTAGTTACGGCTGCTATCGGGAGATTTGGACCATATTTGAAATGGAACAGCTTGTTTATTTCTTTGAAAAAAGCAGAGGGAGATGACCCGTTTACTGTGGACATGGAAAGGGCAGCGGTTTTGATTGAGGCAAAGAAAGAATCTGAAGCAAATAAATATATTAAAGTCTTCGAAGAAGATAAAACCATTCAAGTATTAAATGGCCGATGGGGACCATATATTAAGTTTGGGAAGAAGAACATAAAGATTCCAAAAGACGTGGAACCAGAGAAATTGACCTTAGAAGAATGTAAGAAAATTGCCGCCGAAGCACCTGCTAAGAAAAAAGTGGTTCGAAGAGCTAAAAAGAAATAAAATGTCGCTGTTAGATTATTTTCAAAAGGTCGAAACAGATAAAATTGATGGTTTTCATCTATTGACGGAAGGACAAATTGGAAATCAGATAGATCTTAATCCGAATTCAGTTGAGGAATACGATATTGTATTCTTTAACATCGAGGAAGAGCGGGGCAGTATTCGTAACATGGGCTGTTCTGAAGGAGCGGATCAAGTAAGAAGTTTCTTTTACCGTCTCTACCAAGGGGCAAATCCACTAAGAATGGCAGACCTTGGAACCATCCGAAAGGGGGAAAGTGTAACGGACACTTACTTTGCTGTAACGGATGTTATTTCACAGCTGCTGCGAAAAAAAGTAATTCCTATATTTCTAGGAGGTTCGCAAGACTTGGTCTACGCCAATTACATGGCATATAGTAAAGAAGAGCAAACGGTAAACTTAGTGAGTATTGATTCGAAATTTGCTTTAGGAAAAGCAGACGAGGCAATTCACGATTTAAATTTCTTTTCAAAAATTATTGTCCAACAGCCGAGCGTACTTTTTAATTATTCCAATTTGGGTTATCAGACCTATTTAATTGATCCTGCCGAACTACACCTATTAGAAGATTTGTTTTTCGATAGTCATAGGTTAGGGGAGTTGAAGGCCGATATAAGAGTTGCAGAACCAATAATTCGCAATGCCGACTTTATAAACTTTAGCATGAGTGCTGTTGCTCAACCTTATGCACCTGCTAATAAAGTAACTTCCGCAAATGGATTGAATGGGGAGCAAGCATGTCAGTTGAGTCGTTATGCGGGAATGAGTGATAAGTTAAGTTCATTTGGCATCTACGATTTTAACCCAAGTATTTTTGACCACGGACAAACGGCGAATTTAATTGCACAAATGATTTGGTATTTTATTGACGGATTTTACGGAAGAAAGGGAGATTTCCCTGCATGTAGCAAGAGGGAATACGTAAAATATACAGTGAACTTAGAGGAAGGAGAGCAAGAGTTAACCTTCTACAAAAGTCCAAAGTCTGATCGATGGTGGATGAACGTACCGTATCATGCCAGTTTTATGAAAAAATACGAAAGGCACTTGATGCTTCCTTGCGATTATAACGATTACGTAACAGCTACAAAAAATGAGATTCCTGAACGTTGGTTTCAGACCTTTCAGAAGTTAAAATAACCCCTTTTAACAAACAAGTTTTATAAAAGGAATGTCGTAAACTAAAAAATGGGTATCTTGGACGACTAAATTAACCTAACCGAAGGATAAAATTCATAACAATACCCTATGAAGAATATTTTTATTGCTGTTGTCTGTGTGCTAAGTGTGTTCGAAATGAGTGCGCAACAAGATCCTCAATTTACACAAAACATGTTTAACAGACTTGCAGTGAATCCGGCTTACGCCGGTGCTAAGGAGTCTTTTTGTGCTACTATAATTTCACGAGAGCAATGGATGGGGTTCGAAGGGAATCCCAAAACAAATCTACTGAGCTTAGATTATGGAACAACAATTCGTCAAAAACATAAAGTAGGAGTGGGTCTTACAGTTATTCAAGATGAAATTGGGCCGATTCAATCTTTGTCAGCGAAGCTAGCAATGGCTTATCATTACAGAATCCAGCAAGGAGTTCTTTCCGGAGGAATCGAGTTGGGCCTTTATAATCAATCCGTGTCTGGAGATTGGAGAACTTCAGAAGGAGCTTTTGATGGAACAGAAGATCCAAATATTCCAAATTCTGAGGCAGGAGCTACAGTTTTTGATTTGGGTATTGGTCTTTATTATTATCGCAGAAATATGTACGTTGGGTTGTCTTCTTCTCATCTAGAGCAGTCTGTTATTTCAGATAATTTGTCTGATCTTTCTTCATTGACTTACGAAAAAGCAAGACATTATTACGCAATGGGTGGTTATAGTTATACAACACAACTTGGTGGAAGACCATTTGAAATTATGCCATCTTTCTTTGTTAAGAGTGATGCAGTTTCAACCCAAGTAGACCTAAATACGAATGTTAAATACAACGACTTAATATGGACAGGGTTGTCGTACCGATTTGAAGATGCCGCTTCACTGTTAGCTGGGCTAGATTTTGGAGGGCTTGGCTTAGGTGGTCAGTTCGATAATATCAAAGTCGGTATTGCATACGACTACAATATTTCAGACTTAAGTACGTATAACAATGGTAGTATTGAGTTTTTGCTTAACTATTGTTACAAGTTCGTGAAGAACGAAAAAATCGAAAGATACAAGGATGTTCGATTTTTATAAAAAAACAATTGTTGATAACAATAGAAAAAAAATAATTATACTTGCAAGTTAGAAATTAAACCGAATTGATTAAGATTCAGTTTTTAAAATTTAAGGCCATGAAAAAATTGACCTATATATTATTAATAATGATTGCCGTGCTTACATCATGTAATTACGACAACGGTGAGCTTATAGGAGTTCAAGGTAGAGAGAATTGGTATCAGCCTGTTCCATATGGGATGTTGTTGATTCCACAAGGAAGCTTTACGATGGGTAATACGGATCAGGATGTTCCAGGCGCTCGCCAATCTAAGACTAAAGTTGTTTCTTTAGCAGCTTTTTACATGGATCAAACGGAGATTACAAATAATGAGTACAGACAGTTTGTTTACTGGGTGAGAGACTCTATAGCTAGAAAAATACTTGCTGAAGAAGTGGATGAGGAATATTATTCTAATACCATTAATTCTTATGGAGAAGATATGGATCCTCCTACTATCAACTGGTATGCAAAAATGAACTGGATCGGAGAAGAAGAGCGAGAAGCGCTAGAGGTAATGTTCTTGCCTGATTATGAGCGTTTTTACAACAGAAAGCAGATAGATACCCGAAAGTTAATGTTCGAATACTCTTGGATTGATTATAAAACTGCCGCATCTAGATTTAGTAGAGAGCAAGGTCAAATTGACCGTTCTGTTTTTATTAAGAAAGACATTATTAATGTTTATCCGGATACATTGGCTTGGGTTCACGATTTTACGTATTCTTATAATGAGCCTCTAACAAATACATATTTCTGGCATCCTGCATATGATGATTATCCTCTAGTAGGTATTTCTTGGAAGCAGGCTAGAGCATTTTCAATTTGGCGAACAGAATTATTAAACAACTACCTTAGGGGTGGAGGGTTTAGTGCTGTTCAACACTTTAGACTTCCAACAGAGTCTGAGTGGGAGTGGGCTGCGAGAGGTGGTTTAGATAATAATCAATTTCCTTGGGGTGGACCTTACATCAGAAATACAGCAGGCTGTTTCTTAGGAAACTTCAAGCCTTTACGTGGAAATTACGTCGACGATGGTGGATTAAATACGGTTAAAGTGTACTCGTACAATCCTAATGATTATGGGTTGTTTTGCATGGCTGGAAATGTTGCAGAGTGGACAAGTAACTCATTTGATGAATCGGCCTATGATTTTGCCCATGACATGAACATGGATTATTCTTACGAAGCAAAAGAATCAGATCCGCCGGCGTTGAAACGAAAAGTAATTAGAGGTGGTTCGTGGAAAGACGTTTCTTATTTTTTACATAATGGAACCAGAACTTTTGAATACCAAGATACCGCAAAGTGTTACATAGGCTTTAGAAATGTAATGTCTTTCTTGGGAAGACCTGAAAATAACGAAGAATTATAGAATTTTATATCAATCAATTAACTAATAACTAAGAATTAAATTAAGATGGGAGTAGTAGAGTTTTTATTTGAAACAAAAAAAGGAAAGAAAATAATGGGATTGTTGTACGGTTTAGGTGCGGCAGTAGTAATTGTTGGGGCATTATTTAAGATTGAACACTGGCCTGGAGCATCTGCCATGTTAATTACAGGCCTTTCCGTTGAAGCATTAATCTTTGCAGTATCTGCATTTGAACCTCCTCATAGCGAGGTCGATTGGACACTTGCTTATCCAGAGTTGGCAGGAATTGAAGATGACGCATTAACCGCAGCTTCCTCAAGAAGAAACGTAGGTTCATCATCTTCTCAAGAATTAGATCAAATGTTAGAAGACGCTAAGATTGGGCCAGAGTTAATCGAAAGTTTGGGAACAGGTTTTCGAAATTTGGCGGAACACACTTCTAAGTTGAATGACATAACAGATGTAGGAGTGGCTTCTAATGAATTTGTAGGAAATATTAAAGATGCATCTTCTAAGATGGTTAATCTTTCTGCTTCTTACGAAGCAGCATCAGAAACATTGACAGGCTTAACAGTTTCTTCAGAAGATAGCAATGCTTATTCAGATAGTTTAAGAAACATTAGTTCGAAGCTAAGTGAACTAAATAATGTATATGAGTTACAATTAAAATCTGCTTCAGATCACATGCAAGCTAGTAATTCAGCATTTGAAGGAATGGACAACTTGATGAACAACTTACAGAGTTCAATAGAGGGCACAGAAAAGTATAAGACTAACATTTCTGAGTTAGCTAATAACCTAAGTTCATTAAATAAAATTTACGGTAATATGTTAACGGCGATGAACCCTGGCGGTCAAGCGTAACATAAATCATTTTCAATTCAATAATATACTTAAAAAATAAACAGAATGGCAGGAGGTAAGTTACCACCACGGCAGAAAATGATTGGAATGATGTACTTGGTTCTAACCGCTTTATTAGCGATGAACATGTCCAAGGAAGTTCTTAACACATTTGTGACCGTAAACGATGGTTTAGAGAATACAATTCACAATTTCACGTCAAAGAACGAGGACGCTTATAGTGAATTCAGTAAATCGTTCTCTGAGAACCCGACTAAGACGGGACCGTTTTTTAATAAGGCGCAGGAGATAAAGAAGGCTGCGGCAGAAGCGATTAGTTATATAAATCAAATTAAAGTAGAAATTATAGCAGGTATTGAGCCTACAATTACCAAGGAGAACGCCATGGGTAAAAATGAGTTCGGAGAGGACACTTTGGTAAATCTGATGTATGTGCAGGTGAAAGATAATTATGCGTATTCTACAAACCTTTTAGTTGGTGGAGATCCGGTAAACCCTAAGACGGGTCCACTTTCTGCACTTGAATTAAAAGACAAGTTAGTAGAATTTAGAGAAAAGGCGAAAGGTTTAGTGCAAAAAGACGGTGCAATATATAAATCTTTAGATGAGACTTTTGTTTTTGAAGAGTCTGCCAATGCTGCTGGAGTTGTAGAGAACTGGCCATCTTATAATTTTCATGGAGTTCCTGCGGTAGCAACAATAACGTTGTTAACTAAGATGCAGACAGATATTCGAAATTCAGAATCCGATGTTGTAAAGTATCTTTATAGTCAAGTTGATGCCGCCTCGTACAAATTTACAGGTCTGGATGCTGCTGTAATTCCAGAATCTAATTACATCATTAGAGGGGATAGTTTTAAAGCTCAAGTGTTTTTAGCTGCTTTCGATACTACTATGAAGCCAATGATCACATTGGGAACAACGTATGACTCAACAACTCACGCAGTAGGTGGTGATACTGTTGGAGTCAAACTTGTGAACGGTAAAGGATATATTTCTATCCCAACAAATTCTTTAGGCCTAAAAACATATAAAGGAGATATTGCATTCTTAGGACCAACCGGAGAAATTGAACATTATCCTTACCAGTTGGATTATCAAGTTGCTTCACCTAGTACCACTATCTCTGCAACTGCAATGAATGTATTTTATATTGGAATACCTAATCCAGTTGATATAGCTGCTTCAGGAGTACCAAAGGATAAAATTTCTGCATCCATTACCAGTGGTTCGATTAAAAAGGCAAAAGACGGTTGGGAAGTAATGGTAACAAAGCCTGGTACTGCTAATATAAACGTTTCTGCAGAAGTAGATGGAGCAAGAAAGACGATGGGTTCAATGGAGTTTCGAGTTAAAAAAATTCCGACTCCGGTAGCTAAAATTGCTGGTAAAAATTCAGGTTCAATCAACAAGAATCAATTAAAAGCTCAATTAGGAATTTTAGCAGAAATGGAGAACTTTGAGTTTGATGTTCGAGTTAAAGTATCGTCATTTAAGTTCGCTTACGTAGGGGCAAATGGTTTATCTAGAGAAATTGATGTTAATGGACCAAGTTTTGACAGTAAGCTGAAGGATGTTTTAGGCAAGTTAAGATCAGGCACAAGAGTTAGTTTTGAAAACATTAAGGCAAACATGCCGGGCGGTGAAGTTAGAAGCTTGAGTCCTATTGTGTTCAAAGTAATTTAATTTAATTGTTATGAAAAAGGTTATTTATTTACTTCTATTCTTATCCATAGGATTCTCAATGAATGCTCAGGATAACAAAGTCTTAGATGGGGTTTTTATAAAAGAAACATCTCCAACTAGAAGAGTTATTCCGTATACACATGTTCGTGAAGCAGATGTGACTTATTACAAGCGTGTCTGGAGAAAACTAGATTTAAAGGAGAAGATGAATCACCCTTTGTATTATCCTTTAGAACAAATAAAGGAGATTGGATATGAGCGTCTCAGTTTGTTTGAAGTACTTAAAAGGTCTGTGGAGAAGGGGGAGTTAACCGCTTACGATGATGATGAAGTAGGTGGGCAGTTCCTAATTCCACTAACAAAAAGTGCAGCTCTTGATAAGCTTACGGTCACCCAAACAGATAATGTTATAGACCCAGAAACTGGTTTAGGTGTAGAGACAACTTATAATATTGATATTGGTGCTAGACAAGTTATCGAATATAGATTGAAGGAAGATTGGTTTTTTGACAAAGAGAGATCAGTAATGGAGGTTAGAATAATTGGAATTTTGCCGATCGTTGAAAAAACAAGTCAGGAAACTGGAATTGTTTCGCAACAAGCTTTGTTTTGGATTTACTATCCTGAAGCCAGATACGTTTTAGCTAATCATGAAGTGTATAATGCACAAAATGATGGGTCTCGAATGACATTCGAGGATTTGTTTAGAAAGCGAATATTTAGTGGTTTTATCTACAAAGAAACGAATGTATATGATAACAGAATGTTACGGGATTACCAAACGAATGGATTAGACAGACTTCTTGAGGCTCAAAAAATTCAGCAAGAGATTGTGAATTTCGAACACGATATGTGGGAATATTAATTCGGTAATCCTAAAATTTAAAGCCCTAATCTCAGCAGATTAGGGCTTTTTTTATATGTACAAAGACTTCATAAAACTAACGATTCCTAATATCCTTACCAACTTAACGATTCCGTTGGTGAGTATAGTAGATGTGATGCTAATGGGACACATGGAAGAGTCTTATTACATTATAGCTATTGGTTTGTCTGTTGCTATATTTAATCTAATGTACTGGTCGTTTGGGTTTTTGCGCATGGGAACAACGGGGCAGGTTGCGCAAGCCTTTGGTGTTTCCGATACTGCTAGAATGCAAAGTATTCTAGGGAAAGGTATCGCTATAGCCACGTTTCTAGGTTTAGTTTTTATTGTATTTCAGGATCCAATATTAAGTTTATGTAAGGAAGTTATTGATGTTTCTGATTCTACGCTGGTATTAATTGATGCGTATTTTGAAATAAGGATATATACAGCTCCGGCAAGTATAATACTGTTTGTAATAAATGGTTGGCTTCTTGGCATCCAACAGCCAAAGCGTGCGTTAGTAATTGCTTTGTTAATCAATACAGTGAATATCATACTAAGTTACTCCCTCGTTCAGTATTTTAATTATGGAATTAGAGGTGTAGCTATAGGAACTTTAGTTGCTCAGTTTGCAGGTTTGGCTCTCGGTATGTATTATGTAATACGTGAATACAGCTTTCAGTTCTTCATTACTTTAAAAAGCACGTTAATACGAGATTCAGGTTGGAGGGAGTTTATTCAAGTAAATGGGGATCTTTTTATAAGAACCCTATGTTTGTTATTTACCATGACGTTTTTTAAAGTTAACGCAGCAGAATTAGAGGTTAATCTTGGAGCTGGAAACTTGTTGCTTCTTGAATTTATTAGTTTATCAGCTTATGGTATCGATGGATTGGCATTTGCAGCAGAATCCATCTCTGGGAAGTATTTTGGTAGGGCAAACTTAGGTCAACTTAAAAAGTCGATCGTTGTAGCCTTCCAAATTGGGATAATCATTGGTCTGTTTGGAACGTTAGTATATTTAGTTTTTGGAAGACAAATTCTGGAATTATTAACCAATCAAGAACAAGTAATCGATGCGGCAATGCCATATATAGGTTGGGTAATAATTGCTCCTTTAATACATTCTATTGCTTTTATTTGGGATGGAATATATATCGGTTGCACCGCAAGTAGAGAAATGAAGTGGTCTTTGTTAATTTCAACGGTTGTTGTTTTTCTACCAAGCTACTATGTGTTTTCTTCAATTATGGGCAATCATGGTATATGGTTGTCTTTTACCTTATTTATGGTTTCTAGAGGATTAATCCAGTCAGTCCTTGTTAAAAGAGGAATCTTTAGTCGATTATGACGGATTGAAAAAAAGTAATAATTCAGCTGGTATTTCATGTCTTCCATTAAATGTGGTTGATTTATAACGTATTCCAATATTGGATAGTTTGGATAGATACAAATCGGCTTGTTGCTGGGGCACAAGTTTGTCCTTAATTCCATGGTAGTAGTGATAGCTTCCTGATGCTAAAGCTTTACAATTGGTTTTATTGAGCTCTTCCGGGATACTCCCTGCTACAAGATGGATAGATGCAGCATATAAATCGGAGGATGCATACCATCTTAAAGTCGTCGATACTCCTTGAGAAAATCCGATTAGATGCACTGGAAGATTTTCGTTTGTTTTCTTAATCTGTTGTAAAACCTTTTCCAAATACAAAATATAATCGCGTATTTCGGATTCTCGATGTTGGGAAGTCATCCAATTAGCAACTGGTTTTCGATCTCTATTGTAAAATTTAGACAAGGCTTCTGGCGCATAAACATGGAAGCCCGCTTCCGTCAGTTCGTTAAAATCTTTAATAAAGTCACTAGCCAATTGTGCATAACCATGAATGGCAATGACAATTCCTTTTGCAGGAATTCGGGATGGTTCGTGATAGTAATGAGCTGTTCGGGTAACTTCTAGCGTATGTTTCATAACACTGCAAAAATGACCTTTTTTAGGCAATGAGTTTGTTACTTTTGCGCCTATGGTAGGAGTAAATAATGCAGTATTACATTTTGCTGATCGAGCGATATTTAATTCAATTTCGTTCATCGTAAACAAGCAAGATCGAGTTGGGTTAGTAGGCAAAAATGGTGCTGGAAAGTCTACTATGTTGAAAGCTTTAGCAGGGTTGCAAAAACTAGATGGAGGGTCCATTTCTTTTCCAACTGGCTTAACGGTAGGTTATTTGCCTCAAGATATGGACTTTATTTCTGGCAGAACGGTTTGGGATGAAACCGAAACAAGCTTCAGTAAAAGTTTAGGGATTCAAAAGGAAATTGATCAAATTAATCATCAACTAGCAGTTCGAGAAGATTACGAGTCGGATAGCTACATGAAGTTGTTAGATGATTTATCCGATTTAAATGAAAAGCTTAGTCTGTTAGGTGTAGATACGATTGAGGCAGAAATTGAGAAGATTTTAATAGGGCTTGGCTTTAATAGGAAAGACTTCAGTCGGCAAACGGACGAGTTTAGTGGTGGTTGGAGAATGAGAATCGAATTGGCAAAAATTTTATTGCAAAAGTCAGACTTGTTATTACTTGATGAGCCTACTAACCATTTAGATATTGAATCCATACAATGGCTTGAGGAGTTCTTGGGAACCTATCCAGGAGCGGTTGTTTTAATCTCGCACGATAGGGCATTTCTAGATAACTTAACGAACAGAACAGTTGAAATTTCATTAGGTAAGATTTACGATTACGCTGCACCCTACACTAAATATTTGGAGCTTCGGAAAGAAAGAAGGGAGCAAGAAATGGCGGCCTATATTAATCAACAAAAACAAATTAAGGATACAGAAGATTTTATAGATCGCTTTAGGGCTAAGGCAACCAAGGCCGTTCAGGTACAATCTAGAATAAAGGCGCTTGATCGACTAGATCGAATTGAAATCGAGGTTGAAGATAACGCTGCTATGCGATTTTCTTTTCCGGCTGCTCCACATTCAGGAAAAGTCACCCTACGGGTAGATCAAGTTGCTAAAAAGTACGCGGATAAAACCATCTTTAAGGATGTTAGTTTTAGCATTGAAAGGGGTGAAAAGATAGCCCTACTTGGTAAAAATGGCGAAGGGAAATCAACGATGTCAAGATTAATAGTTGGGGAAGGTTATGATTCCGGTGACATTGAATTAGGATATCAGGTTAAGATTGGATATTTCGCGCAGAACCAAGCAGAAATATTAAATCCTGAAAAAACAGTATTCGAAACAATTGATGAGGCTGCTACCGGTGAAATACGAACTAAAATTAGATCTCTTTTAGGTTCCTTTTTATTTGGGGGAGAAGAGGCGGATAAAAAAGTAAAAGTGCTTTCTGGTGGTGAAAGAGCCCGATTGGCGATGTGTAAATTGTTATTAGAGCCGGTAAATCTGCTAATTCTTGATGAGCCGACTAACCACTTAGACATTCGATCTAAAGAAATCTTAAAAGACGCTCTTTCACGTTACGACGGAACCATGATTCTTATTTCTCACGATAGGGATTTTTTGAAAGGGATGGCGCAAAAAATATATGAATTTTCCAATGGAAAAGTCAAAGAGCACTTAGGTGGCATAGATGAGTTTTTACGTTCTAAAAAATCTGATGATATTCGGGTATGGGAGGGAACTAAAAGCTCTGAAAAGTTAGAGGCTGAGAATAAAGCAAAGCCGAAAATAAACGACGCTAATTCATATCAAATTAAAAAAGATTTAAAAAAGAAAGTTCGCTCTCAAAAAAACGCTGTCAGTAAAATTGAGAAAACTGTCTCTGACCTGGAGACAGAATTAGCCCAAGCTAATGAAAAGTTGAAATTACCGGATGCTTACACAAATCCTGAGAATAAGGAGCTGGTTGAAAATTGGCCTAAGCTTAGTGAACAACTGGAGAAAGCTATGGAGAGCTGGGAAAACGAAGAAGCAAAATTGGAAGAATTAGTAACCGAGTTGAATCAATACGAAAACTAATTACCCATAATAGATAGGAATTTAATGCGCATCATCCGGAGTTCTTCTTCTGAGTATGTTTCGTCAAATTCTGCTAAGGCATCGTCTATAGAATCCTCTTCAGTTTCTCGGAAATAGTCTATTATCTCTTCTTGATACTCCTCATCCAATAAATCATTTAAAATGTGATCTAAATTGATTTTTGTCCCGCTTGCAACAATGTGCTCTATTTCTTCTAAAATATCGTCTACATCTTTTCCTTTAGCTACCGCAATGTCTTCAAGGGTCAACTTCCGGTCAATGCTTTGAATGATAAATACCTTTAGACCTGATTTATTTACTACAGATTTTACAATCATATCGTCCGGGCGCTCTATCTCATTTTCTTCCACATACTCTTTTATCGTTTCCAGAAACGGAGCACCAAACTTTTCTGCCTTGCCTTGGCCTACACCCATAATATTACACAACTCATCCATCGTAATGGGGTATTGAGTTGCCATATCTTCTAAAGAGACTTCAGAAAAAATTACATAAGGTGGCAAATCTTCATCTCTCGCAACTTCTTTTCTGAGTTCTTTCAAAATAGCAAATAATTCCTCGTCAGAAGCACCGCCTTTAGTATTTGCAGATATAATAGGCGCATTCGCGTCATACTTTTTTGGCTCCACCATCGTAATGCTATGTGGATTTTCTATAAATTCTTTTCCCTTATCGCTAACTTTTAAAACACCGTAATTTTCTATTTCTTTAATGACATAGTTGTTAATTATGGCTTGCCGAATTATAGAGTTCCATTTAATCTCTTCGATATCCTTTCCTGCTCCAAAGGTTTTATGCTCATCATTTCTTAAAGATTTAATTTCACTGGTCACCTCTCCCGCCAAGAAATTCGAGATGTAATTGGCCTTAAAGTTCTCTTTCAACTCTAGAATGGTGCTCATGAGCAACACCATATTTTCTTGTGCGTCAAATTCTACTCTTGGATTAATGCAGTTATCGCAACTACCGCAGTTTTCTTGTTCGTATGTTTCGCCAAAGTAATGCAGTAATTGTTTCCTTCTACACACTGCTGTTTCTGCATAAGAAACTGTTTCGAATATTAACTGACGTCCTATTTCTTGTTCTGCTACAGGTTTTCCTTGTAAAAATTTCTCTAATTTTTCAATGTCCTTGTAGCTGTAAAAGGCAATGCATCTTCCTTCTCCTCCGTCTCTTCCTGCTCGACCAGTTTCCTGATAATATCCTTCTAAACTTTTAGGGATATCGTGATGAATGACAAATCTTACATCTGGTTTATCTATTCCCATACCAAACGCAATGGTTGCAACAATTACATCCGCTTCTTCCATCAAAAACATATCTTGGTGTTTAGCCCTTGTGGTAGCGTCTAATCCCGCATGGTAAGGCAGTGCCTTAACACCATTAACTTGCAGGGTTTCGGCAACTTCTTCTACCTTTTTTCTACTCAAACAATACACAATACCAGATTTACCCTGATACTGATTGATGTACTTAACAATCTGAGAATTTGCTTCTTTTTTTGGATTTACTTCGTAATACAAATTAGCTCGGTTAAACGAGGCTTTAAAGACGTTGGCACTTGTCATGCCTAAATTCTTTTGAATGTCTTGCTGTACTTTTGGGGTTGCTGTTGCCGTTAGTGCAATAATTGGTACTCGATCTATTGCTTCAATAATTTCTCGTAATCTTCTATATTCTGGTCTAAAGTCATGGCCCCACTCTGAGATACAATGAGCCTCATCTATTGCGAAAAATGAAATCTTAATGGTTTTAAAGAAGTCTATGTTCGCTTGTTTGGTTAGTGTTTCTGGAGCAACATACAATAATTTCGTTTTGCCGGCAACTAAATCTTCTTTTACAACTGCTAAATCTGTCTTATTCAAAGAAGAGTTCATGTAATGAGCAACGTGCTTGCCTTTAGAAAAACCCCTAATGGCATCAACTTGGTTCTTCATCAGTGCAATTAATGGCGAAACCACGATCGCTGTTCCTTCAGAAATTAATGCAGGTAACTGATAACACATCGACTTGCCACCGCCGGTTGGCATGATAACAAAGGTGTCATCACCTTTCAAGACGCTTTCAATTACTAGCTCTTGTTCTCCTTTGAAACTATTGAAACCAAAATATTTTTTTAGTTGGTCAGTAAGCGGCATGGTCGCTGTTTGCATGAATGGACTTTTAGTTAATTTTGGCACTTAATTTACAGTGCTAAATAAAGATACAATTTAGTAAAAATTCGGAGTACTGGAAAACAAAAAAGACACTTTTGAAAAATTCAAGTGAAATAATAGATATAGCCAAAGAAACCCTCAATATAGAAAGAGATTCTATACACAAGCTCATCGATACCATTGATGGAGAATTTGCAAGTGTAGTCAAAGAAATTTACCATTCGAAGGGAAGGTTAGTCGTTAGTGGAATTGGAAAGAGTGCCATCATTGCACAAAAAATAGTTGCTACCTTAAATTCTACGGGAACACCTTCCTTGTTCATGCATGCAGCAGATGCCATTCATGGTGACTTGGGAATGGTGCAAACGGACGATTTGGTACTGTTGATTTCTAAAAGTGGAAATACTCCTGAAGTTAAAGTGTTAGTTCCGTTAATCAAGTCTTTAGGGAATAAATTAATAGCATTAACAGGAAACTATGATTCGTTCTTGGCGCAACAGGCCGACTATAAGATGAGCTGTGCCGTGGATCAAGAAGCCTGCCCCAACAATTTAGCACCCACAAACAGCACCACAGCCCAGATGGTAATGGGAGATGCATTGGCAGTGTGTTTAATAAAATGCCGTGATTTTGGCAGCAAAGACTTTGCAAAGTATCATCCTGGAGGAGCTTTGGGAAAAAAGTTGTACTTGAGAGTTGCTGATCTTTACGAACAAAATGAAAAGCCTCAAGTAGGCTTAAAGGCATCTTTAAAGGAGGTTATACTTGAAATATCAAGCAAGCGTTTGGGAGTAACAGCAGTTGTAGAAAACAATGAGCTACTTGGAATAATTACGGATGGAGACCTACGGAGAATGCTAAGTAGGGAAGATAATTTTCAAAATTTAACAGCGGCAGATATTTACACAAAAGCTCCAAAAACTCTGGAAGATGGAGCAATGGCTATTGAAGCTGCCTCCAGAATGAAAGAATTGAACATATCACAATTGCTCATTACAAAAGGCAATGAATATCTTGGAGTTGTGCACTTTCACGATTTATTAAAAGAAGGGTTAATATAAAATGGCATTAGATCAGAGTTTTGATGAGGAAGAAGAAGGCAAGATGTCTTTCCTCGATCATTTAGAGGTAATGCGTTGGCATTTGATTCGGATTGTCATAGCATTGATGATTGGCGCTGTTGCTGCGTTTATTTTTAAGTCCATTGTTTTTGACGTAATTGTTCTGGCTCCTGCCTACAACTCTTTCATTACCTACCAATTATTTTGTCAGTTATCTGAGCTCATGGGATTGGGACGTTCGTTGTGTTTTGATGAATTAACCTTCGAGTTAGTCAATTTAACCATGGCAGGCCAGTTCTCCATGCACCTTATTGTTTCTATTATAGCAGGTATTATTTTAGCATTTCCGTATATCTTGTTTGAGGTCTGGAGATTCGTTAAACCGGCTCTCAAAAAAGGGGAGACGAACTATGCTAGAGGATTAGTTTTTTGGGGTTCTTTCCTATTCATTTCCGGAGTTTTGTTTGGTTATTACATGATTACGCCTCTTTCTGTGCAGTTCCTTGGAAGTTACTCCGTAAGTAAAATGATTATAAATCAAATTAGTTTAACTTCATACATATCAACTGTTACCACGATAACTCTCTCCACGGGGCTAATTTTTCAACTGCCAATCGTGGTTTACTTTTTGTCGAAAGTCGGAATTGTAACACCAAAATTGATGAAAGCCTATCGTCGACATGCAATAATTGCAGTACTGTTGCTTTCAGGTTTAATTACTCCACCAGACTTAACAAGTCAAGTGTTAGTTTCATTGCCTCTGTTGTTGCTTTATGAAGTCAGTATTTTTATCTCGAAGATGGTCGAGAAAAAGGAAGAGAAATCTTAACAAGATGTTTAACAATCTTACCCATTAGAAAATAAGAATAGGTATTTTTATCGACAGCAATATTAACAACCAAATGAGCACCTTAAAAATTCAGCTTTTTCTCACCATCAGCTGTATGTTTCTTTTTTCAGTAACGTTATTTTCGCAGAAAACAGTCGTTTCAGGGGTAGTTACAGATGCTCTTACAGGAGAAACCCTGCCTTTTGTCAACCTGATTTTTAAGAACTCTAAGGTTGGCACATCAACAGACTTGGACGGTAAATATCGAATAGAGACGTATTACCCTACAGATTCCTTACAAGCAAGTTTTATTGGGTTTAAACCATTGGCAAAAAAAGTGAAAAGGGATGTTTCACAGGTTGTTAACTTTAAACTAAACTCCGGTTCTGTTGAAGTAGACGAAGTGGTGATTACGTATGAAGGAAATCCAGCTCATGAAATTTTAGATCGGGTATACAATTACAAGGAGGTTAATAATCGGGAAAAATACGATGCGTATCAATATGAGGTATACAACAAAGTGGAATTTGACCTTAACAACATTACGGATGATTTCAAGAATCGTAAGATGTTTAATAAGTTTCAGTTCATTTTTGACTTTGTAGATTCGACCTCTGCAGATAAGGAGTACTTGCCAATGTTTATGACCGAGTCCCTTTCTGACTTCTATTATAGACGAGATCCAAAGTCAGAGAAAGAATACATTAAAGCATCTCAGGTTTCAGGTACATCTAATGAAAGCATCACGCAGTTTTTAGGAGACATGTATCAGAATGTAAATATTTATGAGAATTACATTAGTGTTTTTGGAAAGTCATTTGTCAGTCCAATAGCCAACTTTGGTAAAACTTTTTACCGCTATTATCTGGTGGATAGTTTAGTTATTGACGGTAATTATTGTTATCAAATTGATTTTATTCCAAGGCAAAACCAAGAACCGGTATTTTCCGGTACCATGTGGATTAATGACACCACGTACGCGGTCAAACAAGTAGAAGCTAAAATAAATCAAGACGCCAACATTAACTTTATTAATGGATTTTCTGTGAAACAGAAGTACAAGAAAGTAGATGGCAAATTTTGGATGTTAGAAAAAGATGAATTGACAGTTGACTTTGAACTCGGTCAAAATGTGATGGGATTATATGGTCGTAAAAACACATCTTATCAAAAATTTAAGATTAACGAACTTGCAGAGCCCAAATTCTATGAAGGGATAGATAATGTTACGGTGGAAAAAGGGGCGAACTTAAAAGGGCAAGAGTTTTGGGAAACTGCCAGGCACGATACTTTATCAGCGAATCAGCAGGGAATTTATAAAATGGTTGATTCGGTAAAGAATGTTCCCGCATTTAAAACCATGTTAGACGTCGTTCAGTTGGTGTTTACCGGCTACCACCTAATGGGTAATTTTGAGCTGGGCCCATATTTTAAAACCTATAGTTACAACGCGGTAGAAGGGCATCGTTTTCGTTTCGGTGGAAGAACCAGTAACGAATTTAGCACGAAACTGCAGCTTCATGGATACTTAGCGTATGGACTGATGGACCAGCGATTCAAATACGGTGCAGGGTTTTTGTATAAGTTGAAAGACAATCCGCGACAGTGGCTTAGTTTCGACTACGAACGAGACTTAGAACAGCTTGGGCAAAGCCAAAATGCATTTTCTGAAGACAATATTCTTTCTTCGTTCCTACGAAGAAATCCAAACAATAAATTAACGGATGTCGAGTCTTTTTCGACCAGTTATAAGAGAGAATGGATCACTGGGTTTACCAATTCATTCATGTTCACGCATCGCACCATGCGCCCAGTTGGCTCATTAGAGTATCGCCGCTTTATACCCGATCCTGAAATAGGAATTGTGGATGATGAATCTATAACAACATCGGAGTTTAGCCTTTACACTAGGTTTGCTTACAAGGAGAAGTACGTTGATGGAGAGTTTGAAAGGATAAGTTTAGGAACGAAATACCCCATTTTAGAATTGCAATTGGGTTTTGGTGTAAAAGACATCTTGGGAAGTGATTACACTTATCAGAAATTTGAAATCGCGGTATCTGACAAGATTAGAATAGGAATTTTTGGCTATACCGACTTTAGGGTTACTGCAGGAAAATATTTTGGAACATTGCCTTTTACTTTGCTGGAAATACACAATGGGAATGAAACTTACTTTTTCGATAAAAGAGCCTTCAACTTAATGAATTTCTTCGAATTTGTTAGCGATGAGTATGCAACCTTGATGGTGGATCACCATTTTGATGGGTTCTTTTTGAACAAGTTCCCAATCATGCAAAAGTTAAAGTGGCGAGAAGTAATTTCAGTGCGCGCTGTAGCCGGTAAATTGAGTGATCGTCACCGGTCAGAATTAATTTTTCCGGAAACCTCTTACGAATTAGATGTGCCGTATGTAGAGTTGGCAGTCGGAATAGAGAACATTTTTAAATTTATACGAATTGACGGGTTAAAGCGTTTGAATTATTTAGACCATGCGAATGTTTCTGAATACGGAATTAGAGGAACGTTAGACATTAAATTTTAGGGATGAAGCTAAGGGCAGAAAATATTATAAAAAAGTACAAAAAACGAACCGTTGTGAAAGGCGTTTCCATTGAGGTGAGTCAAGGAGAAATTGTTGGATTGCTAGGACCGAACGGTGCGGGAAAAACTACCTCTTTTTATATGATTGTTGGTTTAGTAACTCCTAACGAAGGCAAGATTTTTTTAGATGGGGAAGACATTACCGGATTGCCAATGTATAAAAGAGCTCAAAATGGTATTGGTTATTTAGCACAAGAAGCTTCTATTTTTAGAAAGCTGACCGTAGAGGACAACATAAAGGCCATTTTAGAAATGACCAAACTAACTAAGTCGGAGCAAAAGGAAAAACTAGAGAGTTTGTTAGATGAGTTTGGACTGCAACACGTTCGCAAAAATCGCGGGGACTTACTTTCAGGAGGTGAACGAAGAAGAACCGAAATAGCTCGATGTTTAGCTACAGATCCTAAATTTATATTACTAGATGAGCCCTTCGCAGGAGTAGATCCGATTGCCGTAGAAGATATTCAAGCCATTGTAGCTTCCTTAAAAGCGAAAAATATTGGGATTTTAATTACGGATCACAACGTAGACGAAACCTTAGCAATTACCGATCGAACGTACTTACTTTTTGAAGGTAATATTCTTAAAGCTGGAACAGCTGAAGAGCTAGCAGCTGACGAACAAGTGCGAAAAGTATATCTTGGAAAAAATTTCGAACTAAAGCGAAACCCTTTATTTAACAAATAAAGGTCGGTCGTTAAAAAAGAAAAGTCTAGAAGGGGTATAAAAAATAAATAGTGGAATTACGCTTCCTCTATTATGTAGGTATAGCTCTCCATTAAGTGGTTGGCTAATATTTTTTTACAGGCTTGCTCCACCTTGGCTTCTGCTGTTTTTTTATCTGTGGCGTCAACTTCTAAAGTAATGTGTTTCCCAATTCTTACATTATCAATTTCAGATAAATCCAAGTTTTTTAAACTGGATGTTACTGCTTTTCCTTGAGGGTCTAAAAGTGCCTTTAAAGGCATAATGTCTATTTCAGCTGTGAACTTCATTGCTTTGCTTGTAAGTTGTTTTGAACAATCGATAAAATCAGATACAAAAGTAGGATAAATGGAATTGCTGCGAAAAGAAAAAGAAAAATTAAAACCACTGAAAATAGAATTAGCAGAAGTCGAAATTCATTACCCTTCCACTTTACGTTTTTGAACTTTAGAGCTAGTAAAGGGATTTCTGCAATTAGCAAATACGAGAAAACTAAAATTGCAGCAATAATGAAGTAGAACGATTGAAATACAGGCAGCATGAAGTCAGTTGAAACAAAATGGATATCATTCTCTACTTGCCAAAAAATGAGAGGGATGGAAATCCAAAAAAGGGCATTTGCCGGGGTTGGTACCCCTATAAAAGAAGTAGTTTGCCGATCGTCGATATTAAATTTTGCAAGTCGGATGGCGGAGAAGATGGCAATCAGGAATGCTGAGTAGTTTAAAATGCTATAATCTAGCTGATTTAACCACTCGAAGGCCAAATACGCCGGCACAAGGCCGAACGTAATCATATCTGCCAACGAATCTAATTGAGCGCCAAGTTCGGAGCCAACGTTAAGTGCACGAGCTGCAAGACCGTCAAAGAAATCAAAGAACGCACCCAATAGCACCAATAAAGAGGCGATTAAAAAATTTCCCTCTGCAATTTGAGTAATGGCCAAGCAACCACAAAGTAAGTTGGCAGAAGTAATGGCGTGTGGTATGATTTTTCTCAACTGGCGATTTTTCACAAAAGTAGGGATAAATATTATCTGTAATTCTCGTTAACTAGGCGCCTTTAGTAAACAGAAAACGTATTTCTTACGATAATTATGAATAATTTTAATTTTTACGAAATAAATACTGCTGTTTTAAGTTTATAGTGGTGAATTTCAAACTTTTTATATGCAATTACGACCAATCTTATTCGGGTTATTTATGTGTTTTTCGGGCATCAGCTTGATGGCTCAAGTCAAATACAGCAACGAATTTCTCAAAATAGGAGTAGGGGGCAGAGCTCTTGGCATGTCGAATTCTGCTATTGCAGGAACACACGACGTTACTTCCTCTTATTGGAACCCTGCAGGTTTAGTGCGAATGGAAGATGATTATCAATTGGCTGCCATGCATGCCGAAATATTTGCAGGAGTTGCAGGCTACAACTATTTTGGATTGGGAGTAAAGTTAGATGACAAAAGTGCGATTTCAGTTTCCTTAATTCGGTTCGGGGTAGATGATATTCCGAATACAGCTCGTTTAATTGATAACGAAGGAAATATTGATTTTAATCGAGTTACTTTTTTCTCTGCGGCTGATTATGCCGGAATTTTTAGTTACTCTCGAAAAACAAACATTGAAGGACTTTCTCTAGGTGGTAATGCAAAAATCATTCACAGAAGAGTAGGAGACTTTTCGAAAGCTTGGGGATTTGGAATAGATGCAGGAGCGCAATACGTGAGGGATAAATGGACTTTTGCTGCTATGGGGCGCGATATTACAGGAACTTTCAACGCTTGGACTACGGATTTAGATGAAGAAACCCAACAGACATTTTTAGCTACAGGCAATGAATTACCCGGAAGCAGTGTAGAGGTGACAGTTCCGGAGTTGGCAATTGGCGCTAATAGAGCATTTCAATTATCTTCTAAAATTGCACTAGAAGCAGAGTTAAATTTGGTAAATACTTTTGATGGTAAGAGAAACACCTTGTTTCGATCCAATTTTGTATCTATGGACCCAAACCTAGGGTTTGAAGCGTCATTAAACAATAAGATATTTTTACGTGGAGGAGTTGGAAACTTTCAGGTAACGACTGACATTAGTGGGAATAGGTTGACCACAGTTCAGCCAAATTTTGGGTTAGGAGTTAAATTTTCTTATTTTACCATTGATTATGCGTTTACCAACTTAGGTGAGGTGTCGGTTGCGCAAAGTTCGAATATCTTTTCTTTAAGAATTGACATAAATAAAGGCCAGTGAACAAATTAATACTGTTTTGTACTTTACTTTTCAGTCTCTCTTCCTTTTCTCAGCCTTTTGGCAATGAGTGGATTAATTATTCTCAAAACTATTATAAAATACCAATTGCTGAAAATGGTGTTTACAGAATTTCATTTCAAACCCTTTTAGCTGCAGGAGTTCCTGTTACGAACGTTAATCCTTCGAATTACCAACTTTTTGTAAAAGGGGAAGAGGTACCGCTATACATCAAAGGAGAATCCGACGGAGTTTTTGATGTAGCGGACTATATCGAATTTTACGGTGAAAAAAACGATGGCTGGTTGGATACAGCCCTTTACGAGGGAAGGTTAAATCAACCTAACCCTTACTTTAGTTTAATTAACGATACCATAAACTATTTTTTAACTTGGAAAAGCTCGGGCACTCCCGCAAGATACCAAGAGGAGAATGCTATTGATTTTGGAAATTACTTACAAGCCCCTTTCATTTTCAATGAAATACTTCAAGTTTACAATTCCAATTATTACGATGGCAAAATTTTAAGCAGTCAAGCTACCAATCCCGAGTACACCAGCGCAGAAGGTTGGATGGATGGCCCCATTTCATTGGGCGACGTAAAATTTAAATCCATATCTACTCCAAATCGTTACACAGGAGGTCCCTTTGTTGATTTTGAAATTCAAGTAGTGGGCGCGTCTGATTGGCAAGCAGCTCCGAATGGCGATCACCATTTGAGAATTACATTTGGAACCCAAGTGGTGGATGAAATTTTCGAAGGGTATCAATTGAAGAAGATAAACAGAAGTTTTTCTCCTACAGAATTGAGTAGAGCCAACAATTTAATTCGTTTTGAAAGTGTAGATGATTTAAATGTAGGGGTAGACAGAACTGCATTGGCATACATGAAAATTCGTTACCCTCAGTCGTTGAGCTTATCTAACTCAAGTTATTATGAATTTTACGTAGAAGATGCTAACTTACAATCTGCCCAATATTTAGAGTTGCTTTTTTTCAATGGAGGACCAAATGCTATTTTATATGATGTAACCAACCGAAAAAAAATAAGAGTTGTGGAAACCTTGAACAACCACAAAATGATTATTCCCAATGGAGGTGGCATAAAGAAGTGTGTTGTTTTAAATGAAAGTCAGGTAAAAAACATTAGCGAAATAACACCGGTTGAAGGAACAGGGACTTTTACCAATCACAGTATAAATATTACAGATTCAGCGTTTTTAGTTATTACACATACGGATTTATTGGTGGGAGCAAGTCAATATGCCAATTACCGCCAGTCTCAAGGAAAATATTCTGCTTTGGTGGATGTAGAAACTTTATATGATCAGTTTGCTTTTGGTATAAATAAGCATCCCATGGCGATTCGGAATTTCATGAATCAAGCACTTACGAGTTGGACACATCCCCCAAGTCATTTATTTTTGATTGGAAAGTCGGTTAGTGTGAAGGAACATAGATTGGCATACTTATCAAACTCAACGGGAACTAATGCAAAACTGGCCTACGAAAGAAACCTAGTTCCCTCTTTTGGTAACCCTTCTGCAGACAACCTCCTAATAGCTGGTCTTGTGGGAACAAACTTAGAAACACCTATTCCAGTAGGTCGATTAAGCGCAAACAACAACGCTGAGATAAGTCTGTATTTGGATAAGGTTATAGAATATGAAGCTGCTCCAACTGGTAAGTGGATGAAGAGAGGGATTCATTTTGCGGGAGGTAAGTCGGTATTGGAAGCTGCAAGACACGAAGGATACTTAAATGGTTATGCTCAAGATTTTGAGTCGGGCGAAATAGGTGGACAAACCTATCTGTTTAAGAAAAACTCATCTGCTCCGTACCAAACAACTTTAGCAGATTCGGTTAGGAATTTAATAAATAATGGAGTAGGGATTATGACTTTTTTTGGTCACTCATCCTCCACAGGTGGTTTTGACATTAGCATTGATTCGCCTAGTCAGTTGCGGAATAAAGGAAAGTATCCTGTCTTGCTAGGGAATTCCTGCTTTGCCGGAAATTATCATCAATCGGGAGTGAGAAGTACTAGTGAAGAGTATGTTATTCAAAAAGATGCAGGAGTGATCGGCTTTATTGCGAATGGTAATTTGGGCATTGGGCTTTATTTGAACGAATTCTCTTCCGCATTTTACGAAAATCTTGCCGAGGACAATTATGGACAAAGTTTGGCCGAAAACATGCGCCAAGCAGTAATAGATGTTCAAAGCGCCAATACACAAGAACTTTTGAAGAACGTTTGCATTGAGATGAGTTTGCAGGGGGATCCCTTTGTTAAACTGAATTTTTCCGCGAACCCAGACTACAAAGTAGCTGCAAGTCAAGTAAAAGTTATGCCCGAAGAAGTTACTGCAGACTTAACGGAATTTAAGATTCAAATTCGAATAGACAACATTGGTCGAAATATAACAGACTCCGTTCTAATTCAGTTAAATCGAAAGTTCCCAAACCCCTCCAAAAATGATTCAACTATAACGAGACGCATAGCTCCGGTCTCTTTCGAGTCTTTTGTAGAGTACACATTTCCGATTGATCTCTTAAACGATATTGGAGAGAATGAATTTAGCTTTACCATTGATCCATTAGCGCAAATTAGTGAATTGGATGAAACGAATAACTTCACTAGCTTCAACATTCAGGTGCGTTCTGGAGAGTTGGTTCCTGTTTATCCGTACAACTATTCTATTCTTGGTATTCAAAATCCGAGTCTAAGCGCATCAACTGCTTTCACTTTTGAAGACGAGAAAGAATACATCTTTGAATTAGACAATACAGTTGCATTTAATTCTAGTAGCAAAGAGAGTACTTCAATAACGAGCAAAGGAGGTTTGTTGAAATGGACACCTAATAGCTTGCAAAACATGCAGGACAGTGCAGTATATTATTGGAGAGTCAGTAAACAACCCGGTTTAGGGCAAAATTTCAATTGGCGAACTTCTTCTTTTCAATACATTGCTGGGGAAAGTGGTTTTTCTCAGGACGATTTCGGTCAGTTTAACAACAATGAGAAGCAGTTTTTAGAACAAGATAATGGGCCTAATTTGTTTAACTATACAACAAAAGCTGCTGAAGTCTCCATTCAAACATACGGAAGTCCCAATAGCAATCAATACAACGACGTTCGATACGCCGTGGATAACGATATTCGAGAGAAACAATCGTGTTATTCAAGGCCTGCATTTATGATAGCGGTGTTGGACTCTGTTAGTTTAGATTCTTGGGAAACACCATTTATTAACCAAAACTTGCAAAATAACTTTGGTCAGTCCAATGGAGATCGTTGGTGTTCCCCAAATCGAGTGCGGGCAGAACAAATTTTTAACTTTGCTGCAAATGATACCACGGTTTTAGATACCATGAGGCACTTTTTGCTGAATGAAATCCCCGATGGAAATTATGTTGTCATTTACAATTGGTTGGGAATAAACTTCGACTTTATTAATAACTACGATCCAACCTTACTAAGCGTTTTTAGTAGTTTGGGGATTACAGTATTCAATAATATTCAGAACAATACTGGCTTTGCTGTGGTCCTGAAGAAAGGTGACCTTAGCTCTGTTGTAGAAAATGCTTCTTCTAATCCTACCACGAAAGTAGAACTCAGAACTACCTTACTCACAAGTTCCGATGTTGGCCAAATGACTTCTGTAGAGTTAGGACCATCTGCCAACTTTAATCAGCTTAGTTATCGGTTTAAGAGTTTGGAAAGTAACTCTGGTGATAGTGTTGAGGTATTGTTGATAGGTATAGATAGCAATCAGGTAGAAGAAGTTCTATTTCGGTCAACGGAAATGAAATTAGATACTGCTGCAGAAAATTTAGTAAACGAGAACCGGCACCCCTATTTAAAGCTACAAATGAATGGTACGGACAAGCTGAACCAAACTCCACCTCAATTGCAGCGGTGGCAGGTAAGCTTTGATGAGTTACCAGACGCAGCATTGAGCCCATCTACTTTCTTAAGCGTGAATAAGGATAGCTTAAATCAAGGGGAAGTATTTACGCTTGAAGTTGCAATAGTGAACCCAACGGCTGTAAGTATGGATAGCTTATTGGTAGACTTTAGGATACAAACCAGCTCCGGCAGTATAGTTCCCATTTCCGCCATAAAGACAGAGCCCTTGCTTGCAGATTCAAGTGTGCTAGTTACCATCGAAGTCAATACGGACAATCTTTTTGGTAAAAATACTTTGCTAATAGAAGCAAACCCGAACCAAATACAGCCAGAAAAATTTGCCTTCAATAATTTCGGGCAATATGATTTTTACATTTTATCTGATGTAATTAACCCGCTGTTAGACGTTACGTTTGATGGTAGACACATCATTAATAGAGAGATCGTTTCTTCCAAACCAGTTATTTCTATCGATTTAAAAGACAATAGTCAATTCATTGCTTTAGATGATACTAGCTTATTTGAATTGTATTTGAGAAAGCCAAATGGGCAAGAAGAGTTGGTGAATTTTAGTGCGAATACCTCTTACGCTATAGAGTTTGTTCCGGCAAGCTTGCCTCAAAACCAAGCACGAGTTATTTTTAAACCACAGTTGACGGAAGACGGAATATATCGATTGCGAGTTCGAGCGAAAGACAAGTCGGGGAATGAGTCAGGGAACCAAGATTACCAAGTGGAATTCGAGGTGATTAATAAGTCGAGTGTAACTAATATGCTGAACTATCCAAATCCATTTTCAACATCCACACGCTTTGTTTTCACCTTAACGGGAAGCGAAATTCCTCAGGAAGTTCAGATTCAAATTATGACCATAACTGGCAAAGTAATTAGAGAAATTGATGAAATAGAATTGGGTCCTTTGCGCATTGGCAATAACATCACGGAATTTGCTTGGGATGGAAAGGATGAGTTTGGCGATCAGTTGGCAAATGGCGTTTATTTATATCGAGTTAAAATGAAGCTAAACGGCGGTAATATAGACCGTAGAGAATCTTCGGTGGATAAATCGTTTGTCAGAAATTTTGGTAAAATGTATTTACTGCGATAATACTTTTTTGGTGCTATATACGTTTGTAGGAAAAATTAATTTATTTCGATGAAAAAAATAATCTTGGGTGCACTAATGGTCACCTCTATTACAGTTGTGAATGCACAAATGAATGAAAATTTGGGATTTCAAATAAAAGCAGCTAATGTGCAGTTTGGCCTTACTAGTGGCAGTTCGGCAATAAGCAATTTGTCAGACTTTCAAAAACTAGCCCCCAATTCAGACTTTAAAGAATCGGATGTTTTAGGATTTAAGGCTCAAAATAATTTCTTTGGTCCATCGGGGGTGACATTCAATGCAAACTTGGTTTTCGCCAAACCAACAGAAGAAAATACGTCTCGTTTAAACACGGAATTTAGATTGGGGATTAGTTTCCAGCAGTCAGATGTTTTTTCTTTAGGCTATAGCAGAACGGATGAGTTTAGAGTAGATACTTTAACTTCTGCGAGAAATGGAGATCAGACTTTTATAGACTCTAGTTATACCCAGGATTATTCTTTGTTTTACACACAACGACATGTTATGGTAGACGCGGATGTAACCGTAAGTACCGATCCAAACAAGCGTTGGAAGTTTTATGGTGGAATTGGTTTATCTTTAGGTTTGAGCGTTGCTCCTTACACTAGTATCTCTTACAACACCCGAAGTGCGTTGGAACAGAGTGAAAACCGATTTAATACCTTCGATAACGAGTCGGATTCTGAAACAACTGTAGAAAAATTTAGGAATGATGGTGGTTTCTTTGGAAGGTTATATGTTCCTTTAGGAATTGATTTTAGAATAGGAAAGAGGAAAGAGTCTCTAAAAAAATATCATTTATTTGTTGAATCTAGAACTAGTTTAACGGTTCAAAGTGTTCCCGAATTGAATTTAATAACCAATACGGCCACTGCAACAGGTTTTGGAGTGAGATACGACTTTTAGAAACATTTAGTACTATCAAAAACGGCGGACCCCATTCCTAGAGTCCGCCGTTTTTTGTTGAATTTATTTCAGGTTATTGCTTGATGACTTTTCTAATAATTTGCTCTTTACCATTATTTATTTGCAAAAAGTAAAGTCCGTTAGATATTTCCTTTGTGGTTAAAATATATCCTCCATTTCCTTTTAAAAACTCTAGGTCAATTCTTTTTCCGGCTACATCAAACAGTTGCATGACCAAGTCTTGATTCATATCTGTTTGAATGAAAAGTTGATCTTGAATTGGATTTGGGAATACTTGCAATTGAGCTTTCAAGTTATCGTTTTCTTCCACACCTACAATTACGGTTTGTCCGCTAATTGGAACGGTGAAGTTGTTTAATGGAAACGTAAGGTTTGTAGTAAAGCTCAAGTTTTCACTAATGGTAGTGGTGTTGTTGGATTGTGCAATAATGGATATTTCTATTGCATCCCCGGGGTTCAAGCTAGTGTTAACTCCCGAGCCTGCTGCAAAAGATAACAGGGCTGTATTGGTTAAGCTGAAGTTGCTGAAGTTAATTACAGTATTCCCTCTGTTTACCAAAACGTAATCAAAGGTGTCTTGCGTTTGAGCGAAGAACGTCCCGAAGTTAATGGAACTTTGCACTACGTCTAATCCAGGCTGAGAAGGAGCCACTGAATTAGCCACAAAATTGGTAATTCGTTTCTCCAATTGCGGATAGTCGACAAACGGGTTTCGGTTTCCTTGAACGGTAAAAATATCATTATTCCTTCTTTGTTCTATAGAGTCAACAGGATAGGTATTGTGCCAGTTTTTTAAAGTGTTTTGTTGCACAGAAAAGTGGTTAGAGTAATCTTGGTATCTAATTACAAAATACATCATAGCTCTAGCTGTAGCTCCTTTTTGAGCATTGCGGGGCTCAAAGGTTGTATTGTTGTAAAACGAACCACCACCTAATGTTACGGCAGTTCCATTTGTGACTGTTCCAAAAGGTTTATTCCCTCGTTGAGAGTTGGAATTATTCGTTGTCGGGTATAAGTGATGAATGTCGCTGCGCATCGGAAGATTAGAGTTGAAAAAACCTTGCGGAAACGTATGCTCCGTGTTAAACTGTGGAGAGGTCGTTTGGGCATTACTTCTACTAGAGTAGCTTGTTTTATTGAACCCGGTGTAAACGCATTCCAAAGTATTAACGGTAGCTGCTTGTCCGTTTTGTTGTTTATTGTCTATAGTCATAAACATAGCATCGCGAGCAGCGTTGTAGCTGAGCTGGTTGTAGCCTTGAGTGATACGAGTTTTAAGTGCAACTTTTAGTGCTTGCTCATTTAGGTTTTCGGTTGGGTTGTAATAAGCGAGAGGAAATCTACCTTGCCCGGTCAACGAAATGGCCTCGTGCCCGCTATTTGCATTGTGCTGCACCACCATGGTAGAATTGTGCAATATATTTTGAATGGGAGAGAAGTAAATCCAAACACTTTGCGTTCCATTGGCAGGAATAGTAAAGGCAGTCTGCGATGCAGAAAAAGGGATGTCCCCATAAATGGAATAGAACTTAATGTTGGTCACGTTTAACGGTGCAATGCTAGTATTGGTTAAAGTAACTAAGGAGCTATCAGTGGAACCTACTAGTACAATACCGAGGTTAACAGAACTGCTATCGGATGAAATAACCTGACTTGTTGCCCACAAAGGTAAAAGGAGAGTAAATAGTAATAATCTTTTCATATGTTAATTTTCTAGCTACAAAGGTAAATATTAATAGCTTTGTTATAAGACCGAAAAACTATGAGTAATATTAAATTACTGTTATATTCCATTGCAAGTGGAATAATAATGGCACTCTCTTGGCCCGCCATTGGTGAACTAACTACCGTTATTCTTATTGCCTTTACACCTCTTTTGCTAGTGGAACATGAAATTAGTAAACGAGAAGGGAAAACTGGATTCGCTGTTTTTAGTTATGCTTACTTAAGCTTCTTTATTTTTAATATAATTACCACCTATTGGATTTATCATGCATCTCTTTGGGGTGCTTGCATGGCAGTAATTTGTAATTCATTGTTCATGGCCATCGTTTTTTGGCTGTTTCATATCACGAAAAAGAAGGTCGGTAAAAAGGAAGGTTACATTTCCTTTGTGCTGTATTGGTTAGCCTTTGAATACTTGCATATAAATTGGGAGCTTTCGTGGACTTGGTTGACTTTGGGTAACGTTTTTGCCGCAACACCTAGAAATGTTCAGTGGTATGAATACACCGGAGTTTTAGGTGGTAGTTTGTTGGTTTTAGTAGCTAATATTCTTTTCTTCAAAGTGGCTCTAAAAAATAAAATTAACGACACGTTTAATTGGAAAGGGTTTGCACTATTTCTATTGATACCCATTGCCATGAAGTTGGTTTCCGTTTTTGGTTTTGATGCGAAGTCAAATGGGGAAGAAGTTGAGGTGGTTATTGTTCAACCAAACATTGATCCATACAACGAGAAATTTACCACTTCACCATCAGACCAAGTTGAAAAAATGATTGGCTTAGCGAAGGAAAAGTTAACGCCAACAACGGACTATTTAATCTTTCCTGAAACAGCAATTCCTCAAGCTCATTGGGAGCATGAGTTTGAATACTTGTATGTTACCGATGAATTGAAGAAACTGAAAGAAACAAGTCCAAATCTAAAGTCAATCATCGGGTCTTCTTCGTGGGAGCTATACATTGGAGGAAAAGGCGCAACTAAAACTGCTAGAACTTTAGGTGATAATGGAGATCAATACGATCGGTACAACACGGCATTTCAGTTGAATCAAAACGATGAGGTGCAAATTCACCATAAATCCAAATTGGTGTTGGGAGTAGAAAAACTTCCTTTTATTAGCTCCATTCCTTTTATGGAAAAGCTCTCCATTAATTTAGGAGGAACTTCTGGTGAATTGGGCACGCAGGAATCTCCATCTGTTTTTGATGCGCCCAAGAGTTCCTCGGTTATCGCTCCAATCATTTGTTACGAATCCATTTATGGCGAATACGTAACGGAGTATTCTCGGAAGGGAGCCAATTTATTCGCCATTATTACCAATGACGGTTGGTGGGACGATACACCCGGTTACAAGCAACACTTGGCTTACGCCAGTTTAAGAGCCATTGAAAATAGGAAGTGGATTGTCCGCTCGGCCAACACGGGAATTTCTGCGGTGATTAACGATAGAGGAGAAATTTTAGAAAGAACAACATGGTGGGAGCCGGCGGTAATTAATGCAAAAGTTAAGTTGAACGATACCCTAACCTTTTATGCCAAGTATGGAGATTACATAGGCAGAATTGCTAGTTTGATGGCTTTGTTAATGATTGCTTTAACCGTTGTTAGAGCATTAAATAAAACAGGAAACCGACTAAAAGGATAATATACAATCTTGTAAAGTGTTGTTCTGAATTAGAATTCAACATTGAAGTTTCGATGCTGTGGTGAAAGAAGTTAGTTTAAGTAAATTTGCAGCCCAATTTTAGAAAAGAATTATGGAAAAGTACGATGTAGTAATAATAGGTTCAGGTCCTGGAGGATATGTAGGAGCAATTCGTTGCGCTCAATTGGGCTTGAAGACCGCTCTTATTGAAAAATACAATAGCCTTGGCGGAACATGTTTAAACGTAGGGTGTATTCCTTCGAAAGCATTGTTAGATTCATCTGAGCACTTTCATCAAGCAAAACATGACTTTACAGAGCATGGTATTGACTTGAAAGACCTAAAAGTGAACTTTAAGCAAATGATTGAAAGAAAGCGCGGAGTGGTAGAGCAAACTGTTGGCGGAATCGACTTTTTAATGAAGAAGAATAAAATTGATGTTTTCCATGGCATGGGTTCTTTCGAGTCAGCGACTGTTATTGCAATTGATAATTCTGCTGGGGAAGAAGCAAAGAAAATTGAAGCTAAAAATGTGGTGATTGCCACTGGTTCCAAGCCGGGTTCTTTGCCGTTTATTACATTAGACAAGGAAAGGATAATTACTTCAACGGAAGCATTGGAATTAAAAGAATTGCCTAAAAAAATGACTGTGATTGGCGGTGGTGTAATTGGACTTGAATTGGGGTCTGTGTATGCGCGTTTAGGAACAGAAGTAACGGTTGTTGAATACATGGATCGAATTATTCCAACCATGGATGCGACCATGAGCAAAGAGCTAATGAAGTCGATGAAAAAGCTTGGCGTGAACTTTATGCTGAGTCATAAGGTGAAAGAAGTTACTCGAAAAGGAAAAGTGGTAACCATTAAAGCCGACGATAAGAAAGGAGCTGAAGTGATTCTAGAGGCAGATTATTGTTTGGTTTCTGTTGGTAGAGTTCCGTATACAGATAAGCTTGGTTTAGATAAAGCCGGAGTAAAGATGGACGATAGAGGTAGAGTAGAAGTGAACGGTCACCTGCAAACGAATGTTCCGAATATCTATGCCATTGGAGACGTAGTAAAAGGAGCAATGTTAGCGCATAAAGCGGAAGAAGAAGGTACTTACGTTGCTGAATTCATTAACGGAGAAAAGCCACATATTGATTACAATTTGATACCAAACGTAGTTTACACGTGGCCTGAAGTTGCTTCAGTTGGTAAAACAGAAGAGCAATTAAAAGAAGAAAAGGTAGCATATAAGGTAGGTTCATTTCCATTTAAAGCAAGTGGTAGAGCAAGAGCTTCCATGGATTTAGATGGTTCTGTAAAAGTTTTAGCGGATAAAGAAACAGACGAAATTTTGGGTGTACACATTTGCGGGCCAAGAGCTGCAGATATGATTGCCGAGGCAGTTGTCGCCATGGAATTTAGAGCTACTGCCGAAGATATTTCAAGAATTTCTCATGCTCACCCTACATTTAGTGAATCTACTAGAGAAGCTATGTTAGCGGCGACAGGAAATAGAGCAATTCATATTTAAGATTAGTTGTCCCATTCCAGCGATACGAATGTGACCCAATAAATAAACAAAACAGCAAGAAGGATGTCTTCTTGCTGTTTTTAGTTAACTTCAATCTATGTCAAAAACAGGTGTTTTATTAATCAATTTAGGTACTCCAGACGATGCAAAGTGGGGTGCTGTTCGAACTTATTTATCAGAATTTTTGAATGACCCAAGAGTAATTGATATTCCTTGGTTGCTACGAAAAATACTGGTGAACGGGATAATTGTTCCTTTTCGTTCGTTCAGTTCTACAAAAATTTACAAGGAGTTATGGACGGATCGAGGTTCTCCGTTGATTTATCATGGAGAAAGTGTTGCTGAAAAATTGCAAAGCCAATTGGGAGACGACTTTGGAGTTCACTTAGCCATGCGTTACCAAAACCCGAGTATGGAGAAGGTGATGGGAGAGATGAGGTTGAAGAATTACAAAAAACTAATCATCATTCCATTATTTCCTCATTATGCTTCAGCAAGTTCAGGCTCGGCAATGGAAAAGGCTTTGAAAATAATTTCTAAATGGTGGGTGATTCCTGAAATATCTATGGTAAGTCAGTTCTGGGATGATGAAGGTTTTATTAATTCTTTTGTGGCTAGGGCAAATCAGTATAAAATAGACGATTATGATCATGTTTTATTTAGCTACCATGGATTACCTGAGCGTCATGTTGATAAAGTGTATGACGATGGAGTTCCTTGTGCAGACCACAACTGTGAAAATGAGGTAACTGAGGATAATAAGTATTGTTACAAAGCAACTTGTTACGGAACGACTAGATTATTGGTTGATAAATTGGGGATTCCAGAAGATAAATATACTGTTGCTTTTCAGTCGAGATTAGATAAGAAGTGGCTGCGACCATTTTCGGATGATTTTATAAAAGAAAGAGCAGAAAAAGGAGATAAAAAAATATTAGCATTTTCTCCAGCTTTTGTTGCTGATTGTTTAGAAACAACTGTGGAGATTGGTATTGAGTACCAAGAAATTTTTGAAGAGCACGGAGGGGAGAAGGTTCAATTGGTTGAAAGTTTGAATGATCATCCGTTGTGGATTGATACTTTGGAGAAGATGGTTCGAGATAGAGCATAATAAGTTTACTTCAACACTATTTCATACTGTTCCAATTTAAATTGCCCTTCTATTTTGTTGAGGTCCTTATTAT
>Ga0307934_1000384_pt1 | contig 33748 bp, 28 predicted proteins | sample OrgLakmetageno90_FD_201838 | JGI IMG/M metagenome (GOLD analysis project Ga0307934, IMG submission 201838) | Saline water microbial communities from Organic Lake, Antarctica - #90 | ecosystem: Environmental > Aquatic > Non-marine Saline and Alkaline > Saline | place: Antarctica: Organic Lake...
CGGTGCCGGAAGTGATTGATGTCAGTGAGGGGTGTATCCGTCTTTGGAATACGGCATGTATAATTTTGCCGGAGTTTACAAGTGCCCGCTGGATCGGTCGCCTGGAGAAAAAGGGTTTTCTCGTCTCTGCGGGTTCAGCTTGTTCAACTGGCAAGGAGGGGCCTTCCCACGTTTTAGCGGCAATGAATATATCTGCTAATGAGATGCGGCGGGCCTTAAGGATCAGTTCGGGTTGGACGACTCGGGTGGCTGATTGGCTGGACCTGGAAGCGTCACTTTTGGAGGTGTATGCCGAGTTGAAAAAAGAAGTGGCATCGGAGGTGAGTTCGGTCATTTCGATCGATTAGTCCGATGCGTGTTTTGGAGATGCGTTTGCAGGATTTTCGCAATGTTACTTTTGCGAGCATAGACTTATTTGCGAATCGCTGTTTTTTGTTAGGGTCCAATGGCCAAGGGAAATCTAATTATTTAGAAGCGGTTGGACTGTTGTCTGCATTACGCTCCTTTCGCACGCAGAGCACTGCGGTGCTTCCCCGGCGTGGGCAAAAAGAGTTCTCGATTTTTTATCGGGTTGAAATGATGGATGCGGGAGAGAGCGAAATAATTGTTCGGTTTGGTGACGGTGTTCGGCGAGTCGAGGTGGATGGGGAACCTGTTTCGAGGATGCGTGACTTCATTGGTCGCTATCCTGTGGTGGCTTTGAGTTCGGATGACTTAATGCTATTGCGTGGGTCTCCTGCAGAGCGTCGTCGTTTTATTGATCTTACCTTGGCAACTTTAGATCCCGAGTATTACTCTGCGGTTAAGTATTACCATCGGTCAGTTGCGGGTCGTAATCGATTATTAAAGCAGGGTGCGAGTGCCCCTGAGCTTTCGGCATTCGAGTTGGAGATCGCGAAGCATGGAATCAAGGTGATTGCTTTTCGGGTTGGAGTGATGGCTCGCATTCGTGAGCACTTGAAGACTATCTATGCGGGGATAGCTGAGGGCACTGAAGGTGCTGATTTTACCTATCAGCCAAATGTAGAATCAGATGACATCGAGTCGTATAGAGCATTGTTGCAGGCGAATCGTCAGCGCGATTCAATTATCGGAACCACTCAGCGCGGACCACATAGGGACGATTTTAAGCTTACTTTTGATGTGGGGCGTGCCAAAGAATACGCTTCGGATGGGCAACAAAGGGGGCTTTGTGTAGCGCTGCGCCTAGCTCAGAGTGCGCTTTATGTGGAGCGACTGGGTATCGAGCCGCTACTCTTGGTCGATGATGTTTTGGGGGAACTTGATTCGGTTCGCCGAGAAGGTTTTTGGAAAGTTTGCCCTGATTCAATGCAAGTGATTGCTTCAGGCACGGAACTACCGACAGGCTGTCATGCGCAGAACTGGACCATCTACTCTATCAAGAATGGCCAGGCAGAGCAGCGGATTGATCATTAGTCGATTTTCAACTCTTCGATAATTTCCAAAGTAGCATCCGCCTTGCAATTTGCGCGTAATCCGACGAAACCATTACAGTATTTGTCGAAGTAAGGCCAGATGAGCGTGCGGTCACTTTCCGGTATCGGAATGTCGTTAACTGCTTTGCGGCTAAAAAAATCAAAATGCCCTTCGTCGATCCTTTCCGGGATGTGGTCGACCGATTTTTTGCAATTAAAAAGAAACATTAACCAGTGCCCCGTGCCTTCGTATGCTTTTTCGGATACGTAGCCGAAGCAGTTAAGATCTTCGTCCGTCAGTGTAATGCCAACTTCTTCGCGGGCTTCTCTTCGAGCGCATTCATAGGGTGATTCGCCTAATGGCATATTTAGCTTACCCCCAATCGGGCTCCAGCAACCTTTATTGGGCGCTTTGAGTCTTTTGATCAAGAGGTGTTTCCCGTTGCGATCACGGATGAAAACCAGCGTGCTAATTTTAAATGGGAGGGATGACTTCATAAATATCAGCTTAACATTCGAATTTGAAGCGCAAGTATTTAAGGCGGCTTTTTCCTAAAAGATCGAATCACTAGGTGTATTATGATCGGGTTTTAATCGCTTGTGGGCGGCAGGCGATATTTCATTTAAAAAGGGGTTGCTCTACGCGCCCAAACAGCATACAACCTATGTTTTGTTTATTAAATTAAGCATTATAGATCATCCTTACCCTTTAAGTTTATATGCAATACCCTAAGACACTACTATCCACGTTATTTATTATTGGCTGCGTTTTATCGCTTTCTGCCAAAGCACCAATCGAGGTTGATGCCGTAGATTTTAATAAACCCGGCGATGATTGGGCTCAGATGGAAATACAGTTATCCTGCAACGAGAACACTTTACCAGATGCCAAGAACCCTGACTTTGTAGATGATGTTACAGTCACAGCTTATGTAACGTATGCAAGCGATGACAAACCAGGTGAGTTTTCGTACTACATGAGTGAAGTAGTTATTGTGTCTATGGAGCGTGGTGAAAAATATAATGTTTATTTTTACCTTCCAGGTTTGATCGTGGACCGTGACGGTCTTAAGGACGAACCAGAATACTACTTTGTAGAGCTCTCGGTCGGGGATGTTAAAATGCCGCTAGAAGGTGGTTCGGCGGCGATGAGTCGATCAATTACATCACCGCAGGCATTGGAATCTATGATATCGAATGCTAAGGCTGCCGATTCAGATAATAAGGGAACCTTTATGCCTTATTATTTAGCTCCAGCTGAGTATCTTGGGCGAGTGAGCAGGCTTCCCACATTTCGCCGATACGATTACAATCCTTCTTCTAAATAACTTTAATTTATTAATTAATCTAAGGCCATTATTAGTATATGAGTAGTCCAAAAAATATTATTGTTAATTGCTCCGCGACCCAAGTGACCGCTGCGAGTGTCTCATCTCAGTTAGGCAGTCTGCAGATCGAAGATCTAGTTATTATAGATTTAGACTACGATTTTTCAGATGACGGTGGGTGGATAGGTGCTGTAGGTAAAGCGCTCAATGAACTCAGTGGAGTGCACAAACTCAATGGGAAGGCATCGTTTATCATTCCCGGTAATCAGTTGCTCACCAAAACTATTCGTATTCCCCATGTTGAGGAGGGTAAGCAGGCTCAGATCATTGCCTTTGAAGCCCAGCAAAATATACCTTATCCACTACATGAAGTTGTTTGGGATACTCAGGTAATTGGTGATGATGGAGTTGAGACAGAGATTTTATTTATCGCATGTAAGTCGGCCACTATCCAAGCATTTTCAACCGTAATTTCCCGTGCTGGTTTCACGGCTGAATCTATCAATGCCGCCACGATTTTAGATTACAATGCGCTTCAGTTCAGTTCGGTTGGGGACGACGAAGATGTCCTCCTAATTAACGTGGGTGCGCGGTCAACAAACTTACTCTTTAAGAGCGCAGATGGTTTTTTTGTGCGTAATATCGCCTTGGGTGGTAATACGCTGACTCAAGGGATCGCGGATAGCTTAGGTAAGCCGTTTATGCAAGCTGAGGCGGTCAAACTTAAGTTTTTCGGCGGTTCTATGGACTACTCGGAAGACGATTCTGGCTCGAAGCTTTTAACGAGTAGTTCAGATAGCTTCATACGCCGCATGGGACAGGAAATTACTCGTTCGATCGTTAACTACCGCCGCCAAAAAAACGGTGCAGCGCCGAAGAAGATTCTCTTGTGTGGGCGTGCATCTTTGCTTCCCGGTTTTGCTGAGCAATTGTCTGTGGCGCAAAAAGTGCCGGTCGAAATCTTTGACTCACTAGAGGGTGTTTCATTATCCGGGAGCGTTTCAGGCGATCCACACTCCCTTCGCATGCAGCTTAGTGAGATTGTAGGCGAAGCTGTTAGCAGTCAGGTTGGCAATCCGGCAGGCGTTAATTTATTGCCTGAGGAGATTCAGGCAGAGATGCGTTTTGCGGCAAGGAAACCTTTACTTATGGCCGCAGCTATTTGCATTGGTCTAGCGCCTTGGCCGGCATATCTTGCATTCCAGCAAAAGGCTGCGGGTTCTGCTGAGCAGCGAGTAGCTTTACAGGCACAAATAAATCCTTTGCAAGACCGCCAATACCAAATTCTGGATAATGCTGAGACGGCGGAAACTTTAAGTCAGAATATTCAACGGGTGGAAGGCCTCGTAAATTCAAAGTCTAATTGGATTAAGTTTTTGGCTGAGTTACAAACCAGCCTATATGGAGTTAAGGATATTTGGTTAGAAGAGCTTAATGTCCTCCGTGAAGCCGCAGCGGACGGACCGACCTACGAAGTTGCAGTTACAGGTCAAATGCTTGTGCGTGAGACCGCAAATGGTGATTTTACAGTCGATCAAGAAGCGCTTTCTCGCCGAATAAAGAGCTTGCAGTCCAGTTTTGAAGGTTCTGAATTTGTAGTCACTTCAAAGTCGCCTTCTATCGATTGGAGCAAGCTGCGCGATGGATTAAACGTGCTTCCTTTTTCAATTAACTTAGTCGTGGATACGGCAAAACCCCTTTAAAATTTTTCCAATGGGAGTCATCAAGAAAAACCCTCTTTTTAGCCTGATTGTAGGTCTGGGCATACTGTTATTTATAGCAGGTGCTGTTTTAGCGATCTTACAAATGGGCAAATCATCCAAAGCGAACAAGCAGGTCAAGTCAGCTCAGCAGCAACTCGAGTCCCTGATCTATTCCCAACCCGCGCCATCCGATTATAATTTGGAAGCCTCCGGAAACAACGTGGATGCGCTGCGCTCTGACTTAGAAGAAATACGCGATAATTTGGAGCGTGGTGCGAATATTGATGCCTCTTCGGACGGAGTCAGTGCTGTCGCCAGCATCCAGCAATTTATTTCGGAGTTTAGTGCTAAAACACAAAATCACGAAAATGAAAAGGGGGAGTCCGATCCGATCATTACTCCCGCTAACTTCGCGTTCGGTTTTGAACGCTACATAGGTCAAGTGACTGTCCCGGAAAATAAGGCGGTTATTCCTCTACTTGATAAACAACGCCAGATATTGAGTTATTTGATAGACCAGTTGATTGAGTCGAATCCTGAAAGTATTCTATCCATACAAAGAGAACTCGTCGAAGTAGTTGTTACTGATTCGTCTAGTAGTGGGCCTAAACAGAATTCCTTCAGTATCAGCTCCGAAGTCTCCGCAAAGGTGCCGAATGCAATCGATACGATGGCATTTAGCATTAAGTTTTCCGGTTACACGCAATCACTACGGCTCTTTCTGAACTCTTTGTCTGAGTTTGAATTACCGATTGTTGTTAGAAGTGTTAAAGTAGAGCGCATTAAACAGAAAGAAGGCGTTCAATCTGCTCCGCGTCCTCGCACAATCGATGACATTTTTGGTGGACCTGGAGCAGGCACTACTACAGTGGTTGAAAGTGTCCCTGAACAAAAAGCAGTTATTACCGAAAACTTATCCAGCTTCACTGTGATTTTGGAATTCATCGACATTATCATCCCCGCTGAAAAAGCGAAAAACCCTTCATAATCTTTCATGAATAAACTATACGACAAGTTACTTTTGGCGTTAGCAGTCATCGCATTGCTCGCTGGTATAGGTATTTATCTTACTTCAGGCAGTGCTGCTGATACAGGTGTATCGCAGGTCACGTTTAGTCAGGATGATAGTCCCTACGTTTCATTGCCACGTCCTGAATCAGCAGGCGTCGAAGCCGAATGGCCAGAAGCAGTCGAGCAGGCCCCTGGTGAATTCTTTGATGTCTTCACGCCCCCCGCAATCTATATAGATAATAAGAACGGAAACTTCGTCTTTAAAGCACCCAATACATCGCCACCGCCGCCCTTTGGCGTTTACCTCGCAAGCGTGGAGCGTAAGCCTTATCGACTGCAGCTAGAGGGTTACATTGAAGAGGATCTCAATGATGCGTCGAAAAGCTTGCTGCTTTTCGCAGACGAAGAAGTTGGAGCTAGCATTCGCGCCAGAGTGGGTCAAGAAAAGCCAGACTCCCAGTTCATCGTAAACAGCTTCGAAATCACTAGAGTGCGTGATGAAGATAATCTAATAAACAAAATCGCTAAAGCCACGATCAAAGATTTACGCACAGACGAAACAGTTATTCTAACAAACGGTGAGACTCTGTACCTCGATGAATTGGTCGTTACCATCAGGTCTAACCAAAATCCTGAGGTTAATGTTGAATTAACTGAAGCTGGTCAAACCTTTGAGACTCCTGCAGGAACTTACACTCTACTCGAAATAAACCTTGAAGAAAACTCAATATCGGTTGAGAAAGATGGGACAGATGATCGTGAACCTGAAGTTGAAACGCTACAGGAACAAACGACTGCCCCAATTAATAACACCCCTGAAGATATTACAACTGACGGAAACTCTGCGAATGGATCTTCTGGTCTATTTGATTTCAACTTCTAGCAAACACAATCTACAACAGCACATTTGCTCACACTAAATTATGAAAAAATACCTCACTGCCCGTTTACGCTTAGCTGCATTATATGCAGCCGTTGCGTTAGGAACCGCAATTTTTATTGCGCCCCAAATCTTGGATGCGCGTAGCACGCCGGAGAAAATCCGCTTGATGGCCGAAACGCTACGAGCTCGTGACTCGGGTGATCTGATGCTCGCCAAAGACAAAGCCGAAGAACTCATTAAAATCGCTCCCGACGATGAAAATGTTCAGCGGTTACTTGGCTCCATCAATGCTGACCTCGACAGAAGCGGTCAAGGAACCGCAATTTATGGTAAAGCCGACACAATGAGTGTCGAAGAGGCCATGGAGGCAGCACCAGCCGAATCCATGACTGGCGCGTCTGCAGTTGTGCAAGAAGTTGCTGATGATCAAAACGGTAAAGTATCGCAAGCAGAGCAAGCCCTGAAAGATGCAGATAGTCTTGCAGAATTGGGTGCATACTCAGATGCGACCAGCACACTCAACAGTGCGCTCGCAAGTTTAACGCTTAACACCGCAACTGCTGAAATAATGGATCAATTAAACGCAGCTAAGGCTGACGTTTATTTAACTGAAGCTCAAGCACTCGCAGCCTCTGGAGAGTTTAAATCTGCGGAATCGCGTTTGGCTGAATACAGCGCAGCAGGTGGCAGTTCACGTGCAGCTCGCATATTAGCTGCTGAGCTTGATGCAGAGATCTCTGACCCGAGCCAATACACGATCGGTGAGATCAGCCCTGAATTCACCCAGCAAAATGGTGTTGTTCGTGATTTACTCGCTCGTGGCCGCGCACAATATCTTAATGGTGATTACGATGGAGCTGGAGCCACTTTTAAGGAGATTGAAGCTCGCGATCCGCACAACGCTGAAGCTAAGTTGTTTTCAACACGCATCGCAGAAGTTGTTGGTAGCATACACTCTCAAAATGCATACAAGACCCGCGCTCAAATGTTGGCAGAAGTCGACCAGAATTGGGAGCGTCCAAAAGTATTTGATGTGGAGACAGGATCTGGTCCTGCTGTAACTAATGTTAACCTGCAAGAGAAGCTAAACGCGATCTCCATACCGCAGGTTGATTTCTCTCAAGTTGAATTGAGCCGTGTATTAAGCACTCTATCCGAACTTTCTTATGAGTATGGTGAAGGCGATGGCGTTAACATCATTCCTCTTTACAACGCGAGCGTGAACGATCCTAAAGTTACAATCCGTCTTCGTGACCTTAACTTAGATCGCATTTTGCAATACATCACTCAGCAAGTTAACTATGCGTATGACGTAGGTGAAGATGCTGTGACCGTAACTCCGGATGGCGATTCTACAAATGTCAGCACGACGACTGAGTTCTTCCCTATTAATCGTGCAACTGTCATTCGTTTGACTGGTGTGAGCAGTTCAGGCGGTTCTTCTGGACCTGTCGATCCTTTCGCTGCGCCAACATCGGCACCAAGTAGTGGTGGATCGGATGAGATCACGGAAGCACTTCAGAGCTTCTTCCAGCGTGCGGGTGTCAACTTCGACCTTCCGGGCACAAGCCTAGCTTTCGACGATACCAATCTTATCGTCACGCAAACGCGTCGTAATATCGAGCGGATGCGCAATATTCTTCGTAATTACAACGATATCAAACAAGTTGAAATCGAATCGAAGTTTCTTGAAGTCTCACAAAATGATTTGGATGAACTTGGCTTTGATTGGAACATCACTGACCGAAACGGCTCATCTATCTTTAACACCGGAGGTAATCGAAATTTAACTACTGGTTTTGGAACTTCTGCCGAAGAATCGAGTATTCGTATCACCAATCCGGGTGAAAGCGTTTCCGGTGACCAGATAATTGAAAATGATGATGGAGTTTCTTTCTTAGTTCCAGGTCCAGATACTTTTACCGGCAATATCGATATTACAGAACCAGTATCACCTCCACTGATTCCTGGATTGCTCGATTTCGCCCAAGGTATTGTTGGCTCAACAGCTAATCAAAACTTCGCGCTTGCTGGAGGATATGATCTTGATTTCGCTATCCGTGCGCTATCGCGCAAGACAGGTAGTGATTTGATGAGCGCTCCGCGTGTGACCGTGTTGTCTGGTGAAGAAGCAACGATCGTCGTCGCTCAAGAGCTGCTCTATCCAACCAGCTATGGTGATATTGAATCCCAAGTGTCTGCCGGTCGTGGTGGGGGCGTCGGAGGCGGTAGCGCGTCTATTTCTGTCCTAGCGGGTACACCCGAAGGCTTTGAAAAGCGTAATGTCGGTGTCGAGTTGAACGTACGTCCTACAGTTGAAGGCGACGACACGATCAGTCTCTCGCTGAACCCGCGTGTTACTGAGTTCGAAGGATTCGTTGAATACGGTGGTCCAAGTGTTGCCATCGCAGGGGCAACTACTGTGACAATCCCTGCTGGTTTCTACCAGCCGATCTTCTCTACTCGTGAAGTCAGCACTCAAGTCACTGTATTTGATGGAGCGACAGTTGTGATGGGTGGATTGACTCGTGATGAAGTGAAAACGATCAGCGACAAGGTTCCAGTGCTTGGAGACATCCCTGGAATTGGGCGTTTGTTCCGATCTGAAGGTGAATCGCGCCAGAAGCGTAATCTCTTGATATTCGTGACAGCAAATCTTGTAAGTCCGGGAGGTTCTCCTGCTCGTCAAGACTTCCGCACATTGAATGCGAACTCTCTATTCCAAAACCCAACGATCATGACACCGTCCGGTACAGTGAATCGTTCGATCGATCAAGCAGAGTAAGTTCTTCAATTCTAATCTCTAACAAAGCCCGTCCAGAAATGGACGGGCTTTTTTTACATACATGAGTAATTTATAATGCAAACTGCTTTGAGGACCTAATCTTTTACTAATATCGCTTTAGATATATAATTCGCTTCAAGCGGCTGTGCCCCGATTAATTTGTTGTATCCGCCCCGCTTTGTCGGGGCGTTTCACTAGGATGCTGGAACACGGAGGTAGCGCTGTGACTACAACAGGCGCATTCTAAATCTAAAAAGGTATTAGTTTCCTGTATAAGGAAGTCCTATTCTATGTGAAGTTAGGAAGTCATCGATATCCTCCATTGTTGTTTAGGGGACTGTACTGTTTGATTTTTTTAATTCTAAAATGATAGTGAAGTTTCAAGAATGCGTGTAAGCACTGTTTCTGTAGAAAAGCACCGTGCCTATTTTGAAGCTTGGCTTGGTCAATTTGTAGCTGCTCTATAAACATTATGATTCTTATCATAGCAGTGTGCCCTAAGATTAAGGCTGAGTAATGAAAATATTAATAGAGGCACATCATCCGGCACATATCCATTTCTGGAAGTTTCCGGTCAAGTGCCTGCAAGAAGCCGGGCATACGGTGCTAATGATTGCACGTGACCGGGATGTGATGAAGCGCTTACTTGAGGTGTATGATTGGATTCCTTCGGAAATACCCAAGCGAAGTCTGAAGAGAAACCGCTTTCCACTGCTAGAGATGTTGCAACGGCAATGGGCAATCGCACGTGCAATCCGTCATTTTAAGCCAGACGTAGTTGCCAGCCTGATGGGTAGTTACACCCAAACTGCGAGGCTCTTTGGGGTTCGTAACGTGATATTTACTGATTCTGAGTTTCAACATTTTAACCACCGCATTGCGCATCCATTTGCTGATGTGATCTACACACCAGAGTGTTTTTATAAAGAGCTTGGGCCAAAGCATGTCCGATATAAGGGAATACATGAGCTTTCATTCATAACATCTGGTATGTTGAAAACTGTTCAAGAATCTGATCAGAAGCCTTCGGTTTTAATCCGTCTTTCTGCTTGGAATACGTTGCATGATATATCAGCAGAGGGAGTAGGTCGTCGTATTTATGCGTTTGTGGAACGCTTTAAGGATACCTATGAGATCATCATTTCTGCGGAGGAGGGTGCATATCCGGAGGGTTTGGAGAGCTACGCGATTAAGGTCACTCCTGAGCATTATCATGAGACCTTGGCTCAGTCTGCGTTTGTGTTAACCGAGGGGGCTTCCACTGCGAGTGAGGCAGCCTGCCTTGGTGTTCCTTGCGTGTATATTAATTCGACAGAGCCTAGAGGGTATTTGGAGTGGTTGGGTGACGAATACGAATTAGTGGATCGCTTCACGGATCCGACGCTCGGGATGGAGCGAGCGGTGCAGATGCTCTCAGGCTTAGACAATGCGCTTCAAGCCAAGCATATGAATGCAGTTCGGCGTTTGCATGCAGCGTATCCGGATGTTTCACAGTTAATTGCAGAGTTGGTATGCGCCGAATAGAGCTCATTGATTATGCGCGGTTTTTAGCTGCAGTGGCAGTGCTCGCTTTTCATTACGGCTACGGAGGCATTGTTGGTGGAAAGTTAGCGTATGGTCTTTCGGCAGATTGGTTGAGAGCCCTTTGCAAGTATGGTTACTTGGGGGTGGCTTTCTTTTTTATGATCAGCGGCTACGTAATCTTTTATTCTGCGCACTCCAGAGATGCTTTGAGTTTTATGAAGTCACGTTTCTGGCGATTGTATCCAGCTTATATCGCGGGAGTTGTGTTGACCACATTCAGTATCTTGGTTTTGGGCGGTAATGAATTTTCGGTTACTTTGAAGCAGTTCTTTTGGAATTTGACGATGTTCCAGACCTACCTTGGACACGAACACGTTGATGGGGTCTATTGGACTTTATTAATAGAAATGAAATTTTATGGTGCTGGGTTTCTTCTTTTACTTTTTCGGCAAGGCAAGCGTTTGAGCGCAGTTTGTATCGCGTGGCCATTTGTGATGTTATGTGCTGAATTTACTGGATATAATCATCTGCCACTGTTGGGCAGATATTACACATTTTTTGCTGCAGGAGCTTTGTTTGCTGTAATCAAAGAGAAACGGACATGGCTGCGAATGACGGCACTTTTACTGAGTTATATTTTAAGTATTCGCTTTCTAAACGTGAGTGCAATGAACATGCCGGTTTTTGAGGATGCGGTGCGGTCTCCATGGGTGGTTACATCGATCGTTTCCTGTTTCTTTGGGTGCTTTCTGCTTTTTAACTCAGAAAAAATGGCCGCGTTGCGATTGCCGTATTCGAGAATGCTCGGGGCGCTCTCTTATCCATTATACTTAGTGCACGCATATATTGGGTATATGCTGATTAATGCACTGGGTCAGAAGGTAGCCATTTGGCAAGCATACTCCGTTACAATCATTGTTGTGACGAGTTTGGCATATGGAATTTGTTGCTTAGTCGAAGCGCCGGTCAATCAGTGGCGGCACCGCCATCTAGTTTCGAGCGATTCCAAGAGCATGTAATTCATTTACAGTTGGAAATTTGAAATCGTCGCGCGTGTAAGTGGTTTCGTAGGGAACGTTCGAATCTTTAGCGGGATCTGCCTCGGTTATTGAACTGAGCATGGAAGGCTCAGGTAAAGAGACACTACTGTAGTAATCTGTATACTTTAGCATGGCCTCGTTAGAATTGGGCTTAACCAAGACTGCGGGACGCTTGAGCGCGTGCGCGAAAATAAGTCCGTGAAGCGAGGAACTGTAAACAAGCTCGGCAGATAGAATTTGTTGAGCGACTGCATGGACCGGTGCGTCAATATCGCAAAAACGGATATCTTTTGGGAGCGTCGGAATGCGGTAACGCTCTCGGTAATGGGGAATGAAGATTGCGCCTGATGGCATTGCTTTACTTTGGACTTCTTCTGGAATTATGAAGCGAAGCATAAGACCGGGATCGAGAAGGAACTGGATGTTCGATAGGTCGTATCCCGCGCGTTTGAAGAGGTCGTAGCTGATGGGGCCACGTAGCCCGATGACTTGCTGTTCAAAATGTGGTTTAGGGATTTCCCTGGGTTTTGCACCGATCCCGCAGATAAGGTCTTTGCCTTGAATGCGATGCGCAATGGAACCGACAAGTAGGATTCTAGGAGTCTTACTGTTCGTGTTATTAACCTTAATATTTTCTCCGTATAGGTGATGCAGGAGTTCTCGTGAAAAAATATCTCCGCAATTACCATGTGTGAAATAGTAGGAGGGCTTGCAGCGAAGGAGCTTTAATGCGTCATGCAAATGTTTGTTTAGGACTCGGCCCTCCCAGAAGTAGGTGTTTATTTCCATAGAGTTTCCAGTGGGCAGGCTGTGATACCGAAGTCTTGGTCATTGATGCCGTATGAGAGGCGAGCTTGATTATCCTTAATCGTTAATCCGGAAAAGTATGTGCAAGAAATTAGATTTTTGTTGAGCTTTTTACTCGAGCCGAAGAGCGCTCTATAGGAATGAATTAATTTTTTCGGGAATAGCTCTAATTTCCACTCTGTATTTTCATTATAGATACAAACAGGTTTTCCATAGTAAAGGCGAAGGGGCCCAAACCTTATTTTACGATGTGCTATAAGGTAGTAATTATCTTGATGCAGATATGGCTGAGTGCCAATCGAGAGTTTGCCGAGGGCTTTATCTGCAGGGGCTTCATAATGAGGTAGCATCACCCAGTCGTGTTCATTCTGTTGGTCAAGTTTGAGTATGATGAGTGGGTTGAGCGAGTAGATAGCTAAGAGGGTATCCTGAAATGTGAAGAATCCCCAATTCTTCTCAAGGTTTGTCCGCCCATTGTATTTTACAAGTTTTGGTTTGCCGAGATCGGGGTGCACTTGTTGCACATAGAGTTCGTTCTGATTTTTGCTGTAACCTGTATTATAGGTAATCCAGAGGGAATCTTGTTTCCAAAAAAACTTCGGATCAGCTACTTTATGATTCACCTCCTGGGAAAGGTTGATGCGTTTTATCTCGCCGCCGGAGATGATTAAAAGAATCGAGTCGAGTGTGTCCTTGGTTTGGTCGTGGCATCTGTAGCAGAAAAAATCCAGTTCATTGGTATGCGCCCAGGATGGATTAAATATTTCAGCCGCCTCTTCGTTGGTGTATCTTGTGAGTGCGTCTTTGAGGTCGATACCTTCAGATTTACATCGCCAGAAGCTCATGGGAGACGTTTTTTGAGCCAATTGAGTGCCCGACTAAAGGCTGAGCCTTTGCTAATTGAGTATTCCTTGCTCACTTGCTTAGACAGTAACCCAATACCTGAATTAGTGAGTTTTTGTGCGGCTCTATAATGCACTCGTTTTCTTTTTTTCGGTCCCGTTAAGTGTAAGATTGCGATAGGATGTGGATCTTCGTCTAGAAGATTTTCGAATCGGCTATTAAATGCCTGATAGTCCCACATCAAAATCCCATCTGAGTATTCACTGCGTTGCGATAGATAGACGAATATATCTTGATCTCCATTACTGAAATATCCGTTGCTTTCGGGCCAGTCCTTTTTGATCTGAGATAAATCTGCAACCATAGCATCTTGGATGAACTGTTTGCCGCGTTCGTCGCATCGTAGCAAAAACTGGCCGGCGCTAAAGACCGTCTTGAGGGCTTTGAAACTTGGACTTTTACAAATAGAAAGAAAGTGCTTTTCAGTCGGTAAATATGCTTGGATATCGAAGTCCAAATCCAGGAAAAAGGCATCATCATCAATCCAGAATAGATAATCGAAATGATTCATATATTCTTGGATGTAGTGCAGTTTATTAAGATATGGGTTCTTTGCTTTGGTGGGCCAGTTGCAATGTATGTAGGTGTATCCGTTTTTGTCACAGTAGATGCGATGGTTGACCGGAGACTCAAATTCAGTGGAAGGGTATCTTCCTGAAATAACAGCGATGCGCATATTCAAAGATTACTAAATGGCGAATTGTTTATAATAGAAAATTTAAAGTGAGGTAAATTGCAGAGACTCCTAAGATTGATCGAAGGATCGGTAAGCCAGTGGAATAGTGTTTTTCTGAAACGTGGGAGAATATGAATTGTGCCAAAGTAGCAGAAAGTATCGATGCATAAATGGCACCTAGTATGCCTAGTCTTGGAATCAGTAATAAATTGAGAAGTATGGCAACGATGAGTCCGACCAGGTTGATTTTAAGGATTGTCCAAGTCCGTCTCTCAATGTTGAGGCCCGGTAGGAACATCTGCAGAGAAGTAATCGTGTTGAGAAGAACGAGTAACGAAAGATAACCTTGCGCCTCTAGAAAATCATCTCCGATAAATCCAAAACGGAAAAGTAGCCTAATTCCAAATATTATGGAAACCCCATAGATTAAACCTGTCAGTATGTAAGTTAAATAGATTTTTCTGAGTGCCGGTTTTGCATCTGCGTGATCGTGGTTTTTGTAGATTATGGGTGCGATTGCCCCAGAAGTAGCAACAGATAAGAGCGTATAAAGAGCCGAGAATTTAACTGCCAATGCGTAGATCCCGGTTTCTGCGAGATCAATTATACCCGCGATCATGAGCCGGTCTATGTATTGATAGGCGATTAGGCTTAGACTGGAAAATACAAAAGGAATCGAGTAGCTGAGTGAGGTCTTGGCAATGTCTGAATCGAACTTTGGCCGAAGTAGTTTGTGGTAATTTATCAGCAAATTCAGAAAGACTGAGACCATGGCTAATCCAGTTTTCAGGATAAGGAAGCTTTCAATGTCTAATTGTTCCGTTCTTGCGAGGTAGATGATCCCTACGACGAAGAAGAGTGAGTAAATCAATTGTTCGCTCACAAAACGCAGGGTCCTTCCAGTAAACTTTAAATATCCATTGAGATAGTCACGAATCGCATTACTCAATACCCAGAAAATGAGAAGACTGAGGTCAATTTTGACAGCTGGAAAGTAAGCTACAGCGAGACCGGCTATTGAGAAGAGCAGGACTGAATTGATGAGTGTGATGGAAAAAAGCGTGGAGAAGAAGGTGGCTTCACTTCCGCTTTTCGTATATTGTCCTGCGAAGCGCGCGACGGCTTGAACAAGGTTTAGACTGGAGAGCACTCTGAGGATGAAATAACTCGCGAGTAGAATTTCCAATAGGCCATATTCAGATTGTGTGAAGCTGCGGGTTAAGAATGGTAGCGCGGCAAAGGCAGTTGCTTTTTCGAGCAGTGAACCAACGAAAAGAATCGACGAGTTCTTTAGGAATTGCTTATGAAATGCAGGCGTATTCATTCAGTAAGTGCGTCGGTTTCCAGTCTAGTTAGTTCGGCCTCGAGTTTCGATAATTCCTCGTCCCACTCCTTTAGTAATTCACTTCTGCGGATTTTTGTATGCGTGCTGATTTCCTTTTCGTTCGCGATTAGAGTATGGCAGGCCGCTGTTATGGATGTTTTACTGTTTTCGGTATAAATGGCGGCAGCACGGTAATATTCACGTGCGGTCGGAGTGTCTGAAATGATGAGCGGCTTACCGTAGGCGAGTGCTTCCTGGCTGGCTCTGGTCAATACATGATTACGATTGGAAAGCGCGATTACGCCGGTGGCTTGCTGAAGCAGTCGGTCGAAATCTATATCCTCAAGATAGCCAGCAAGCAGTGCGTTGTTTGGTAGATCCAAGTTTTTCATCCGAGACTTTCCGGTCAGATGAAAGGTGTAATTGGGGCAGTGCTTGATTGCCTGAATGAGTAATTCGATGGGCTCATCTCGGCTCCAAGAAAGTGGCACGACGAAATTTGGATTATTTGCCTGATCAATCGTATGCGTTGAAGGTTCAGGTATACGATCGTGTAATATATGGAAATGTCCGGTCAGCTTTAAAGATTCGGTGACGTAAGAACCTATGCCTTGATTATGAACTAAGTTGATAGCGGCTTTTCTGTAGAGTGCTTGGTTGATCTTTTTAAATGGCCACAGGGTCCAGGGGGTGTCGATAAAGGGGCCGTTGTGGCAGTCTAATATAAATCGGCAGTGCTTGTTATTACTCGAGTAATAGGCAGTAACTATAGATGCGTAGGGGTGTGTGTGTTGGCTGACTATAAGTTTTGGCTGGATCCTTTTTAATCTCTGGTAAGTTCTCCACATGAGTAGGGGCACTTGCAATTGTCTCCAGATGCGATGCTGCTTGCTTCGTGGAGCGGTTACTAATTCGCATTGTAGCGCGCTAGCAATGTCATCTGCTCGATTACGTTGAGCACCCCATCGAAGATAGATTCTGCGGTTATTACTCAAAGTGAATACGAGACTGAAAGAGTTTCTAGCGAGCTAAAGTGTATCTTGTAGTTGAAGACTACTCGAGGACCGTGCCTTACGGGTGTTATAATTAACTAACTCACCGAGCAAGCCTGTGGAAATGAGTTGTATGCCGAGTAGCATAAGCAGGATACCCAGGAAAAAAAGTGGTCTACCCCCGATGCTGATGCCCAGCACAATTTTCTGAAAGGATAGAAGTGAAAGTATGCTGAAACCAGAGAATGCACTTATTATTCCAAAGCCACCGAAGAAATGGCCTGGGCGCTTTAGGTAGCGGGTGATTACGATAACGGTAATTAGGTCAAGGCCGCCTTTGAAGAGGCGTTTCCAACCGTATTTGGAGACACCGTGGGTGCGGCGGTGGTGCTGGACGGGGATTTCGGCGATGCGGTAGCCGTCGGCCGCTAGCAGGACGGGAATGTAGCGGTGAAGTTCGCCGTAGAGGTCGATGCTTTGGATGGCTTCGGCGTTGTAGGCTTTGAACCCGCAGTTAAAATCATGCAGGTTAACGCCCGAAGCTATGCGTGTGCACCAGTTAAATACACGAGAGGGCAGTGTTTTACCGAGCGGGTCTTCGCGGAGTTGTTTCCACCCGGAGACACAATCGTAGCCTTCTTTGAGCTTTTTGATGAACACGGGAATTTCGCTTGGCTCATCCTGTAGATCGGCGTCCATCGAGATGATTATGGCGCCTTTGGCTTCGGCAAATCCTGCGGAGAGTGCTTCGGCTTTGCCGTAGTTTCTGCGAAAACGGATGCCCTGAATTTTTGTGGGGTGGACTCCCTTTAGCTTCTGTAAAGTGTCCCAAGATGCATCTTTGCTACCGTCGTCGACAAAGATGACTTCGAAGTGCCCGACTGACTCGGCCGCCATAACTTCCGCGATTTGTTCAAAAAGCGGCTCTAAAGTAGGCGCTTCGTTGCAGAGTGGGATGACCACTGAAATTTCCGGATGGCTTGGCATAGCTTAGTGTGAACATGATTTAAGCTTGGGCGTTTTAGGCAAGCTGTCTTTAGCTTCTAAATAGAGTTGAAGGATGGGGTGACAATGGTTGCAAACTCGGTGCCTGATGGTTTTTCTGAATTCAGTATGCAAGTTTCGATAGTCATCCCGATATATAATGAAAGAGATACCCTGCAGGAGATCGTATCCCGGGTCTTGGCGGTTAAGGAGCTTGCGATTAAGGAAGTCATTTTAGTCGATGATTGTTCTACGGACGGCACTCGTGAATTGCTAGAGGCGGGTTTTACTGAGCCGATTTTCAAGAAGCTCTATCACTCAGAAAATCAAGGCAAAGGAGCCGCACTGCGAACTGGTTTTGCGACGGCTGTTGGGGATATTATCGCGATTCAGGATGCCGATTTGGAATATGACCCGGAGGAGTTGCCGGGCCTAATCAAGCCGATCATTAAAGACCGTGCGGATGTAGTTTTTGGGTCTCGATTTATTGGAGGTGGAGCGCATCGAGTCGTCTTTTTTTGGCACATGCTGGGCAATAAGTTTCTGACATTATTGAGCAACATGACGACTAATCTGAACCTAACCGACATGGAATGCTGTTATAAGATTTTCCGGAAGGAAGTGCTCGACCAGATATCGGTTGAGGAGAATCGATTTGGAGTCGAACCTGAGTTGACGGCTAAAGTGGCGAAGCTGGATGTGCGGATCTACGAAGTGGGCATTTCTTACTATGGGCGCACTTACAGCGAAGGTAAGAAGATCGGTTGGCGTGATGGTGTGCGGGCGATCTACGTGATTTTGAAGTATGGCTTGGGGCGTTGAAGTGATTGCATTTTACGGTCACGCGGGAGAGGCTGTCTTAAAACTGAGCTATTAAGCGTGTAATCTAATAAAAAGCATGGGAGGGACGCTGTCCTCAGGCTGTCTCAAAACTTTCAGAAATTAAGGTATTTCAGAATAAGGTAGGGCGGTTTCGCGACTCGACTGAGCTCGCCGAAGGGCCGAAACCGCCGTTCGCCGGTAGGCTGCCTAATGCAGAGAACGAAGGGGATGGGTAGACGTGATCGCCTGCAAGACGGACGCCTCGGCGATGCGTCCCTACCCCAAGAACCTACACTCAAAGTAGTTTTGAGACAGACTCGGGAGCACGACCCTCCGTTTTAGTTAATTGGCAGCTGTGGGCGGCGAAGCCGGCACCGAAGGAGGTGAGCCAGATATCAGCCGGCGGGTCGTTTTGCTTCAGAATTTCTTCGAGTGCAAAGAGCACGGAAGGGCTGCTCATATTGCCGTAATGACTTAAAATATTTCGTGCGGAGTTGAGCGGAGGTGTTGGTAAAATTTCTTCGAGTGCGTCGAGAACATCGCGACCGCCTGTGTGCGAGGCTATAATAGTGTCATTGGGCATGCCTGAGCGCTCGAAAAGCCCCTGCACGATCGGGGCAGCCGCTTGCGGAACAGTGCGATGGAGCTGATTGCGAAGCTTGCCTTTAGAGTTGGTGAAGCGTAGAAGCTCGCGGTGCTCAGGATGATGTGCTGTATCGAAATTGCACATACGATAGCCGGTGGTGCTTGATTTGTTAGACCAAATGCTGGCGGCTGCTCCGTCTCCGAAGAGGCAGGCACTTATGAGAACGCCAGGGTTGTCGTCGAGATAGAAAGCGGCTGAACAGACTTCTACTGCGATGCAAGCGACAGTGCTTTCGGGATTAGCGGCAAGGAAGCCTTCTGCACTGCGCAGTGTTGGGATAGCGGCACCGCAACCGAGGCCGACGATGTCTTGTAAATAAGTGTGCGGGCTAAGGTCGAGTTGCTCAGCGACGTAGCTGGTGATGCCAGGGCAAAGGTAGCCAGTGCAGGTACAGATGAAGAGGGCGTCCAGCTTCTCGGGTAAAATGCCTGCCGAGTGAAGTGATTTGGTGAGTGCTCTGGTGGAGAGTGCGGGGGCTGCATGCTCGAAGTTTTTGTTGAGAGCACTTGCGTCGAGCGAAAAAATGCGATCCACGTCGTCTGTTGCGAGGTGTCTTTTGGTTATCCCCGAGTTGCCAAGTAATACTTTTTCCAGCAGGCCTGCCGAGCGCTTTTTCAAGTGTTCCAATTCGCCGGATCGCTTAATGATACTCCAGGCTTCAGCTTGTGTGAATGCCTGTTCCGGGACTGCGTGGGCTATGGATTGAAGATACACTTTTGAATAAGTTAGAAGTTAACTGTTGGCTAAGGGAAGCGAATAGAACTTCGCTGTTACTAGGCTTTAAGGTTTGTTTCGTGATGTAGTGGAAAATGTATCAATGAGGATATTTAGCGTCGCGGATTTTAGTGAGTGAGTTTGTAGAGTGTTTGGAAGGGGATTAAGCGCAAGCGGGCGAGGGCGGTTGTTATTTTGGTTTTGTTGGGGTGGTGGAGCCAAGGGTGGATAGCTTGGGCAATGCGAATCCGGCGATGGAAAGTGGTGTGCAGATTTTTATGTATATAGGATACAGCTTGCTCCCACGATTGCTTATTTTTTGAGTAATCGAGTAAATATGGGTATGCAATCGCAGCAGATTCGAGTGCAATGGACATTCCGTTTCCGGTGAAGGGGGGTATCACGCTATAGGCATCTCCAAGATTGAGCTCTCCGGGCATGGTCGAAGGGTCCTGAGCGAAAATAATACCCGCGACTCCAACGTGGCTTTCGGAATCCAAGTGGCTAGCTTGTATCATCTCGGAGAGTTTTCCGAGTTTTGAAGCTTTTAGGTAGTGGAATAGTATTTGATCCTTTGGTGCTGAGATTTGAGGGCGGCGTTTGAAGAGGCCGCAAATATTAACGCGCCCGTCTTCGACTGCAGACAATCCGATGTAGGCATGCTCACCGAGATGGAGTTCAAGATCGGCTTTTAGTTTTAGATTTGTGCTGTGGCATTTTAGGCCGATCCAATCGGACTTTTCGGAGCGTCTTCCAGCGCACCAGACGATAGCTTCTTTGGGCGCTCCATGCGCAAATCGTGAGTTCTGGATGAGTCGTCCTCCCGCCGAGGCAAAGGTATCAGCGAGTGATTGATCAATGCTGTAGCGGGAGATGCCGACGGCGGGCGTGGGGAGTTTTGATCTCAAGATGCATTTATTGTTATTATACCATTGAATAGTTCGATGAGATTTTGCGGCCTCCAGGCATTCGCTCAAGCCGAGTTTGTCGAGAGCGGCAGCTCCTTGCCCACAGATAAACTCTCCACAGACACGGTGACGGGGGAGGGTATGTGCTTCATGGAGAGCGACTTGAATGCCAGCACTTTGCAATGCATTCGCTAATGCGAGGCCAGCCAGCCCCGCGCCGACTATGGTAAGATCCTTCATGTGCGCTCGGCAATCATTCGGTAGGCACCCATCAATGTTTCCTCTGTTTTCCAAATCCACTGGTTTGGATCTAGTCCAAGTGCATTAGGTAGCTCATCGCCTCGAAAGCCGGCATCAATACTAATGCAGCCGTCATGACGAGTGACTTGGTTAAAGCCGATGAGTTTACCCGCTAAAATTTTTAATTTATGACTGGATCGGCGAGCGGGCTCGTTTGCTACGATTTTCCGAATAGGGTTTTTCTGAATGATCCGTCCGAGTTCGGCGAGCTTGGAGTCTTCAAAATGATGCAAGACAAGGTTGGCAATAATGACTTCAGCAGTGGCGTATCCTGAATAATTAAAGATATCGGACTGGTGCCAATAAGCGTTTTCCGGCCAGTCATGAGGTTCTGGGGAAAAGTCGACAGCGGTGTATGTGCAACAGCATTTCTTGTTAATGATTCTTAGAGCGAGTTCGCCACCTCCGGAACCGATTTCAAGACAGTGACTGCGACAAATGCATTTGGGGCAGAAGACGTTTTCAAACCATTTATAGTTACCCATAAGTTGGTTAATGCGCACAAGATCACGGCGACTAGCTAGGGCGTCGGGATGATCGGCTGGAAGAGAATCTAGTATTTCAGGCCTGACTGTTCGAGTCATGGACTCAGTGTTTTCTCGATGTATCGAGAAGTCAATCTACACCGTGTAGACCTGAATAAGAGATCTTTATATTTCTTCGACGAATAAATCTAGCTCGAACGAGAAAGTGCTGCCTATATTCAGTTCGCTATCGACTAAAATACGGCCTTCTAGTTTCTCGGCAATCCTTTCGCAGAGAGCTAGGCCTAGGCCTAAGCCACCATGTGGCCGGCTAAGCGACGAATCGGCTTGTGTGAAAGCATCGAATAGGCGGCGATCTTTGACTATTTCGTTTGGTATCCCAGGGCCTGAGTCAGTGACGTAAAAACGGAATCTCGCGCGGCTATCTGAAAGATATCTAAATTCTACGCCAAGGACGACATTGCCCGTCCCTACAAACTTAAGTGCATTCTGTAGGATTTTTCGAATAACGATACGAATCTCTGTTTCTGCCGCGGTTACAAACTCGGGGAGGTCGTTTGGTATTTCGCTCGTCAGGGTCACTCCTTCAGGGACTTCCGAATCGCTGACCACTTTTAAAAGCAGTGTAGCCGGGTTAAAGGTCACTACCTGTGGTTTTGCCTCGCTCATGCTGAGCTTCGCGTAGGTTAAAATGTCTTGAACATGGTCGTAATACTTCGTGCTGCAGTCGCGGATCATTTTCAGGAATTCGCGCTGCTCTTCGTCGATATTACTTTCTTCCAGTAGATCGATAAAGCCAATGATACCATTCATGGGCGTGTTGAGCTCATGCCCGACGATTTCGAGGAAATTTGTCTTGGCCGCATTAACGTCTTTCCGGACAAGTTCCTCTTGTTGGGTTGAAAATAAGTAACTCTCGTAGCATCGATTGACAACATTCTGTATATGTTCGAGATCGAAAGGTTTCTTTAGGTATTCAGAGGCTCCTAGGCTGATCGCCTGGCGCGCGGTTTCTAGAGTTTCAAATGCGGTTAAGACAATCACCTGCGTATGTTTATCTAAACGTTTCATTTCACGAAGCACGTCGATGCCACTGAGTCCGCGCATGCGAATATCGGTTATAACGACATCAAACGGGTTCGATTCAGCTATACGGACGGCCTCTTCGCCGGAGGATGCCATCGTCACATCGAACTCATCGTTAAAAATCATGTTGAGCGACTGACGAGGCCCTTCTTCGTCATCGACGACAAGCATTCGCTTTAGAACAGGGTTTTGAGCACTCATACTATTATAAAATGTGACTACAGCGATGGTCTGTAGAGTGACTGGGTCCAGAATTTAAACATCATCTCTGTAGATTATCATATTTTTGACTAAACTATCAACTATCTTGTGATCAAATGGTTTTTGAATTATCCGGGCATTTTTCGGCATTTGATACAGTTCGCGAACAACAAAAGTCTGTCGGTAACTAGTCCATAAGGTCCGAGCCATTTGTTTCGGGTCTATTGTAGCGACTTCATTTATAGATAAAGAATCCAAGTCGACGATACTCAATTCGCACTGTTCATTTTTCAGATACTCAAACGCTCGATCACAGTCACTAACTACTAACAATCTATATTGTTCGCCAACAAAGAGTTCAAGTGAATCGAAGACTTGCGCGTGCGTATCGACGACGGCGATGACCGGCTTAAGGGTGTTTGCAAGCGTATCGATTGAAGCTTCTGCAGACGCAAGTATTTGCTCGGCAAATTCGCGATGTTCGGGGCGGAGGCGACTTTCAACTAAAGACAGTTTTAAATGATCTGATTTTACTTGCGCTAGATTCTTGCCCAGCTTTGCGCGGATTTGGGCGAGACTACTATTCTCAAAGATACAAACACAGCTGTAAGCATCGACTGTTTTGAGGTCGTCGGATTTTAGGCCTAGGTTTGGGCAGTGTTCTTTAAGGTAATTATGCATGCGCCCTGCCTGCGAAGTATCTCTCATGAGTGCGACCACGAGGTTTTCCGATTGGTTTTCGGCCATAAGGATAGTGTGCTCCAAGCTAAGCAGAAGCTGATCCCGAGAGGGGCTTAAATCGTAGAGCACAAACGTGGCGACTGACGTTTCATCGTCTATCTTCAAGATGCGCCCTTCTGAGTAGAGGAATCGCTGGTCAACTTCGAAATGCAGGCGGATTTGTTTATCTTTTAGATTGGTTAAAGTATTTAGCTGCTCGGAGAGAAGCTTTTGTCCTTCAGTGCCAAGTGCTTTTTTCGCAAGGTCATTTTGGACGATTAACTTACCATCCAATGCGAAGCAGACGACTCCTAGCGGCAATTGGTCTACGAGATAAAACAAAATCTTGGATGCCTGCTGACTCTTTCGGAAGTTGTCGGCTTTAGCTACGAGCACTGAAACGAAGTCCGATAAAGCTCCTAGGAGGTATAAGTCACCTGCTCCAAAGGCACGACCGTCTCTTCTGGATTTATATTCGAGAAAACCGTTTATCCCTTCATCGGTTAAGATCGGTAATGAAATATTTGAGAGTTCGACTTTTTCGAAATCGGGTGATTTTGCTTTAGTGTCCTGACTTATGTGAGCTGTTCCGATGAAAAGCGGATCGCTATCGATTACCTTATCAATTGCTGAAACGAAACTCTCGAACTCATTGATACTGCGACAGGCCTCACTGAACTGCCTTATATACGAAACAATAGCATCTGTGCTCGTATTGTATTTTTGTGAGATTTTGGTCAAGAGGAAGGTTGTGTTGAATTATTTCTTTCCAATAGCTTTTAGTGAGATGCTAAAGCGCGCGCCTCCATGGTTATTATTTTCGACCGTAATGAGTCCTTGATGGCTTTCAATTATTCTTTTCGAAATAGCGAGTCCGAGTCCCATTCCTTTTTTTTCTTTGCGACTTCCAGTGTCTTTAGAGGTTACAAATGGGTCGAAGATACGATCTAGAATCCCTGAAGGTATGCCTTCCCCACTATCAGTGAAGGATATTTCTACCCATTCTTGATCTAAGTGTTTGGGAGTCGCTTTCTTGGCTCCAATTATAGCAAGAGTGCGATTCGCTGAATCCTCCATTGCTTGAACAGAATTTTCGATCAGATTTTGGAAGACTTGAACCAATTGGTCAAAGTCAGCAAGCACCAGAATGTTTTCCGTATCCTTAATGTCGGTCTTTAATTCGACCTTATTTTTCATCCTTGATGGCTCTGTGATGCCTATGGATTCAGTGATCACGTCATTAATGATTATTGGAAATGCTTTACCTTTTTGATTTTGGGAATAGAGTGCGACGCCTTCGACAATACTCTCTATTCGTTGAACGTCTCTTTTCAAAACTGATTTGAAATCATCAGGTATTTTATCAAACGAGATCCCTTTGTTGATCAGACTTGCCATTGTTTGGACTGAGACTAGCGGATTTCGTATTTCATGGGCTAGTCCGGCAGCCATAGTTCCCAAGGCGACTAGCTTATCTACTTCACTTGCGCGTCGTTCAAAATCTCTTGCCTGCATGCCGAGGCCGATCTGTGCTCCAATATTAAAGAGAGCAGAGGTGAACTCGTCGGACCAGATTTCCTGCTGTTCTAATTCTCCCAATAAGATCACCCCATAGATTCTATGGTTGGCAAAGAGGGGCACAATTAATGATATGCCAAGTTGTTTATTAAGTGAAACGAGTGAGAGGTAAAAGGCATCATCCAAGTCACCATACACTTGGTCATAGATGATACAGTCCGGGCGCGCCGAGAGCCTTTCGATCAGTGGGCTATTAGTTGTGATGTTGAAATTAGAACTCTCTAGATCAATACTACCTGCGCTGAAAGAACAGTTTAATTGATTCACGAATGGCTGCACGGTCAGGACTGCGATAGAATTAACTTTAGTATTTTTAAAAATGGTTTCTCCAGCGATCTGCATCACACGCTCTTCCTCTATTAAATCGGACAATTTTGTTGGCAAAGACTGCAGTTCTTTCAGGGCATTCGTTTCACCTTCGCGGAAAACACCATCAATGATACGCTCGGTATGAAATTTCATTTTTGGGACCACCCAAAATGCTACAATGCTTAACACAAAAGCGCCTGCTGCGTGCATAGCGAGCTCGCGGCCAGACATGGAATTGTCGATGAGGGTGCGGTATAACGTAATTGCGAGTAAGTAAAACAAGGCTGCCGAAAAACTGAGAAGCAACTCGGCTAATGACTTATAAAGTTTGGAACTCACACCGCTTGCTCGACGATTTAAAATACCATATCCCATCGACAAGATGTAGACAGACACAAGTATATTACCGTAAGGTTGAAGGGGAATATCATACCATAATGGAAAGTTGGTGGCACCTCCAACAAAGCCAATTAATAAAGTATAAATGACGAAAAGGTGGTCGGTTGCTCGCCGGCCGACATGTAGTTTTTTGCCCTGTATCAGCACCCAACCACTGAGTAATACGTAGGTAACAAATAAGCCTAAATACAGTGGCATTAAGACTCCTGCGTTCGGCCAGAATAAATGCCCAAACTTTGCTGAGACTCCGTCAATTATCAATCCCATCGGCACAAGGAAACTGACGGCAATGGCTAATATGTAGCCAATTTTTAATACTTTTGGCTTTTTGATTCCCGATAATTCTGAGCTAAAATCAAAAAGAGCTACAGGTATCAAAATGGAAAATACAGTGAGTAATTCACAGAAAAATTCTGCCCATTGTTCGCCTGTTGAAATCTGCCATAAGCAATATGCTCCAGACCAGCCAGTTACGGTGATTAAGAAATAAAAAAACTTACGCCAGACTTGATTACTTTTCCTACCCCATGAGACCAGTGTGACGAGCAAAAGCGATGCTGAGAAATTTAACAGCGATGATATGATCAGGTATGAATTCACTTCACGATTCTGATTACATTCGCTTGATCACCTAATGATCGGAAACACTGTATTTTGCTAAAGCCTGCTTCGAATGCGATCAGCTCTAATTCCTTGCGCGAAAAGAAATTATACACTTCGGTGTCCTTTTTTACTTTAATGCGCCCAGCCGCGCTCAGTAGCTCGCTCGCACTCTTATCGGAATCATTGTTCGTGGTGTCCACAGATAAATAATCGTGATATAGAACAGTCATATCGCATCCAGGTTTCATGCTGGAAACGACGGCTACGCCTCCAGCCGTCAGTGTCCGGTGTATCTCTTTCATGAATACTATAGGGTCTTTAAGGTAAGAGATTACTAAACTGCAGCAAAGCTTGCTCACTGTATTGTCAGCCACAGGGAAACCAGTCGCTTTTTCATTAAAATTATCAAAGTCAAGTTTGCTGTAGGCAAAAGAGATGCCAGCATTTTCAGATAGTTTACTACGATGCAGTTCGATCAACTCGGCGGTATGCCTGGAATACGAGCGATTGAGTCCGTCTGGGGTTAAGTCTACGCCGAGATAGCAAACGTCATACTTCCTATCTGCTCCGATTTCCTTATTCATCAGCATCTGCCTTAAGATACTGGATCCGTAAAAGCCGTTGCCACAGCCTGCATCTAGAATGATGTCTCCAGAATTCAATGTTCCGAGCGATTCAGCGACTTTTTTAAAATAATCTACGTAGTAATGCGCTTCTTCGATAACACCAAATTTACCCAGATAGTCATTCCAGAAGTCCGATTCCGTTTCAGTGAAACGGAGCACCTTTTGCATTTGTGTGCGTTCGAGCCGATTTTGAGTCATTAATTCAAGCTGCGGAGGAGCTACTATTGGAAATTCTGCATCTCCGCTATCAAGGCAGTCTAAGCAAAAAAGGATGGTCGTATTCAGCGCTATATTCAGCGCAGTTTTATTTTCATTTATTTCATGCCCGACGTTTTCAAGCGTGATCAACTTAGCTTCACGGCATGTGCTTAGTAGTTTCGCTACACCTGCCTTTTCTACCCACCGGTCCTTCTCCGCGCTAAAATGAAGGACTGGAATAGCGACCTTAGAAGCATCTAGAAGGCTTCCTTCAAGGTCTTTCATATTACTCGAAACCAAGTCGTCGTGAAAATGCTTACCATCAATCTGAAAGCCTAAAATGTCGACCAAGCTCAATTCGGCTCCAGCCGATAGTTCAGCGAAATAATCACGCCTATAGATAGCTTTAAGCGTGGAGTTCATATCAACCATTCCGACTATACTAACAAATCGTCTGATCCGCTGGTCGAGTGCGCAAGCTCTCAAGCCTGACCGGCAAGAAAGGCTGAGTGCGACAAGTATGATTTCGGAGTCGTTAAAATTTTCAGACAGGTAATCCGTTACCGCTAAAATATCATTCGTAGCACCTGAAAGTGTGAACTTGTCCATACGTCCATCGCTTTCTCCTATGTGGTTTGTTTGGTCGAAACGAAGCACCTTGAAACCATTAGCCGCTAAAGTGTAGGCGAAGAGCAGGCTGTTTTTTTTCGTTTCCCCATAGCGAGGAGCTAAAATAACTATTTTACCATTCCACGCATCTTCGCTGCCGTAATCTAAATAAGCAGCAATATTTAGTCCATCGGGTCCTGGAATGGACGTTCGTTTACTCTGCAAATCTGGTAAATCACTTTTGGCCTTTGTTTTTGATTCCATGGACCCTTAGATAATAAATAGTCGTTTATAATTCAATTTGGATGATTTAAGTTGATGACTGCCAACTGTTATCCAGTGCTGAAATATTGAGAGTTACTTCAAGTAATTTTTAATTACAGTCTTGAATGTATTCGATGTATTCAAATACTTTTTTGATTTAGGGCGTGATTCATTTATTACTCATTTCTGTCGAGCAACAGATCCCAGAGAGTCTTCGGGAGAGTTTGATGACCCCGGATCTCCGAACTGTAGTTCGCAGTAGTAGCGCTGAAGCCAGCACTGCACTCAAGCGCGACGTATTTGACGCGGTCTTGGTTTATGCCGATCAGGGCCAAGAATCTATCAAAACTGAGATCGGCGATCTGCGCGAGCTGACGGATTGCTACCTTCTTGTCGTGGCTCCAGAATATTCAGTAGATAACGAATCGGCGGCTTACGAGCTCGGCGCGGATATGTATTTGTCGGAGCCAGTGACTTCGCAGACAATTGTGCGTCTGCTGGATCGCTCTCGGAAATCCGCCAGCCCCAAAGCCAGTCAGGTGCCCACATCGACTAAAGTCCGTGATACGAATCCGCCGTTTCCAGGAAGTAGCCCATCGCCTTTACATATTCTAAGGGAGTTTTCCTATGTGCTCGGCTTCAGCCTAGACTATAAAGCTTTTACCCAACACTTCATTCTAAAACTGCGCGATCAGGTGCGTTTCAGCCGGATCGGTATCTTCTTAGAGTCTGCAGCAAAGCAGTCCTTTGTCGCTGGCGCGGAAAACCAAAACCTCGAGTGCATCGCGTCTCACGGTTTGCCCAGCGATCTAGTCGATTGTTTTCAGCTGAACCGAAGTGTGGGGATCGGTCGAACACTCGCTGAGCACCCGCGTGTTTTAGAGTTGAAACATATGGAGGGCGCTATCTCCGAGAAGCTCTACTCCACCATTATAAAAGAGTTTAACGTGCTCGGCTGTAATTTAGCTATACCACTCAGCGATCGTGAGCGCACGATCGGAGTCGCCATGATCAGTGGTCCGGTCAGCAATCGCGACTACACCGAAGACGAGCTCGAGTTGCTTTACTTGCTAATGGAAGAGCTCGGCGTTGCGATTCGGAATAGCCGCTTGCATCAAGAGTTGGCCAATCACGGTAAGTTAATTGAGAACGTCCTGGGTTCCATCCACAGCGGTGCAATCGTCGTCGGCGATAACTTGCAAATTCTCTATGCAAATGTTGCAGCACGGCGATTTTTACAGATAGAATCGTCGTCGAGTCGGCCGATCGATTTTGCGGCGCTGCCTTCTAAGCTGGCTACAGCGGTGCATTCTGCCGTGGAGAAAGGAGAGTCGGCAGAGCCTTTCTTCATCCCTTCAGACGATATCGGGGGCATTTTTAAGGCGTCAATCTTTCCCTTTGCCGTCAATGGGGAACTTCCGCTGCTACCACAACCGACTATGGTTATCCTCGATGATTATACGAAAATTGAAGCGAGCAAGCAGACCGCCCTTGATGACAGTCGCGAGCAACTGATTGGTCTTATTGCTGAGCGGTTCGCGCACGAAATACGTAATTCGCTCGTTCCGCTCTCAGCGCATGCTCAATTGTTTGACCAGCGTATCGAAGACCCCAAATTCCAAAAGTCGCTCAAAAAGTCGCTTCTTAAAGAAACCGATCGAATTAAGCGATTTAGCGAGCAGATGTTATATTTGGCGCAGGCCTCATCCAAAAACGATGCGAGTATTCAGTTTATGGATGCAGTGAACGCTGCATTTGAATCGGCTAAAAGTCATTTCACCGGGGCACGGGCTCAACTGATTCTTGCCAAAGGATCGGAGGATGGCCGAGTCGAAGGTAGCTCGGAAGCACTTAGCTATGCGATGGAAGAACTCTTTTTAAATGCGCTACAGGCCAATCCAGAGCTTCCCGAAGTTCACATTGAAGTGCACCGCAACAATGAGGGCATACTGTGCTTGCGCATGCGTGACTCTGGCGACGGCTTTACCGAAGAAACAATTGGGCAAGTGGCGGAGCCGTTCTTTACCTCGCGCAATACCGGAGTTGGCTTGGGGATTCCAGTTGCTAAAAAGCTCATCCGCGAGCACGGAGGGTATCTTTCGCTCAATATTCGCTCGATAGAAAAGAATTGGGACCTCGAAATCCAACTACCCGAATTACTCACAAATATTCATCATGCATAAAATACTCCGCCCAGTTACACTGATACCCTCTCTCTTTATTTTAGCGGCCAGCCTGCAAGGCGCGGCCACCCGAATCGCTTTTGTCGATCCCTTTGCCACGGCCCGTGGCAATGCATTTACTGCGACTGCTGATAATGCCTCCGCGCTATTCTACAATGCTGCTGGCCTGACTCAACTCGAAGGCACTTCCGTTCAGGCGAACATTTTCGCGATTTCGCTAGCTTACGAATATGATAGTGCTTTCGGCAGTGATTCGATGGATGACGGATTTCAAGCAGTGCCGAGTTTTTTCGGAGCGCATAAGTTTGCTGATTTACCGATTGCGATTGGCTTCGGAACATACGCACCTTTTGCCTTGGGCTCTGATTGGGGGAGCGGTGCTTCGTTTACGAATCCGCTCTTTGGTGGTCAACTCGTCCCCTACAAAGCAGACTTAGCCTACATTAAATATCACACCGCAATTGCTTGGCAGGTCACGGACACCTTGTCCGTAGCAGCGGGTATTTCTTACGACGATAGTGATGTCGATTTGAAGGCAACCGCGCTTGAATTCGATGGAGAAGATGACACCCTCGGCTACTCACTTTCAGTGCTTTGGAAGCCCAGCGAGGAGCACGCCTTCGGCTTAAACTATCAAGCTAAAACCGAACTTACTTACGCGGGCGCGGCAAACGTTCTAGTCGCACCGAACACTTACGTTCCGCTTCCAGCAACGGCAGACTTGATCTTTCCTGAGTCAATCGTGTTTGGATATGCATATACACCGAATGAGGATTGGAATTTCGAATTTAACGTCGATTGGACAAATTGGGATCGGGTCAACGCATTAACTTTAAGTGGAGTGCCCGGTGCCACCTATGCGCTCAACTGGGAGTCAGCTTTTATTTGGGAAGTAGGGTTCACTCGTTATTTCGATCAGGGCTGGTATTTCAGCGGTGGATATACCTACGTTGAAAACGCAGTGCCGGACGCGGATTTCTTGCCGATTGTTCCCGATTCTGATCGCCACTTTTTTGCGGTCGGGATTGGCCGTAGTTACGAGACGATCAATTGGCAGTTCACTATTCAGCAGGCGGTCGCTTCAGACAGGAAAGTCACTGGAAACACCTTTCCGACCGTAAATGGGAGCTGGGATCTCGATAGCACCGCATTTAGTTTTTCAGTCGGCTATCAGTTTTAGCGCCCACCCAATTACACTTCCTCATGAAACGTAAAACAGCGTCAGATTTCCCTCAAGAACTCCTCGATCTGTATGATCATTACGCGCATGGATTGATTGATCGTAGGGCGTTTCTTAATCGCGCAGGCAAGTTCGCCGCGGGTGGTCTCACGGCGGTCGCGTTGCTACAGATGTTGAGCCCGAAGTATGCCTTCGCTCAACAGGTGCCGCCGACCGATGATCGGGTAGAGAGCACATATTTAGAATACCCCTCTCCGGAAGGGCATGGCCGGATGAAAGGCCTTTTCGCGAAACCCGCAAAAGCGAGCGAAAAGCTTCCCGGAGTCATCGTAGTGCATGAGAACCGTGGCCTGAATCCATACATCGAAGATGTCGCCCGTCGGGTTGCACTAGCTGGATTTGTGGCCTTTGCCCCCGATGCGCTGACTCCACTTGGAGGCTATCCAGGCTCGGATGACGAAGGCCGCGTGATGCAGCGCCAGTTGGACGGCGAAAAAATGGCCGAAGACTTTGTGGCGGCAGCACATTTTTTAAACGAGCACTCGGATTGTAATGGTCAGCTGGGTGTGGTCGGATTCTGTTTTGGTGGCGCAGTTTCGAATGCTTTGGCGGTAGCACTGCCGGAGATGATCAAAGCGGCAGTCCCATTTTATGGGCGTCAGCCATCAGCCGAAGATACCGCAAAAATCAAAGGAGCCTTGCTCATACACTACGCCGAATTTGATGAGCGCGTAAACGCGGGTTGGCCGGACTATCAAGCGGCACTCGACGCAAACGCAGTTGAATACACCACGCATTTTTACCCCGGAGCCAATCACGGTTTCCACAATGATACGACACCCCGCTACGATGCCGCCGCTGCGAAACTTGCCTGGGAGCGCACGATAGCTTTTTTTAATGAAAAGTTAAAATAGTGGCTGCTGCTTTGACCCGTTTATAGCGTTGCTAAGATGGAGTGTCGGTATAGCGACGAGGGTAGATAGAATAAATCACAAAAAAGTCGCGACCCTCGTGTGAAGATCGCGACTAAATGGCGGGATAGACGGGACTTGAACCCGCGGCCTCCTGCGTGACAGGCAGGCGCTCTAACCAACTGAGCTACTACCCCTAAAGTTAGAAGACCGAGACAGTAGAAAACGGTGTTTCTAAGTCAAGCGGTGAATTTTAGATTTTTTGAGATATCTGCTATTCGGGTTTTGCTATCAATCGTCGCCCCCTTTAGTCCTATTAAAGATGGCTTCCCGCACTGCCAGTTTGAAATCCAGATCAGCTCCTAAGCGTTCCAAAATAGGGCCGCTTGCATTGGCTTTTTTGATTCAGGCGGGTGTTCTCTTTGTAGCACTCTTTGTGGTGGTCTTAGTGCCTGATTTTAAATCGGACCCTGAGTTTGTAGCTAAGAAGAAAATCTATCTACCGCAGAAGGAATTAGAGCATAAGGTGGCTTTGGCGGAGTTTCAAAATGCTGCAAGTTCGCCCATGCAGATGGATCGGATCAGCACGTCTGCTTTGCTGCCTGACTCGATGCCTTCACTGCCCGATATGCCGAAGAACGAGTTTAACCCGATCGAGCGGAGCCCGGCTGCGCTGCAGTCGGATGCTTTGCTTGGGCAGTCAGGAATTCTGGGCGCGCTACAGGGGCTGAATACGGAGTCGTCTTCGGCCTCACTTTTTGGGGTGGAGGACAGTGGGCAGCGCATTGCAATACTCTTTGATAACAGTGCGACGGTTTGGAATAAGGCGAGTGCGGCGGGAGTTTCGGATGCGGTGTTTTTACAAGAATTGGGAGCGTTGATCAATGGGTTGAATGCGAATACGCTCTTTGGAATCGTCCCTTTTGCGAGGCAGGTCGGGACCTTTCGTGACTACATGATCGCGGCGGGGGCGCGAAATAAGCAGGGTGCTAAAGAGTGGCTGCGGGTGAACTTACACACGAGTAGTAAATCGACGCAACTAAGCTTTGAAGCAGACGGAATTCAGGGAGCGCTTGAGGTGGCCTTTCAGATGGAGCCGGAGGTGATTTTTATCATTGCTGACGGGGACTTTCAAAGAAATCGGCCCAAGGGCGGCGACGTGCCCTGGGAGGATGTTGAAGATACGTTGAGCAATCTCGTGCGCGATTATGGGATTAAGCCACGCATCCATTTTATCGGTTTCAAAGTGGAGTCTGAAGCCGCGGAGGCACTGGAGAAAATTACGCGTCGTTACGATGGGGAATACCGAAGCTTTGGAGAGTAATCGAAATTGGTGATATAGAATTTTAGTCAGGTTTGAGTGCTCGCAAGCGAGCACGTCACGGGGGTTGCTGGGTATTTTTTGTGGCGTCGCTGCTTGCAGCGGCTTTTTGCATTACGACGGGGAATACTGAAGCTTTGGAGGTTAATCGAAATTGGTGTTATAGTATTTTAGTCGGGTTTGAGCGCTCGCAAGACATCTGAGGTAGTCTGGTCAAGTATTAGTTTAATAAAATTTACAGTGCAAATGGACTATTTCTGTTCTGGAGTGCAGCCAGATATTGCATCTC
>Ga0307934_1000386_pt1 | contig 33650 bp, 31 predicted proteins | sample OrgLakmetageno90_FD_201838 | JGI IMG/M metagenome (GOLD analysis project Ga0307934, IMG submission 201838) | Saline water microbial communities from Organic Lake, Antarctica - #90 | ecosystem: Environmental > Aquatic > Non-marine Saline and Alkaline > Saline | place: Antarctica: Organic Lake...
AAAGCTACAAGGACCCATATAATTCCTGCAGCTAAAACTACAGGTTTAGATTTGTTGAGGTGTGTAATATCTTCAGTAACGACAAACAAGTAAGCTAAGCAGAAAATCACTACAGCTATAATTGCCAAAGTGCTACTAGTTGCATTTAAGTGAGTTGGCACTGTTGCATCGTTTGCAAATGAATATATGGGTAAAAGCAAAGCTAGGAGTGTTGCTACAAATTTTTTTGACATTGAAACTACGGTTTTAATTTTGATTTGTAGATTATAGCATTTTTGAGGTCAGTATAGAAAAACTAAGATTTAATAACTTATATCACTCAAAATATATTTGGTGCGTAATATCAGTTAATAAATTCAATAAGTAATTATTTAGCAGCCTGTACCGCAACAAGTTGCTCCAGAATCAGTTGCGTTACCAAAAAGACCTCCAGTACGGATTTCTTTTTTTGAGCAGGTGATTTTAAGAAAGTCGTTCTTGTTTGAAATCATAATATTTCTCCTCCATTGTTGATTTGCATTATTGCACAATCAATAATAGTTTGTTTGTTTGTTTGTTACAATGCTATTTACAAAAAAATCTGATATATTTTTCTTATACATAAAATAAAAAAATAAGTAGATATCATAAAATGTTTAAAAAAGAAGTTTTTGCAAAACCGTACATAGAGTTATTGAAGCCTTATTACAGCGAATTAAAATCTTGGGATATAAAATTAGTATCTGAAGAGACTTTAGATAATCTTTTTGAAGAGTTGTACTTGCCTTTTGTTAAGAAAGTGTGGGAGCGAGTGCTTATGTGCGAGCTTAACTTTGCTAATGAAGATGGGCTTATACCTGGCGATACTGATGAAGAAAAATTTGAATATTATATAAATCATGTAGCAGATGAAGATAATCTAGAGTCTATTTATCAAAAATATCCGCCACTAAAATCAATGTGGCAAACTGAGGCTCAAGCCTTATTTGATAGTGCTAAAAATATGCTTGAAAGGGTGAGTGTTGATGTACAAAAAGTAAGTGGTACTTTTTTTGATAACATAGCCATAAGAACTATACTTGAAATTAAACCTATGGGTGATCCGCATAAAGGGTTGCAGCAGGCATCGAGAGTTACGGTTAGCTTAGACGATGGTAGTGAGACCACTTATTATTATAAGCCTAGAGATTTATCTATAGATGAAGGATATTTTCAGCTAATAAATTGGTGGAATGATAATTGCGATATAAAACACAAAGCTCCACAGGTTATCCAAAAAAAAGATTATGGTTATGTCAGTGCTATAGCTCATTTGCCTTGTAATTCAGCTGATGATGTAAGAAAGTTTTTTACTCGCTACGGTTCACTTATTGGTTTTACATATGTGTTTTGTACGACTGATTTACATATGGAAAACATTATTGCTAGTGGAGAGTGCCCTGTAATTGTCGATATAGAGACACTTTTTTCATGTGAGTTTAGTAAGCGTAGCGATTTACCTATTAAGTACCATCTTTATCACTCTCTTTTATTGCCCTCTCAGGTTACAGAAGGAGAAGTTGAAATAAGTCCTCTTGGTGCTATAGGAGGTAAAGAAACTACTGTAGAAGTTTCCCGTAATCCAAATAAGCGCGTATTAGATCTTAAAATGGAGAAACAAAAGTATATAACTCAAGAGAGTCAAAATGTTCTTAAACTAAATGACACATATATTAATTTTGAAGAATATGCTGATGAGATTATAAAGGGATTTAAAGAAACTATAGAATTTATTAGAGTAAATAAAAAAGACTTTGAAACAAGGGTTTTAGAGTTGATGGGAGGAGTTACTGTTAGGATACTTAGTCGTTCAACCAAAGAGTACGCTAAGACTTTATACAATATGTATCATCCGCAGTCGCTATATGCAACAGAACAAGCAAAAGATACTCGAGCATTAGCAATAGATTATTTTGATGAGAATATTTTAGTGTCGGAAATAACCGAACTAGCAAACGGAGATATTCCATTTTTTGAAACTAAGTTCGATAATGCTATATTGTTAAATGGGCAAAAACAAGAGGTGGCAGATAGTATATTTCAGTCATCAAAACAGCGTTTTTTAATGCAAATGACTAGCTTATCTGAGCAACAAATAGATTTTTTAACTAAAGATATTGAGTATAGCTTTCTAGCTTTTAACCTTAGAAGTAGAATTAAGACAAAAAATAAAATAATTCGTAACATAAAAAGTAGTGAATTTGCTAAGATTGATATTAGTGATAGAGACAAGGCGGTGAAGCTAATAACTTTTGGATCGTTAGATAACTTAAAAAAACAGGTGCAGTATACAAATGGTTTGTATCATTGGCGTAATATAGGTTTTAAAGATGAAGAGACAGTATCTGCAGAAATTACAGATATTGACTTATATAACGGGATGTCTGGCATAGCATTAGCATACTATCAGGTTGGCAAAAAATATAATCATCAAGAGTATTTGAATTTTGCTGATAAGCTTTGTCAAAGTATATGTAAAAGTCTGGATAACCATAAGGGTGGCGTTCTTGGGCATTATTCTGGAGCTACAAGTGCTATATATGCGTTAGCAGAAATATATGAGGGTAGGCTATATCAGATACACTCTATAGTTGAAGCACATTTAGCCTATCTATCGTATACAGTAATATCAACAGAATATAACGAATTTGCTCAGCTTGATATTATAGCTGGTTTAGCTGGTACAATTATGGGGCTGCTTGAGCTTCATCAAAAATTTATAGATTGGCCATTAGCAGACAATATGAGAGCTCTGCTTAAACTGTCTTTTAACACCCTTTTAGTTAAAGCAAAAAAGTTACAGCAGGATGATACCATGATAGGCTTCTCACATGGTACTGCAGGTGTTTCTGCAGCACTTGCAAGATATATGGATTATTTTGAAATAGAGAATGAAGAGGCAGTCGCACTGATACTGCAATTCACTCAAAGAGAAAGTACCTACCGTAACCAAGATGGCTGGATAGATATCCGAAATGAAAACGATAATAGAAACATAACATGGTGCCATGGTACAGTTGGGTTTGGTTTTGCAAGGCATTATATTAAAAACCATATATCTGCGGATCAGTATAATGAGGATATGAGTATAGTAATATCACGCTTAGGAGAGGAGCAGAATTCACTAGCACCTTGTCATGGAATGACTGCTGACTTATGGCTGTTAAACACTCTTGAAAACGATCAGTACAATGAGCTACATCAAAAGGTTGAAGTAGATATATTAACTATTATCAAAGAATATGGCTTGCGTACAGACTTTGGGTTAATTAACTACGAATCTGTGGGTTTTATGACAGGGGTTGCGGGAATTATTTGCAATATTAATCATTTTAAATTATAGTTGATTATGTGATTGATCTAATCACAATTTGTTTAAACAAAAATGGAGAATATTATGATTTCAAATAAAACAAACTTTGCAAAAATTACTAACTCTAAGTTAAGTGTTAATATAACATCAAATGGCTTTCAACCACCTGTAGATCCAACACATAGTCCAACATGCATGTAAATTGTTAAAGTGCTAAAAATATCAAATCTATCCTTTAATTATAAGTCTAAAAAAGTCTTAAAAAACTTATCTTTTTCATTGCGACCTAATCAAATAACGGCACTGCTTGGTAAAAATGGTGCAGGTAAATCTACTTTGATAAATATCATCGCGGGGTTGCTTAAATTTAATGAGGGTGAGATAAGTTTTAATGATTTTTCTTTGCCTAAAGAATATATTGCAGCATCGAAAAATATTGGAATGATGTTTCAGGAAATAACTTTACCTAGGTATACTAAAGTTAAGGATATATTGGCAGATCATGCTTTGCTTTATGATGTTAAACATTCTCAAGGCTGGATAGATGAGCTTATTACAAAACTTGATTTAGTTGATAAGCTAGGCACTGAAACACAAGATCTATCTGGAGGCATGCAAAGACGGCTAATGGTCGCCCTAACGCTAGTGCATAAACCAAAGCTCATAATACTAGACGAGCCGACTGCGGGTGTAGATATAGCTATGCGTGATGCTTTGTGGGAATTACTTCATGGATTAAAGTCACAAGGTCACACTATATTGATCACAACGCATAATATGCAAGAGGTTGAATCTTTGTGTGATGAAATAGCTTTTATCCACAATGGTGAGATTCTATTGCATGATACTACAGAAAAAGTTATCAAAAAGAATAATTCATTCAAAGAATTGTTCTTTAAAACCGATAGAGAGCTTAGTTCTGGAGCTACTGTAGCTAATAGTATTAGAATTTCTAAAGAGTGGTATCAGTTAGAAATTAAAAATATAGACAAAATAACTGATGTAGTAGATTTTGTTATTCAAGATGGTGCGAAGATAATTGATTTCAATATTAAAGAACCGTCATTAGAAGATGTCTTTAAAGAGTGCATATATGGGGACACCTCTAATAACTTATGAACACCCATCTTAATGCCCAAACTCACGCCTTGTTGCTGATAAATTTGAAATTATTTAATCTGCATGCACAAAGTTTTTAGAGGTATCCATATGAGAATTAAGTTTTTTAGCCCAACAATAAATTATATCTTTGAGAGAGAGTTCCGAATTTTCTTTAGGTTTGGGCTATTTAGTCTGTTTGCTCCAGTATTTTTTTCATTAATATACCAGGTTATTTTTAGTACTATCTATGGTATGAGCGACCAGTGTTTTCTAGTCTGTGGATTAGAGGTTACATATCAGCAGTTTCTTGTACCTGGTATGGTTGTGATGGTACTAATTCAAAATGGTTTCCAATGTGGACAATCAAAACTGATGAGTTCTATAATGGATAAAACTGTTAAATATCTACTTATATCTCCATCATCAAAGATAAGTATCGTAATTGGCTATGTGATAGTTTCTTCACTTCAATCGTTGATCGCAGGTATATTTACAGCTATAGCCCTTATGTATTGGGCACCGCCAACTATAAGCAATATCTTTTTATTAATAGTTTTTAGTCTACTTATAACATTTATATGTAGTTCGGTTGGGATGTTTGTAGCACTGGTATCTAAGAGTTTTTATAGCACTGGTGGTATACAGATGTTTGTGATTATGCCGTTGGTGTTTTTCTCAGGAGTGTTTTATGATGTAAGTAGGTTGCCTGACTATCTACAAATAGTTACGCATCTAAACCCACTTTATTATCTTGTTGATTCGTTTAGAGGAGCATTTATAGGTGCAAGTAATACGCATTACACAATTTCACTAGCCTTTTGTATAATTACTAGTTTTTTATTGTTGTTTGTAAATGTGAGGATCTTAAACAAAAGAATTTTTGTTTAATGTTTTAGGTAGGGTGTTTAAATAAAATTATTTAGCATGCACAGTTTGAATACGCAGAACATGTCATCCAACTTGAAGTGAAGTTGAATTTTGTAGTTGATTCTTTAATGCTAACGATATTGTTGAAATTCTGCTTATTTGAAATCATAATATTTCTCCATTTTTTTGTTGATTTGCATTATTGCACAATCAATAATAGTTTGTTTGTTTGTTTGTGTCAATAACTTTCGACAGGGTAAACAGGGCAGTTACATTAAAATAAAACCCAATAAACCCTTGTAAAATAAGGGTTAAGCGCGGTGCAACCTTGTGTCATATTATTAGAATAAATGATTTCATCGTTTATGAAGGTGTGTTTTTTTAGATAAAAGAGGGTTAATAAATAGACTTCTTGCAAAACTGAAGTGTTAGTAATTATTCGGTTCTAAAAATCATAGTTAATGCTAGATGTTATGCTAGGTTTAGACAGGCTCAACCAGCTTAATTTTTGTGGTTTTGCAAGAAGTCTATTGTTGTTTGTAAATGTGAGGATCTTGAAAAGAAAAATTCTTGTTTAATATTTTCAAATTAACACATACAAGAAACATAGTTGGTGCAAATAGCACTGTCAGTTAGGTTAGTGACTAAAATTTTAGATTTTAGATCTATAATATGTGCAGGTTTGAATTTTTGTGAAATCATAGTGTTTATCCTTTTTATTTTATTGATTTGCATGATTGCAAAATAAATAATAGTTTGTTTGTTTGTTTGTGTCAATGCTATTGAAAGGTTTTTTCACCATAAACTATATCTTTTTGCTATAATTACCAGTTACTCAAATTAATAAATAAGAGGGAAATCCTTATGTGGAAGTATTCTCCATTAAAAACTATTCTGATACTAGGACCGATGGTCTTTTCTTTTGCATTAGCAATGGATGTGTATATGCCTGTACTGCCGGAGATGCAACAATCCTTGCATACTACACAGCAGATGGTACAGATCACACTATCGTTGTTTTTAGTGGTTACGGGTGTTGGGCAGCTGATTTTGGGTCCGCTATCTGATCAGATCGGTAGATTTAGGGTGATGTTGTTTTCATCATTACTGTTTTTGCTGGGTTCTATCTTATGTGCATTTTCAACGACTATTGAGTTTTTGATATTTTCACGAGTTATTCAAGCTATAGGCTGTTGTGGGTTGTCGGTGTGTGCATTTGCGATTATTAGAGATGTTTTTTCTGGTAAAACTAGCTCGATGATTTATAGCCTTATAAATGCGATTATATCAATATCGCCAATTGTAGGACCCTTGATTGGGGTACAGCTAGCTACTCATTTTGAGTGGAATTCTGCATTTGTTTTGCTTTCTTTATTGGCATTTATGGTTTTTATGGTTGTGTTATTGTTGGTAAAAGAAAGCTTACCTGCTGAGAGACGCAAAAAAGTCTCTTGGAGCGTATTTACTAGATATTTACAGGTGGCAAAATCATTGCAGTTTTGGGCATACTCCTTGACGGCGGTATCTGGGATGTCAGCGTTTTTTATATTATTTTCAATGACTCCGTACATAATTACTTACCTGGGATATCCAATCTCAAAGATTTATGTGATGTTTGGTTCTGCGGGTGTTGCTTTTTTGTTGGGATCATTGTTTGCTGGGGGTATAGTCAATGCCTTAGGCGTGCATAAAACAGCTATATTGGGTGTGATATGTGTATTTTTGGCGGGGTCATTGTCGCTTGGGATATATCTTGTCTATGGACTAAGCTTATGGGGATTTTTTGCACCGTGCTTCTTTGCAACTTTTGGGTGTGCTTTGGTAGTGGGTACAGGTGCAAGCGGTGCAATGGAACCTTTCTATGAGATGGCAGGAGTTGCTGCAGCTTTATTTGGTACTATGGAGTTTGCATTGAGTGGGGTAATAGGAAGTGTTGCGATGCTTTTTCCTGCTACAAGCTCACTACCTATAGCTATATCTATGCTTGTAATGTCTAGCTTGTCGTTTGTGTTGCTGATTTTGGTTAGAAATTAGATTCTAGTGGTGGACAGACTGGATTCGGTGATTTACAGTAGCTTAAATAATCACTACTTTTAGAAAGACAAAATGATTCAATACTGCGATTAGCTATCTTTAGCTTATAATTACTCTTATCAATGTTATCAATTGTAGTGCTTTTGTCTTTATTGAGCAGATAATAATTTTTCTCGACAGGAATGCATACTCTGCTGCGTGGGTTGTCATCAAAGATGCCACTGTAAGTCGTTACACTTGTGATTTCAAGTTCTTTGGTATAAACATACCAGTCGCTGTCTGTTCCTTGAGCAAAATATACTTCAGGATAGGTGGTTTCATCTATAGTGATATTTTCAAGCGAAAAAGCAAAGTTTAACTTATCCCCATTAAGAGTTGAGGCATTGGTGTGGTGCCCACTAGTGTTAAAAATACTGGCGTTGTTGCCTATTTTGTCGAGAAGCCTGGTAGTAACTTCTGTACTTCCATTCCGATCAGTATCGGCATTTATACAGTTACCATTGATAGTTAGATTGATGGTATCCGAGCCTGTTACTTTCCATGAGTTTCCAAGGGTTTTTTCATCCTTAACAGATACTTCTAGAGGTTTGTTATCTATACCATAAAAGCAGATTGAGTTATTATCGCTAGATTGCAACATCTCTCGGTGTTGGGGGGATGATTTGGCATATATGAAAGTACTTGAAGCAATTAAGCATAGAAGTAAGTAGATTGTTGATTTTTTGATATTCATTTCGGTAGTAGGCTTTAATGAAGAATGTATGGCTGGGATTATACTGTAAGTTTTTGGATAAAAGAATAATGTTACAGCAGTATTAGTCTAATACCGATAGTGCTATGCAAGAAGTCTATTTAAGAATAGCTTTCTTTGCAGAATAAATCTCAGTTTGAGAATTTCATAAAACTTACTTATCTCATCATTGATAAAAACTCTAATATCAGCTAATATCTATTTCTCTTAACTAATCTGTAGGTTTATAACTTGAATACTACCTTAGATAACTCTATCGAATTATTTGCCCATTCATCTAACTATATATTGTTGGCGGCTGGTCTAATATTGTTTTTTGCAATGGTATCACAGTATCTATCGTGGAAGCTAAAACTACCATCAATATTATTTCTTATCCTTTCGGGTATAATACTTGGGCCATTATCAGAAGCAGTTTTACCAGGTGGTTTAAAGCTAGTTGATGGTAATATCATTTTCGGTGAAGCGTTATCGCCCTTTGTATCTATATGTGTGGCTATTATCTTGTTTGAGGGGAGTCTTTCTCTTAGTTTTAGCAAAGTTAAGAATATAGGCAGTGTAGTTATTTTGCTGACTACAGTAGGGTTAGCTCTAACTGTTATTTTCACGGCATTATTTTGCTACTATGTTATAGGTTTAAATTTAGAATTGTCATTACTTATAGGTGGCATAACCTGTGTAAGTGGGCCAACTGTTGTACCACCATTGATGCGTATTGTACGCCCTAAACGACATGTTGCGAGTATTTTGAAATGGGAGTCTATCATAGTTGACCCTATAGGTGCTCTTGTTGTGGTATTTATGCTTAGTTGGTTTGTCATTGGTGGTAACTTTGCTGGTGAGGAAAATGGTGCTACGATATTTGCTGCTTATATGGTTTTTGTATGCTTTTTGGGAGTTATAGCAGGTTTCATCTCAGGATTTTTGATTGGGATTTGTTTTAGAAGGCATTATATTCCAGAGTACTTGAAAAGTTTCTTTGTGCTAGCGGTTGTTGTTGTAGGATTTATTATCTCCGATGCAGTGATGCACGGAGCAGGTCTTTTGATGGTTACAGTTGCTGGGCTTGTAATGGCAAATATGAAAGATATTAGAATGACAGATATTGTTTCATTTAAAGAGAATTTGAGCATAGTTATAATCTCTATACTGTTTATAGTGCTTGGTGCAGAGATAGATTTTGGTTTGTTTAAAACTTACTGGTTATCACTGATAGAGGTTTTCTTGTTTTTACAATTTGTACTACGCCCAGCGGTAGTTTATCTGTGTGCTATTGGCTCAAAAACCAGCTTTGCAGAGAGATTTGTGATGGGTATGATTTATCCTCGTGGTATAGTTGCGGCTTCAGTTGCGGCTCTTGTGGCGGTAAAGATTACAAAGATGCATCCAGAACTTCATCATGAAGCCGATGTATTGGTCTTCTTTGTTTTTATGATTATTGTATTCACGGTTGTTTTCCAGAGTGTATTTACACCGGTAATTTCAAAGCGTCTTGGCGTAACAGAACCTGAGGGCAAGGGTTTTCTTATTATCGGTGGCAATAGGTTTGCACGAGAGTTGGCAGAAGTTTTCGTTAAGAATGATATTGATGTGGTCATAACAGACTCATCTTGGGGTAATGTGCAGAAATGTCGCCAGCTAGGTTTAAATACCTATTACGGTAGTCCAGTCTCTATTCATGCGGATTGGAGTATAAATTTAGTTGGTATTGGTGCAATGCTAGGTTTGTCTACAAGTGAATATGTAAATGCTGTTTCTGCAATGAAATATAAACACGAGTTTGGCTCAAATAGTACTTATGTTTTACGCACAGCTCAAAAAGAAAGTTATAAAGGTATTGGTTCGATAGAGACAAATTTAGCGACTTTGCTTTTTGAAGAGGGTGTTGATTTTAATATACTCATTGACAGGCTTAATCAAGGTGCGAGCATTAGAAGTACAAATATCACATTAAACTATACGCTAGAAAATTTCTTTATAGACAATGTAAATGCAATAGCATTATTTATTATTGATGCAAACGGCTATGCTCAACCATTTGTCAAAGGTAAAAAAATCAAACTAGAAACTTATAGTTTGGTATCATTAAGAGATGATGTTAAAGACAATAAAGAGCAGTTATGTCTCGGAGTATAAGAGAGTTTAAGGGCAAAAAGCCCCAGATAGATACAAGTGCTTATGTAGATGAGGCGGCTGTAGTGATTGGTGATGTTATCATCGGTGAAGATTCTTCAGTTTGGCCTTGTGTGAGCGTGCGAGGAGACTTGTTACGCATAACTATCGGCAAGGATAGTAATATTCAAGATTGTAGTACTCTACACACTACCGAGCACCCTAAAGGTTCGGGTAAGGGTTTTGCTTTGACAATAGGTGATAATGTAACAATAGGTCATGGAGTTATATTGCATGGTTGTAATATTAAAGATAATGCTATGGTCGGTATGGGGTCTATAGTCTTAGATGGTGCTATAGTTGAGCCTTGGACATTTGTAGGTGCTGGAAGCTTAGTTCCTCCAGGTAAAGTGCTTGAGTCAGGCTATATGTACATTGGTTCACCTGTAAAAAAGATTCGACCGATTAAAGAAGAAGAAAAAACATTTATTATTGAGAATGCTAAAAATTATGTCAAAAATAAAAACAAGTATAAAACAGCGGGTTAAGATTGCTTTTATAGCAATTACTTTACTTGTACTATCATCATGCCAAAGTTTAAAATCTAGTGATTCTGCAGAAATAAATCAATCAATGCAGTTTGACATAACTACCTTGGAAGCTAAATTAAACAAGCTCGATAATTGGACAGCTAGCGGTGTCATAGGTATAAGGTACAACGGTAAAGCGGATTCTGCTAACTATGTGTATAACCAGAATGGAGATGATTTTAGTATCAAGCTCTATGGACCTTTAGGTATTGGAAGCATCGAAATTAAAGGTGATGATAAGAAAGTTACATTTATCGACAACAAAGGTATAGAAACTCAAACTGATAATGTCAAAAGTCTTATGATGCAACAGCTTGGCTGGTATGTGCCAGTTGATGGACTAAAAAGTTGGGTTAAAGGTATGCCCGTTTCAGCTAAATATACCAATAGGCAGATGGATCATAATAACTTGACTCAGAAATTTTTAGAAAAGGGTTGGGAGATTGACTATACTGGTTATAAGATGTTTGATGGCGGATATCCATTACCAACTAAGGTAAAAATGACTAGAGATGATCTATCTCTAAAGATAGTTGTTAAATCTTGGGTTATAGCTAAATAAGCAAAGTAGGGATAGCACAGTGCTGTCGATGTTGCGGCTTTAATTAGGAGTAATGCAACGCTGTACGGTAGGGGCCAACCCGTTTATCTATACCACGGGCGACCACAAGGTTTTGCCACTACAAAACCAATACATATTAAAAAAATCTGGATTAAGTCTATGAATTAGTGAGGTTTTTGAGATGTGTATAAACCTATGATAAGACTAACGGTCAAGAAATTAGTAAAGAGAAGAAACAATGCCAAAACAAAATACCTACAACAGCTACGCAAAAATAAACCTTTTTCTGCACATTTTGAATAAGAGAGACGATGGCTATCACAATCTACAAACTTGGTTTACTTTTGTAGACCTAAAAGATGAGCTTATATTTGAATTTAATGGCTCTGATGATATTGCTATATCTAGTAATGTAGCTATATCTTCAACAGAAGATAATCTTGTTTACAAGGCTATAAAGCTATTTCAGAAAGAATATAATATAGAGAGCGTAGGTGTTGATATTTATGTAAATAAAAATATCCCGATGGGTGCAGGGCTAGGTGGTGGAAGCTCAAATGCTGCGACAACTCTTATAGCTATGAAAGATCACTATAAACCTGAAATCAAAAACACAGATATGTTAAACCTTGCTACCAAGCTCGGTGCAGATGTGCCAATCTTTATCTACGGAAAATCAGCTTGGGCAGAAGGTATAGGTGAAGTGCTACAGCAAAAGAATTTCAAAGAAACTTACGCTCTTTTGATAAAACCCGATATTCACATTAGTACCAAAGAATTTTTTAGTTCAAATAAGCTTATCAAGCATACAGAACTATTATCAAAAGATAATGATCTTGATCGTTCTGTTATGAGCAATAGTTTTGAAAGGGTTTTTTATGATCATTATCCTGAATTTAAAGTATATGCTAATAGTTTCGATAAAAACATCACAATGACAGGCACAGGGTCATGCTTTTATTTGTTGTCGGATGATAAACAATATTTGCAAAAAATTGCTACAAAAATTGATAAAACGCTTGACAAATGGTTGGTCAAAACATTAAACTATGTCTACTAACTTTTAGTTAGTTTTTGATGGGCTATCGCCAAGCGGTAAGGCAACGGGTTTTGATCCCGTCATGCGCAGGTTCGAATCCTGCTAGCCCAGCCAAAATTCCTTCTACTTCCTTAATAAATTCATATTAAAAAAAGCAGCTGTAACAAGAGAAAGCTTTTTTCATATATGTTAGAATATTCATAATAAACATACATTCTTATAGGTAAATAACATGAGTAAGAATCAATACCACATTGGCACCCCTAATCAAAAATGGGGAGAGCAAGAAAAGCTTCAATGGCTCAATGAGCAAGAAATACAGCGTTCATATAATGATGAAGTTATAGCTAAGCTTGATAAGCTTACTAATGATTTTGATATCGAAATATATGGGGAGCTAGAGTACGCTGTAGGCAAGTACAATTTATATGCTATCAAAACAAAAAACTGGGACAACACAAAGCCGACAGCATTAGTAACAGGTGGTGTACATGGCTATGAGACAAGCGGTGTGCAAGGTGCCATAAGATTTGCCGAGACAAAAGCACTTGAGTATAGTAAGCATTTCAATATCGTGATTCTGCCTTGTCTTAGCCCATGGGGATATGAGACTATTAACCGTTGGAACCCTGATACTATTAATCCAAATAGATCGTTCTTTTTAGAGAGCTATTGTAATGAAGCTACTTTGGCTATGCAGTTCGTTTATTCTTTAGATGCCAAGATATCTATGCACATAGATTTGCATGAAACTACAGATACTGACGATAGCCAATTTAGACCGCAATTGGCTGCTAGAGATGGCGTATCTATCCATGAATGGGTTATTCCGGATGGATTCTATCTTGTTGCAAATCAAAATAAAATAGAGCCAGAGTTTCAGAAATATATTATTGACGCTGTAGCAAAAGTGACGCATATTGCACCAAATGATCCAGATGCAAAAATTATTGGTGACGACACTATTACGGGTGGTTATATGGCTTGTGATTCGGATAAAGAAAGATTATGTATGTCTGCCACTGATGCAAAATATGTAACGACTACAGAGGTTTATCCTGATAGCCCTAAGACCAATCCAGAAGAGTGCATAGTTGCTCAAGTGATGGCGATTACATCAGCATTAGACTACATTACCAACCAGAAATAAAAAGGTACTAAAATGTTAAATGGACTAATAAATGTAGCAGAATTTCTAATAGGCATAATCTTTGGGCTATATGCTTTTATACTACTGTTTAGATTTTTCTTACAGAAAGTAAAGGCAGATTTCTATAATCCTATCTGTCAGCTAGTGATGCGTGCTACAAATATCGTTGTGATGCCGCTTAGAAAGCTTGTACCTGGGCTGTTTGGCTTTGATTGGGCTTGTATAGTGGCAGTGTATTTTGTATTTATAATTCAAAACCTGCTTTTGAGCTTACTCAATGGTGTGGGTTTAGATACTTTGATTATATTTGTGAAACCATTTTTAGATATGATTTTTGCGATTATAAATATGTTTATCTATCTGATAATCATCCGAGCTATATCGAGCTGGTTTGCACAAGGTGGCTATAATCCTATGTTGATAATCATCTACCAAATTACCGAACCACTATTGGCAAAAGCTAGAAGGCTTATAGCTCCAAGGGGTGGGTTCGATTTTTCACCAATGATAGTACTTGTTAGCTTATTCTGTATTCAAATTTTCTTACAAAGTATTATCGGGCAGTTATTCTCTTAATTAACGGCATCTAACAATATCAATAAGAATACAGATCTACACATACTCTCTTGGTATTACCCTCAATTTTCGCCTTGTTGTGATAAATTTGAAAGAGTTTGATCTCCATACATGGAGTTTTTAGAAGTGTCCTTAAAATATTGCTAACAAAATAAAGTAGATACATTATAATGTATCTATCTAATGAATTTAAATCAAAAAAAATAGAGTGAATATATTATGTCCGAGAATTTTAAGTTAGATATAGCTACTTTAGAAGATACGCCAGTAATTATGGGGTTATTAAGATTGCTTGATGAGTCGCCAGATTTTGACGCTTCGGCATCTATACCTTTTCAAAGTAGTGATGATGCAAAAAATACTCTGCAACAAATAATTGATAGCCCTAATAGCGATGTGTATGTTTTAAAAGATTCTCATCAAGTAATATGTGCGACATTTGCTATGTATTGTATCCCCGATATGGCTCATAAAGATACTTATGTAGGAGTTCTTGAAAACCTAATAGTAAGTCCTAATTATAGATCTCAAAGATTGGGAGAATTGCTGCTTAATCATGCAAAAGATATTGCTAAACAGAAGAACTGTTATAAGATAATTCTTTCTACACATAATTCGCGAAAAAGGACTCATGGCTTTTATGATCGTAATGGTTTTGAGCCTACAGGTGTTTCGTACAGTATTGATATTTTAAAAGAATAAGGGAATAATCATGTTTCAAGGAATTAAACTCAAAAACATAATATGTGCAGGGCTAGCAACTAGTGCCGAGTATTTCGATTTCACACTTTTTTCTCTGTGCATAATCTATATATCTTCGTCATTTTTTCCTGATACTATGAGTAGATCTGAGCAACTTATGTCAACATTTGGGCTTTTTGCGGCAGGATATGTTATGAGACCTCTTGGTGGGATATTTTTTGGTAATCTTGGTGATAAGATTGGGCGTAAAAAAATACTCATAATAACGGTTGCGATGATGAGCTTGTCTATGACTATACTTACTCTTACCCCAAGCTATAGTACAGGAGGTGTTGCATCTATACTTATGATTTTGCTAGCTAGGCTTATACAGGGCTTCTCAATTGGTGGAGAATACAATGGAGTGATAGCAACACTGAGTGAGCAGGCAAATCATACAAATAGAGCAAGTGTGACATCTATGGGTACTTTCTTGGAAGGCAATGGTTGCTTACTTGCAGTGGTTTTGATGGTACTTTTGACCTCTGTTTTTTCTAGTGAGCAGATGCATGCTTTTGGTTGGAGAATAGCTTATGGTGTGGGTGTCATTCTATCACTAATTGCATTGATCGCACAGTTTTATCAAGACGAATCAAAGCATTTCATAAAGATAAAAGAGGCTGGAGAAACTTTGAAAAGTCCTTTCCTAGTTGTTATAAGAAAGCATTTATATGAAATATTTATAGTTTTTTGCCTTGCCGGATACTTGGGTGTAGCAGTTTATATGGTTCTTGGATTTATGCCTGCTTATATGGAGGAAACTTTATCCATGAACTACAATACCGTAATGTGGCTGATTGCAATTGCTTCTTTTTGCTATGCTTGGTCTGCACCATTTTGGGGGAGATTGGCAGATAGAGTTGGTCGTAAGCCAGTATTACTTGTAAATGCGGGACTTATTGCTTTAGTAATATACCCTACATTTATGACGCTAGCTTCAGGGAATGTTTGGTTGATGGGTCTATCTTTATCGCTATTGATGACATTGATTGCTGGAGCTACAGCAACATGTGTAACTTTGATCAATGAGCTATTTCCTACTAATGTCCGCTTTAGTGGTGTGGCTACAGGGTACAATATCAGCAACGCGATATTTGGCGGTACAACGCCACTAGTTGCTAGTTTATTTATATTTATGTTTGGTAGTTTTGGAGCTAGTTATTATCTGATTATATTGACTATAGTTTTGTTTGTATTGTTGTGGAAAATGCCAGAAACTAAAGGTACTGATTTTAGCAAGCAACAACAAGCAAGCTAAAAGCGTATAAGCAAATGTTTAATGCGATGAATTTTAAGTGTTTATTTTTAATTCTATTCACTCTAATGATAACAGGGTGCAACAGTCATAGAGATATAGCTGACTACAAGCTCAAACAAGACATCATTCTCAACGGTACAGTTTCTTCTGTTGTAAATCATCAAGATGATGTTTATAAATTTGTGTTTCACAGCCATAAATATGGCGACATTCTCTTAACTGCAGATAGTAGCTCTGCCCGCTATCTAACTCCCGCAAATAAGCTTCAACTTAAAGCTAATATCTACAAACCTCATGAGTATGAAAATATCGATGCTTTTGACTATGCAAATTATCTTGAAAATCAAAATATAACTGCAATTGGTTATGTAATCAAAAACTCGCAGATGAAGTTTGAGGGTACTTCGGTTTGGTATTTACCTCAACGATTAAGGTACTATCTAAGTGGCTATATAAAGGCTCAATTAGCAGACAATCAAGCTAAGCCTTTAGCTCTAGCATTGCTAATTGGGGAGAAGGACTTTAGTGATAGCCAGAAGCAGTTATTCCTAGAATCTGGGACTTCTCATCTTATGGTTATTTCTGGCTTACATGTCGGCTTGCTTGCTCTGATAGCTTTTGTACTAGCTCGGATTTGTTGGTCATTATCGCCACGATTATGCCGTAAACTACCTGCTCAAAATATTGCCGTGATTTTTTCGATAATTACAGCTCTTATATATAGTTTGCTTGCAGGATTTGGGCTACCTACACAACGAGCTTTGATAATGCTGTCAGTTGTAGGAGTGTTTTGGTTTTTACGCAAAAGGGTTTCGATACTTCGCTCATTAGCTATAGCTTTTGTGTTGATATTACTATTTGATTTCAACGCTATATCAAGTGCAGGATTGTGGCTAAGTTTCTCAGCGGTGCTATTTTTAGTGTTTGTGGGTGTGCTGATGCAGTCAAGCTCAAAATGGTTTGTAACTCTTAGCACGCAGTTATACCTTAGTGTGCTTTTGATACCGGTATCGGTGTATTTCTTTGGTGGTTTTTCTGCAATTTCAGTTGTGGCCAATATCGTATCTATACCGCTTGTTAGTTTTCTTATTGTACCGTTGCTTTTACTTTGTTTGGTATTGTCATTTATAGGTATTCATTTGTGGGTGTTGCCGAGTTATCTTTTAAGTGGGCTTGAGCAATATTTACAGTTATTGGTAAGTCATGTAGGTTTGGTTGAGTATTGGAGTTATTTCTCATCTGTGAGCTTGATTTTGGTTGTGTTGGGTTTATCTTTAGTATTGTTGCCGATTAGTAAATCTTTACGCTTTTTAGGTTTGGGGCTTTGCTTGGTGTTTTTTCAATCCGCTGAGAATATCTCAAAAGAAACTAAAGAATTTAGTATTCACATTTTTGATACAGCTAACGATATGGTGTTGCTGCAAAACAAGGGTAAGAGTTTGTTATATATTTCTAGTAATGGGTTAAATAATGAATTTACAGTAACCAATAGTCTTCGTGCTTATCTCAAATATGTAGGTATTAGAAAGCTTGATAATCTCATAGTCACAGGCGATGATGAGCAGAAGATTAATATATCTATACTTGAAAGTGTTGTACCTGTTGATAGTATCATAACAAACTTAAAGAGTGATTCTCTAGTAAAAGAGTGTGTTTATAAAAACAGTTTTGATTTGCTAGATGAAAGGGTTAGCCTCTTTGGTCTTGATAATAGTTGTTATATAGCTATAGATAGATCAGATAATGAAACTTTGATTCTAGGAGATATTTCTAAAAGTAAGTTCGCAGAATTTGCGAGTATGTATAGTCGTATGGTTAGACCAAATATTTTAATTTCTAGTAGTGAAATTCCAAAGAGTTTCCTAAAGAAAATGCCTTTAAACTATTATGTTTATAATTCTGAAAATCTTCCTGAAAGTAGCTATTTCAAGATGTTGAAAATCTTGAATATAAAGACTATAGATACATACAATAATGGTGCTATAAGCATTAGTACTAATGTAGATAATGAGCTAACCATATATAGCCAGCTCAAGGATTTTTGAAAAATATCATAGGATCGCCTCTATAGATGGTCTTCTCAATCTACAAAAACTATTAAAAATAATGTTATTAAATGCTAATATATATATACAGAACTTTTTTATAGGCAATACAATATGTTTCAAATACTTAAATATAGCTATTATGCTTTATTTTCAATTACTGCTTTGCTGATTAATTCTGCTATAGTGTTTCTACCAGTAGTTTTCTTTTCATTGATTAAAATTATAGTGCCAATCAAGAGCATAAAATATCACTGCACGACCATAGTGCAAGGGTTGGCGAGCTTTTGGGTAAGTTTTGCTATTATGATTACAGAGCTTTTTTCTCCTACAGAAATAGAATTTGAACAAAATGCAGAGATTAATAAAAAGGATACATATCTTGTCATAAGCAATCATAAAAGCTGGCTTGATACTTTGATACTGATGCTAGCATTTCACAAGAAGATACCATTTCCAAAGTTCTTTATGAAATCACAAATGTTTTTTGTACCTCTTATAGGTATGGTGTGTTGGGCATTAGAGTTTCCTGCTATGAAAAGATATTCAAAGGGCTACATTGCAAAGCATCCAGAAAAAAAAGGCGAAGATATTGAGATGACAAAGAAGTATTGTCAAAATCTCTCTGATAGGCCAACAACGATAGTTAATTTTGTAGAAGGAACTCGTTATACTAAAGAAAAAGCAATAAATAGCCAGTATAGCAACTTACTAAATCCAAAGGCTGGCGGTATAGCTGTTATACTTAAAAGCCTTTCAGATAAGATGGTAGGGGTTTTAAATACTACTATAGTATATGATAACCCAAATCAGACTTTATGGGATTTTATGATTCGCAAAACTAAAAAGATAAAGGTGAAAGTTGATTTTATTCCTATAGTTGATGTGCCTTTAGGTGACTATTTTAATTGTCCTAAAGACAAACAAGCATTCCAAGAGTGGCTAAACAATCTATGGGCAAATAAAGATAAGTATATCGAAACTAAATTATCAAATATAAATTAGAAGCTTTTCTTTTCAAAATACTTCAACATAAATCATACATTTTCAAGTTGTTTGGGTATATAATGAAATGTTGTTAATTTTCTTTAGAGTACATAATTTATATGAAAAATCATCCTAGAACTTTACCGGTATGCTTCTTTACAGAGCTATGGGAACGCTATGGTTTTCTTTTAACACAGGGCTTACTTACCTTACTTTTGGTAAAGGTTTATGGTTTTGACGATTCTGAGTCTTATGCCATTTCAGGTGCATTTATAGCTTTGTTATACATGACTTCGATAATGGCGGGATTTATAGCAGACAAGATCCTCGGTGCATTAAATACAGCTATAATTGGAGGTGTTATTCTTTGCGTTGGCTATCTATTGCTAGGTTTTGGTTACCATATTGGTCCAAGCGTTGCATACATTAGTTTAGCTATAATTGCGGTAGCAACAGGGATGATTAAGTCAAATACCGCAACACTACTTGGAGATGCTTATGCTAGAGATGACCCGTCGAGAGACTATGGTTTTTCATTATTTTTTATAGCAATAAACCTAGGGGCTTTTTGTGGGGGGATCTCATCTGGATATCTCTCAGAGATTAGTTGGAAGTTTGCTTTTTCAACAGCTGCAATAGGTGCTTTGTTAGCAACGCTTACATTGTATTTCGGTATGAGATATTATGTGGGCTATAAAGCATACACTAAACTTAGTATTAAAAAAATACTTCAAGTAACCGTCATCATTACACTCTCTATTGTTTTTAGTGTATATATATTGTCAGATGTATATGTGGCAAACATGTTTTTTATTATTGCTGCAATTGCCAGTGTTGGGGTGATTTTATATGCTTGTTATTCAACTGGGACAAGCTTTTTTAAGGGATTAAGTTTAATAATTTATATCGCTACTGCTATTGTTTGGGGTGCTATATTTTATCAGATGGTTTTAACAGGTCCTTTGCTTGCAGAAAGGCTAACAACTCAAATGTGGTTGGGTCTGCATATACCTAGTGCTACGCTTTTAGCAGTCGAGGCTCTAGGGGTTATGTTGTTTGGAGTCTTCACAGGCAAAGTATGGCAACATTTTGCGAAAAAAGGTAAGCCGATACATGATGCTACTAAGTTTGCAATAGCTTTGTATATAATGGGGTTGTGCTATGCCTTGATATTGTTGGGTCTATATTTGCGTTCACCGATGGCAATGCTCTCATTAGGATGGCTTGTTACAAGTTATCTTTTTGTTGCACTCTCAGATCTTTCCGTCAACCCAATAGGATTATCCATAGCAAATAAATTGGCTCCTAATGGTTACCATGCGATATTTATAGGAGTTTGGTATGTTGGTTCGGGATTATCTGGAAAGCTAGCAGGAGTTATTGCAGATCAATCAGCTATACCAAAAGATTTGCATGACCCTGTAGCTATTACTGAGATTTATATCCATGCTTATAGTGGTTTTGTTGAGTTAGCATTGATTGCTGCAGTAGTAATGACTATTTTTATTCCAGTGCTAAAAAGATTCGAGAGATAGAGTGTAAGTTTGTATTGGTATTAGTTCAACCAAGCAAGTTCAACAAACAAGAATAATGCAGAATATATACCCATAAATACAAATGGCATATAAATTTCTAGTATGCGGATAGGCTTAAATGAACCTTTTGCTTCAGCAATATACTCTTCTGTAAGCCATACACGAGATGGTAGTCGTCTTTCTAAAGATGGCACGATGCTATTTTTGATTTGAATGTGATGTCTAAAGAATCTAATAATCTTCCACCAAGACCAACAAAATACTAAGCCTGCAAAGAAAGGTATCGCAACTAGTATACCTGATGGCGGATTCTCTACATTCATGTTATTACTTATAGCTAGAGCAACAACACCAACAAGCATAAGGTTTGTAACTAAAAAGAAAAGGTTGATTACAATCCTTCTGTAGCCTGTTCTATCTGTTAGTTCAACATAGATTCTATACTGCTCAATTAAAAGAGCGTTATATTGCTCGTTAGACAAATTACTTTCGTCTTCATTGCTCCAGAGCTTATCTTGGATATCTTTTTGGCTAATTTTTTCCATTTTATTCCTTTGTATTGTGAATATGTTTTTACAAGTGTAATGCTATTATATTTTGCACTATTTATCAAATATTTATGCTCTAGTAACTATCTGATTTTCTCACCTGTGGATATATTGAGTATCGTAGAGGGAGTTGCTTTAGTTTTAAACTTATTGTCAAATACCATTATATCATTAAAAACTTTACTTATAGCTAAAGCATTATTTATAAATACTTCTCCGGAGATATTTGCACTAGTTGAGATAATTGCACTATCTAAAGATGAGCAGATTTCTTGTATCTCGGTTGTTTGAGCTAGTCGTATAGCTACGGTAGGCTTACCGCCTGTAAGCCATTGAATATCCTCTACAGCAGGTGCTATCCAAGTAGTTGGCTGAGACTGAGGAGTTTGCAGTTTAGTTATTTGAGCATCGGATAAAAGTGAAGTCTCAACATATCTAAGTAAATGCTCAGTCTTGTGAGAAATGATTATAAATCCCTTACTAGAATCTCTTTGTTTTAGGTTGATTAGTTTATTGACGGCTATTTGATTTATCTTACAGCTAAGCCCATACACTGTATCAGTCGGTATGCTGACGATATCATCACTAGCCAATGATTTTATAATTGTGTTGATAGCTGTTGTAATCACGGGGTATATAAAACAAACACTTTAAGTGAGAGATATTTTATACCAATTCCAATACAAATTGCCATATTTATCTCAAAGGAGTTTATGCCTAATTTAATTTTTTGATATACAGGTAATAGCAATAGCTATTGGCAAATACCAAATACCAAAGAGTTAAAGAAGGTGCGAAATACAAAGAGAGTATAGACTTTTTGCAAAGCTACAAAAATTAAGCTGGTTGAGCCTGTCGAAACCTAGCATAACATCTAGCATTAACTGTGATTTTTAGAATCGAATAATTACTAACACTTCAGTTGTGCAAGAAGTCTTATGTGTAAATTTGTGTTGGGATTGGAATTATACTTCTTTTAGGCATAAAAAAACCCACAAACTACAGGTAATTTGTGGGCTTAGATATATTTATTTAGAACGCTAGATTAAGTTAAAGAATTACTTCTTGCTTAATTGCTCTTTGATTAGATCACCTAGAGTTGTAGGAGTCATTTGCTCTACTTTGTAGTTAGATTTACCATTACTAGTAGACATAGAAGACATATCTTCATCAACAGCTTTGATAGATAGAGCAATACTTCTCTTTTTCATATCTATATTGATGATTCTAGCTTCAACTTCTTGACCTTCAGATAGCTCATCACGAACATCTTTAGTATGCTCAGTTGAAACTTCTGCGATTCTGATGAAACCATCAATACCGTTGTCTTCATCAAGCATTACTACAGCACCGTTTTCTTGTACTTTAGTAACATTACCTTTAACTAACGCACCTTTAGGGTGAGTAGTTACATAATTCTTGAATGGGTCGTCAGATAGTTGCTTCATGCTAAGAGCGATTCTTTCAAGGTCAGTATTTACAGAAACTAATATAGCTTCTACATCATCACCCTTTTTAAGTTCTTTGATAGCTTTTGAAGGGTTATCCCAAGATACATCAGAGATATGTACAAGACCATCAATACCACCGCTCAATCCGATAAATACACCGAATTCTGTGATAGATCTAATCTTACCATGAACTTTATCACCAATATGGAAGTTGTTTTCAAAGTCATCCCAAGGATTAGCAATACATTGCTTAATACCTAGAGAAATTCTGTGTTTAGCAGCATCTAGCTCAAGTACTATAACTTCAACTTCTTGACCGATTGAGACAGCTTTATGAGGATTAACATTCTTGTTAGTCCAATCCATTTCAGATGTATGTACAAGACCTTCGATACCTTCTTTCAGCTTCACAAAACAACCGTAGTCAGTAATGTTTGTAACTGACCCCATAAGCTTAGCGCCTACAGGAAGTTCGTTAGCAATGTTTAACCAAGGATCTTCACCAAGTTGCTTGATACCTAGAGAAATTCTTTGCTTCTCTTTGTCGAACTTGATTACTTTAACATCAATTTCTTGACCGATAGCCAATACATCAGTAGGGTGGCTAATTCTGCTCCAAGAGATATCTGTAATGTGTAGTAGACCATCAACACCACCAAGATCGATAAACGCACCGAAATCTGTGATATTTTTAACGATACCATTAAGTACAGAACCTTCAGCGATTTTCTCTAAGATAGCATCTCTATCGCCAGAGTTGTTCTCTTCGATAACTGCTTTTCTTGATACAACGATGTTGTTTCTCTTAGTATCTATCTTAACTACTTTAAGTTCGATATCTTTACCTTCTAGGTGAGCGACATCTTTTACAGGTCTAGTATCTACTAGAGAACCTGGTAAGAATGCTCTAAGACCTTCAACATCCATAGTGTAACCACCACGGACATGATTTGTAATTCTACCAAGAACTGTTTCGCCATTTTCAAATGCACTTTCGACTTTATCCCAAAGTTCAATTTTTTTAGCTTTTTCTCTTGATAGTCTAGTTTCGCCCCAGCTGTTGTCTAGAGTTTCTAGTACAACATTGATCTTGTCACCAGCAACTATTTTGATTTCGCCGTTTAAGTCTTTTAGTTCAGATACAGGAATGAATGATTCTGATTTTAAACCAGCATCGATCATTGCAAATTCTTTATCTATACTAACAACTGTAGCTGCGATGATTTTACCTATTCTCATTTCGGTCTGTTTTAGAGACTGCTCAAATAGTTCTTTAAAGTTTTCTGACATTTTTTTGATTCCATTTCCAGTGTGGTTGGTTTTACAAGGCTTACTAGTACCCACTGGGAATTATAAAAATACTAGTAAACAATTTTTTGTATCGTATAATATTATCTAAGGACTTATTGGACTTCAAGTAAAAGTTACTTTTTATGACAAACAAATTGCCAAATCATGAGTTTTTCATGCAAAAAGCGTATGAGCAAGCATTATTGGCTTATGAAAGCGGTGAAGTTCCTATTGGTGCAGTACTTGTGCGTGATGATAAAACAATAGTTACATCAGCTTATAACCAGACGCTAACCTTATCTGATCCAACTGCTCACGCTGAGATGCTTGTGATCAAAGATGCGGCACAGCAGGTCAACAATCATCGCTTAACAGATATGACACTATATGTAACAATGGAGCCATGTATGATGTGCTTAGGTGCTATTGTGCAGGCCCGTATTTCTGATGTTGTGTATGCTTGTGATGATTCTCGAGTCGGAGTATTTTCAAAAGAAAATTATCACTTAAACAAAAACATTAACCATAATCTTAAAGTTACAAATGATATAATGGCAGATAAGTGTGGCAATCTTTTAAAGAAATTTTTTAAAGAGAGAAGAAGATAACGATATGGCAAAAGAAAAAATTGTAGTTTTATTTGGTGGAGATTCACCTGAAAGAGAAGTTTCCCTAAAATCTGGCAAAGCTGTGCTAGAGTCTTTACAGTCGCAGGGTTATGATGCGGTAGGATTAGATGCTTGCGGTAAAGATTTGGCATTAAAACTCATGGAGCTGGCTCCTGATAAGTGTTTTGTGGCTCTTCATGGTGAAGATGGTGAAAATGGTAGGGTTGCGGCGTTGCTTGAACTCTTGGGTATCAAGCATACAACTTGTGATATGAAAGCAGGTGTAATCACTATGGATAAAATTATATCCAAAGAAATATGGATTCATCACGGCTTACCAACACCATTTGCAAAGATTTTGACAAGCAAGCTTGTTGGTGAAGATGAAATTTCTTTTCCTGTCGCGGTTAAGCCCGCAAGTGGTGGTTCGAGTATAGCTACTTTTAAAGTGAAGACTATAGCGGAGCTAAAGCCTGCCTATGAAGAGGCATCAAAGTATGGTGAAGTAATGGTTGAACAATGGCTTACAGGTAAAGAAATAACTGTTGCTATAGTCAATAATGAGGTTTATTCATCTGTATGGATTGAGCCGTTGAATGAATTTTATGACTATGAATCAAAATATAGTGGTAAGTCGACATACCATTGCCCAAGTGGCTTGTCAGAAGAAAAAGAGCTTGAAGTTAGGCTGTTAGCTAAAAAAGCCTATGACACACTAGATTGTCAAGGTCATGCTAGGGTTGATTTTATCTATAATGAGGGTAAATTCTATGTCATGGAAATAAACACTTCCCCAGGTATGACGGAGAACAGCCTATCGCCAAAATCAGCACTAGCTGAAGGTGTAAATTTTGATGAGCTCGTTAAGTCGATAATAGAACAGGCAAGATGATAAGATTTTTTAGAAAGTTATTGATATTGTTATTGATATTTTCAGCAATATTGACAGTGACTATATATATAGTAAGCAAGGCTGATAAGACAATCTCAAAAGTTGATGTTGTCTCTAATGATGGTTTGGTCTATATATCTAAACAGAGTTTGATTGATAACCTTACAAAAATTAGTGACAAAGAGTGGTTTGATGTAGATGCTGAAAGTATAGAGAGTTCTTTATATGCAATAAAGGGTGTTGATTATGCTTTGGTTAAAAAGGTTTGGCCATCTACCTTGGTTATTTACTTGTTTGATCGTAAGCCTATAGCGTATTGGAATAATAATAAGATATTGTTAGAAAATATGGAGATTATCAAGCCACAAGTATTTAGTTATAATGGTGATCTCCCATATATAGAAAGTACAGATGTTGAGGGTAGAGGTTATATTTTTGAAATATATCAAAATCTTAATGATATTGTTGCAAGCAATTCACTGTCTATACTTAAAATCTCATACAAAGGTAATCAGTTTAAGCTTTTACTGTCAAATGATATGCAAGTTATACTTGGTTCGAGTAAGTTGCGATCCCGTTTAGAGTTATTTTTAGAGTCATACAAAAAAGTGAAAGACTATGAGTCTGTAGAGTATTTTGATATGCGGTACAGTGATGGGTTTACTATAAAATACAAACAAGAACAGCAATTCCCGCTAACTTCTAGAACCCTTGATTTTAAAGGGTTTTAAAAATAGCTGATCGTAAACTTTTTTAGCTAAAGTTATATATATCGATGACTGATGACTTTTTCAGCGGGAACTACTGAAACAAGAATAAAAGTATTTATTTTATTGGTTTTCTATGGTAAATAATACTATAATGTAATATAGGTGTATATATTGCAAATATCTATTAACAATAACAGGGTTGAAAGTAATGAGTTTTGGGAATAACAATTTTTGTGCGGTAGATCTAGGGTCACATAAGGTTACTGTGGCGATAGGTCAGTTAGCAGAAAATAACGGAATTAAAATTCTTGGTGTTAGCCAGAAGCCTTCTAAGGGGATAAAGCAGGGTTCTGTTATTAACCTGGAAATGGCGATGGAAACTCTTAACTCGGCTATCGACGAAGCTAAAAGTATCGCAGGTGTAGATGTTAAAGAGATTACACTCGGCATAAGTGCTCCTAGTATCGCTAGCTTTAATTCTTATGGCTTAGCTGCTGTAGAGAGTGGTGAAGTGACTATGGACGATCTTGCTATGGCTATAAAGACAGCAAAAGCTGTGCCAATGTCAGCAGATACAGAAACCTTGCATGTATTGCAAAGAGATTATGTGGTTGATGGTCAAACAGGTGTAACAGAACCTATTGGTATGTTTGCTGTAAGACTCGAATCTAATGTACACATTGTAGTTGCGTCGTCAAGATTGTTGCAAAATGTAAGAAAATGCGTCTCAAGTTGTGGTTATAAAATCAACAACACTGTAGTTGAGCAATTAGCTTCAAGCGGGGCTACTTTGACCAGCAATGAAAAAGAGATGGGTGTTTGTCTTGTAAACATGGGTGCAGATTCCACGAGCTTTTCCGTATTTGCTGATGGAGGTATTTGTTATACTTCTACTCTAGCCATTGGTGGTAGCAATATCTCTTCTGATATTTCTAAAGTGTTTAGGTTGCCAGTAGAGGCTGCAGAAAGCTTAAAGCTACAGTATGGTTATGCGGCGAGTAAGTATTTAAAAAACCCTGATGAAAAAATAGATATTCCAAATTCTTTGGGTAATGCTAAAAAGAGAATTTCTCTACAAGATTTATCGCTAGTGATCGAGGCGAGAGTAGAAGAGATGTTTGAAGCTCTTTATAGTGAGCTAGATAAAAATGGTTTGTTAGATGTAGTGTCTTCTGGTTTAGTGTTTACTGGTGGTGGTGCAAAGATCAAAGGACTAGCACGACTTGCGGAAGATATGTTTAAGCTCCCAGTAAGAGTTGGCGGACCTATAGAGGTTTCTGGTGCAAATGAAGTTATGCATAATCCAGCTTATGCTACAGTAGTAGGGCTTTTAAAGTATGCTGCAGAGCATGACAGTGATAGACCTGCGGAGTCGCAAATAGAAGAAGATGTAATTGAGTTAGATCGCAAGCCTAAGAAGAAAGTGGTTTCTTCTGTAAAAGGTTGGTTTTCAAATAATTTTTAAAAAGTAAGTTTAATGATAAAGGAGAAAATGAAGTATGTTTGATTTTAATGATTCAATGGTTTCAAACGCTGTAATAAAAGTTATCGGTGTTGGTGGTGGTGGCGGTAACGCTGTACAATCAATGTGTGAAGAACTGAGCGATGTGGAGTTTTTTGTACTAAATACTGATGGTCAAGCACTATCAAAATCTAAAGTGCAAAATGTACTTCAAATAGGTACTAACCTTACTAAAGGTCTAGGTGCTGGTGCAAATCCTGAAGTTGGTAAAAGAGCAGCTACAGAAGACAGAGCAAAAATCGAGCAGCTTTTAGAAGGTGCTGATATGGTGTTTATCACTGCTGGTATGGGTGGTGGTACTGGTACTGGTGGTGCTCCTGTTGTAGCGGAAGTTGCAAAAGAAATGGGTATACTTACTATAGCTGTTGTTACTAAGCCTTTCCCTTTTGAAGGTCCTAGAAGAATGAAAGCTGCAGAATTTGGTATAGATGAGCTTACTCAACATGTGGATTCAATCATCACAGTACCAAATGAAAAGCTATTAAGCGTGCTTGGCAAGGGTGCATCTCTTTTAGATGCGTTTAATGCTACAAATGCTGTACTTGGTAATGCTGTAAAAGGTGTGTCTGAGCTTATTACTAAGCCTGGTCTTATCAATGTGGATTTCGCGGATGTAAGAGCTGTAATGACTAATATGGGTCTTGCTATGATGGGTATGGGCGAAGCGTCTGGTGAAAACCGTGCTCGTGAAGCTGCTGAAGCTGCTATTTCTAGTCCTCTTCTAGAAGATATAAACCTAGACGGTGCTAAGGGTGTAATTGTAAATGTTACAGCTGGTATGGATATGTCTATCGGTGAATTTGAAGAGATTGGTGAAGTTATTAGATCATTTATTTCTGATGATGCTATTGTTATCGCTGGTACAGTTATAGACATGGATATGTCTGATACTATGAAGGTAACTGTAGTTGTTACAGGTATTGAGAAAGTAGCTACTAAGAAAGGCTTTGGTATAGAAAAAGGTACTAGCAGTCACTCTCAAAGAGAAAGCAACTACTCAAATAAGCCAACAGGCTCATTCCTAAGAAAAGAAACTGAAGTAGTAAGTCCTAGTTCAAGCTCATCTTCAAGTTCTGAAGAAGCAAATAAATCAGATATCCCAAGTTTCTTGAGAAGAAAATAATCAATCTAATACAAATTTCTCTATAATCTCTATATAATTATATTATTCAATAAGTTTATTCCACTATCTAGGTAGTGGTATGACAACGATGTTTTAATGTAAGTAAACACATAGGGATAAGATTCATGAATCAAAAAACTATAGCAAAAGAATTTTCTGTAACGGGTATTGGTCTGCATTCGGGTATTGATGTATCTATGACGGTAAGACCAGCTGATGTAAATGCTGGTATAGTATTTCGTAGGGCTGATTTAACTCCTGCTATAGATATCAAGGTTACACCATCTAGCATCAAAGAAGCTGTGATGTGTACGCTTTTGACCAAAGATGGTGATCAGAGCTTATCTGTGTCTACTATTGAGCATTTAATGTCGGCATTTGCGATGTTTGAGGTTGATAATGTACTTGTAGAAGTTAATGCTCCAGAACTTCCTGTAATGGATGGTAGCTCTTTTGAATTTACGCAAATCTTGACGGATATCGGTATTGTAGAGCAGTCAGCTGCTAGAAAGGGTATCAAAATCCTAAAACCTATACGCGTTGAGCATGAAGATATATTTGCAGAAGTACTCCCTTGTGATACTCTGAAATACGAATTTAAAATAAAATGGGATCACCCTGTGATTGCTGCAACAAATGATCATGTTGTTTTTGATTATGACCTTGCTGAGTATATCAAGATGGTATCTAAAGCCCGTACATTTGGTTTTTATGAGCAGTTGGAATATCTACATCAAAACAACCTTGCAAAAGGTGCATCATTAGACAATGCTGTAGGTATATCTGATGAGGGTGTCTTGAATGAAGGTGGTTTACGCTATGAGGATGAGTTTGTAAGACATAAGCTCTTAGATGCTATTGGTGATTTTTATGTAGGTGGATATATCCTAGGACATTTTAATTGCTATAAGTCTGGACATACGCTTAATAACAAGCTTTTACACGCGATATTTGCAGATGATAGTGCTTGGGAATATATTTAAAAAAATCAATTTCTATAGTGTAAGCCAATGATAAGGAGACCCCCAGTCAAGCTGAGGGATTCGCACTGTGATGTTATTTTCAATGTAATCAATCAATCAACTCAATACTTCCATCTAAAATATCTAAATCTAAAGTATCTTGCAAAGGATGTTGGGAAAAAGTGTAGGCTTGTATTGGTATTAGACTCAAACTGGACAGTACACTGTACTGTCCCTACAAATAAAGCTTTTCGTTATATGAAAATCTAGTAAACCTTTACATAAGTAACCATTTGATTTTGGTCCATCATATCAAAATATACTGGAATGTCGAAATAATGCTCGCTAGCATTTAGTGGGTTTGTTACAAATATGCTATGAACTTGTTTTGGGTTGTTGAGATTGTCATAAAACACAAATTTGACAAGCTCGTGCTCTTGCGTAGGGGATTGTACCTGCATAAAGCCTAGATAATATGTATTAAAGCTATTTTCACCATCTACTGAGATCGTTAGTTTAAATAGAGGTTTATTGAATGGAATATCGTTTACATTATCAGGGAAATCGACCTTAAAAAACACTTCATGGTCGGTACTTGGTTTTATTGTAAAGCTATTTTTTGTGTAAGTTGGGCTTACGGTTATGTTTATACTGTCACTCTTTAACGACTCAAATGCTATATTTATAGGCTTATTAAAGTTATGGTCACTAGTTTGGTATGTAGTAATTCCAAAGGTGTCGTCGAAAGGTTTTGCAAAACTATAAGTAATGACAAAACAAAAAAGTAAAGTTAATATTTTTTTTTGCATAAGTATTTGTGATTAATTACTGTAATATGGATTATAGCATATTTAATTTTTAGAGAAGTATTTTTTGTGGTTTTAATCAATCAACTCAATACTTCCATCTAAAATATCTAAATCTAAAGTATCTTTTATGAGTTGAACATTTGTATTGTTATTTAGCTTTTGTACAGCATTTGCTTGTTTTATTTCAGCGGGGGATTTTTGGCTGCTTGATGCTGTAGAGTTTGGGAGGTTTTTTATCTCTAGTCGGAAGCTTGTCTTGTTAAGATATTCGCCAATTCCTGCTTGAAGTTTAGCTATACTTTGAGGATCAAGCTCGAGGACTTTTTTAGCATCATCGTTTAGCTGTATCTCGTAGTGATCGTTATTTATAGCTATTAGATGGCTATTGAACCCTAGGGTTTTTGTAAAGCCCTTTAGCTTGACTTTGCTTAGTAGCTCAAACCACTGACTATCAAGAGATGGCTTTTGCTCTACAGGTATTTGCGATGCAACAGTTACAGGCTTTTTTTTAGGCTCAATAGCAGGTGCTGCATACTGTGCCTTTAGCTCGCTAATATCCTTTTTTGTGCTAGCAGATATATTTTGTATGGGAGCTTTAGTAGACTGGCTAGGGCTGGTAGTATTAGTTAAGTTTTTTTTTTGAAAAGCAATCAGGCGAAGTATTGCCATAGTCACACCAGTTTCAAAATTTGGTGCTAGGGAAATATCTTTTTTTGCAGAGATTGTTAGTTGATACAAAAAGTGTGCTTGCTCGACAGATATTTTTGCAAGGATATTATTTATAATATCCACATCAATGTCGTTGATAGCATCAAGACTTTGCGTAAAGCTATAGATGCAGCAACTAAACCAAATCTCTGCGATTCTATCAAGTACAGCTTCGGCATTTGATTCGCTAAGAGATAGGTTTCTAATAGCAGGCAAAACCGCACTAGGATTGTCATCTATGATCGCTTGGATAATAGTATAAACCTCTTCACTGTCAACTACTCCAAGCATTTGCTTGATTTGTGATTGCTCAAGCTCACCACTACAAAAGCTTATAGCTTGATCCATAAGGCTCAAAGCATCTCTAAGACTTCCTTTTGCATGGTATGCTATATAGTCAAGTGACTGCTCATCCGAGATGATACTCTCTTTTGAAAGAACTTCCTTTAGTTGAGCTTTTATGTCTGATTGAGATATATGCTTTAGATGCAACTGTATACACCTTGAAAGTATAGTTACGGGGATTTTGTGATAATCGGTAGTTGCTAGTATAAACTTTACATATTCTGGTGGCTCTTCAAGAGTCTTTAGCAATGCGTTGAAACTCTGCTTTGAAAGCATGTGAACTTCATCTATCAGATAGACCTTATAGCGACCTTGTGATGGCATATATTGGATATTATCAAGGATTTCTTTAGTCTCTTCGACACCTGTACGAGATGCAGCATCTATTTCGATTAGGTCAATGAAGCTATTGTTATTGATAGCTACGCAATTTTCACAAGTGTTGCACGGATCTGCTGTTACACCTGTTTTGCAGTTTAGGCATTTTGCAAGCAATCTACCAAGAGTAGTCTTACCAACTCCACGAGTACCTGTGAAAAGGTAGGCATGATGAACTTTGTCTGTCTCAAGTGCATGGACAAGACTATTCAAAGCGTGCTGTTGACCTGCAACTTCTGCAAAAGATTGAGGGCGATATTTTCGTGCTAATGCTTGATATGACATTTTATAATTATATTTGAAATACTTGTCTAAATGATAGCAGATTTGAGTAGAAAGAATAAGAGATTGTTTTTAGCATATGTTTTAGGCTTTAGTAACTCTGAAGTAATTTGATCTACCGTTAACTCTATGAGAATCTATTTTAAAAGCTATATGGGTGTTCTTATCATTATTGCACTTGAAAGTAACGGTTCTATTGCTCGAATCTATAACTTGAGTATTATCGTTATCAGGAGCCAACCACCAGTTATGTTGGCTTTTTTTATTGCCAATTCCAACCAAAACTTTTCCACAATCATAAGTATCAGGAAATATATAGCCATCATCATCAAAATCTTGAATAATTAGCTTAAATTCCTGTGCTATATATAGGCTCCCTGGCTCTGAAGCATTGCTCCCTACCCCTATAGCACTGCTGTCTTTCAATCTGTAAGTATTGAAGCCATCTGCGACACTAGACATGTTTGATTTCATTTCTCCATAAAACATTTCAAAAATTCCATCGAAGGAAAAGTCAGTTCTAGCCGAAGTTCCTTCTAATCCATCTGCATAACGAGTTCCATCTTTATTGTTCCACGATGGTACAACTTTAGCAATATTACCTACTTCTATATATTTGCTATGCAATGTGGCAGGTCTATCCTGGTATACATAAACAAACGCGACATCCCAGATATTGTTGTCATTGTCTTTTAAACTATCATTTGTTTGATTAGCGAACCCAAGATTCAAGGTGATCGCTACCAAACAAACGCCACCGATTATTTTTTTTAATGTCATAGTTCATCCTTTAGATATGGTGTATAAAAACTTCAAGTTTTCTCAACATAAGTAGCTAAGAGAAATAGGCTTTATCAGATTAGCAGCCTTGCATAGATGCTTTCACGGAAGGAGTTATATGTACAGCAGCTGCAGAGTATTCAACGCTAAAAATATGTTTGTTGGATGCTAGTATCTTATCTACTGGCACTTCACTTTCAAATGTAGACACTCCATTAGTAAATCTAATGCTAGCTATAGCATCAGGTGAAAAAGAAACGCTTTTCCCCTCTGATTTTGAAAGTTCTGCCACATCTGTATCGCCAACTACCAACTCATAAGTGCCTTGATCTGGACCGTTTACAAAAAAGCAAGCTTTGTATTTATCCGCAGTGTTTTTTACATTAGCTGCAGAAGCTAAAGAGATTGAAAGAGCCATTATCGTTAAAGTAATTATTTTTTTCATTGTTTTTCTCCATTTATTGGTTTTTAAATATTCATTCCATACTTGCAAGAAAATTCGCTTTGATTTTTCTTTTATTTACCAAGCAGTTGTACTATTATTACCCCCCCTGTGGATAAGT
>Ga0307934_1000388_pt1 | contig 33604 bp, 32 predicted proteins | sample OrgLakmetageno90_FD_201838 | JGI IMG/M metagenome (GOLD analysis project Ga0307934, IMG submission 201838) | Saline water microbial communities from Organic Lake, Antarctica - #90 | ecosystem: Environmental > Aquatic > Non-marine Saline and Alkaline > Saline | place: Antarctica: Organic Lake...
TTGTGTATTGTCCATGTTGTTTGGTTGGTCCTCAAGCACACCCCGTTCTGCTAGTCAACGGCGTGACTCAGTAAGGCTTGCAGCCAATTCAAGACTTAGTGCCCAAGAACCTGGAAAGAATCATCGCCAGTGCAAAGGTGGCAAAAGCCGAAGCGCAGTAGCCGATCTCAACACCCATTTCATTGCGCAGCAACAACGCTGCCCAATCAGACGCAGCACCCTCAGAAATAAAGGTTCCAGTGGCACCAGTGCCAAGAATCCAAAGCGGCCAGGCCGCTTTGCCAAACCATGGCATTGAGCTCTTGGCGTCTGGCTCTCCAAAGTGGTTATCAAGATCAGGTGCAAGTAAATATCTAGAGGTCACAATAAAAACAATTAGCCCAACACCCGCCACCCATAACAGGTTGTCCCTGGGGGAAATATAAAAAGCAAGCCCAGCACCCAACAAAGTGGTTGCAAGTGTTCCAACGCTCCACATTCCATGAAACGAGGTTATTTAGCGCTTTTGCAGGTGATTCTCAATGGCCACAGCCTGAGCATTACCTGCAACATCCAGCGCTGCATAGCCAAAACCCATAAAGAACAGCCCCGCCACCAAAACCAGCGGCGTAATACTCAAGCCCATGATCGCAACCCCAACCGGGACCACTACCTGTGCCACGAAAAACACCGGTCTTGAACCAAACCTGTGGATTGCTCTACCAGAAAGCTGAGCACCTAGAACTGCCCCAATGGAGCTTGCAATCAACACCAGACCAAACTGAGTATCAGATAACTCATTGGCTGTTTTTATCTCAGGGATTCTAGGAACCCATGCCATAGAAACAACACCCATAACAAAGAACTGCAACCAAAGAGCATTGCGAGCTTTGGTTGCGAGGAGTTTGGTCACAGGTGCAAGATTAGTTGGTTCTGCACCCGCTACAGCTCCGTTACATTCGTTTCGATCCCTTAGCTGGCAACACGTATTCTTTTGTAACTTCGTCGCTCAAGTAGCTCGTGTAGAGGTCAGGGTACTTAATGACAAACTGCGCTGAGTCAAATTCCATTCGCGCGACACCGAGCCGCTTCCAAGTGCAGACGCCCTCAATTCCTGCGGCCTGTCCGCAGGTTACTTTGATTCGGGATTCTGCAAGTGCGATATCCCAATCCAGTAATCCAGCAAGTCGTGCGCTGGCAAGAATCGGCTCTCCCAAATCAGCAATCGATCGCGAGTCAATTGCTTCTGCAACCATCCGCTCCACATCCCCGATTTCACCGGAAAGAGCGTCGCCTGACGGCACCGAGGAATCTGCTTTTATTTTCAGCAAGAATCGAACCTCCCACTTATTCACCGGTACCAAGAATTCGTCATAAATGTCTGGATATTTCTCCGCGAATTCCGCCTCTTGAAATTTTGGCTTGAATTTACGTAGCTGCACTTCTGCTGCCTTACCTACGTCCTCTCCCTTTTCGCGAGCGTCCACCAGGAAGCTTTTGATATCGTCGTCTGCTTTCTTCAGAATTTTGAGTTGCTCTTTCGAAAGAGCAAGGCGATTTGCTTCTTCGAGAATTTCATCAGTGGCAGGTATTAGCTCACTGGTCGATGGGAGAAGAGCCATACGTTCAGCTTCACGCAAGACAGGTATAAGCGACTCGGCCTCAAGGGCAAGCTCCCGAGAGCTTGCTATCGCCTCAGACAGTTCCTGATCTGACCCAAAACGAAACCACTCTCCCCCAACCCGAAATTTTCCAAACCTTCGGTGGAGCTGGGCTTCAACCATGGCAACGGCCTCGGTCGCAATGACGTGACCGTCTGGAATATGTAGTTGCCTTGGGTTTCCTGTTTGGTGCTCAAGCAGCCTCTCTTCGCTCACCCGGGGCGAAGCAACAAGTCCGATTTTCACAAATGGAGATAAGGATTTTGACCCTGATTCGAACTCACGAACAAAGTAAATCTCGCCGCTCTTATAGCTCAAAACTCCCCCAAATGTCATTCCCCATCTTAAACCCTATTCAGAAACCTTCCACGAGTAAATATCCAAACCAATTAATGTCCCAATTCCCGATCAATGCTCCATGCGGCGCATGACCTCGTTGAAATCAAACTTGGGTGGCTTGCCGATTTCCTCGAAGTTTGCATCAATGAATTCTTCTTCGGTAAGCATCTTGCTGCCGATTCGAAACTGCGCAATGAGTCCAGGTGATACATCTCCAAAAAGTGCAGTGAAGACAACCGGATCGACTGCAGCCGCTAACCAGTTTTCATACTCTGCAGTCATTTTGATTTCCTGCCAGACACCGAATATGAACTGCTCTTGGATCTCGTCGAAACGCAATGACACCAGTCCTATTGGTGGAGCAAGTCCTGCCCTATCTTGAATTATCCAAACGGTTGGCATAAGCGGAGCACTCACCTGCCACTCGTCACCTGTCCACTGACAATTTGAGCAACCGATGTCAGGGCTGTCTGGCTCAATGATGCATCCGCCGATAAAGAATTCCTTGCTCTCAAAAGCCTCTTTTGATGGGTAGCCATAAAGAATGGGCAGAAACTCCCAGCCACAAACTGGGCAGTTCTTGAGCTTCGTCTCGTTCATGCGGACTCCTTGTAATCGACTTCAAACATGATGACATTGGGGTGCGACGTTTTGAGACTTGCCCTCCGCAAAGCGCACCGAAATGGAACTGCTATTCCGCCAGGAGCTCGTCCAATGGGACCATCGGTTCTAGGCTCACCTGCTGAACCCCACCGTCTATCTCTCTCCGTATGGAGCGAAGGTAAGAGTTGATGTCATCTTTGAGTGCCTCCGAAATTTCAAGGATCCTTCCAGCACTCTTTCGAATGGTGGCGACTTCCACATCAACTTTCGCAAAATCCGTGAGCTTTGCAAGCCCTCCTTCTACATAGCTCTGGAGAGCCACGAGGTTGAGCTCAACACCCGTGCATACAGTGGACAGACAGTGCATCTTCACAACCTGATAAACAAGACCAAGAAACTCTTCTTCACCAAGTTCTTGGTCGTATGCCACGACAAGATTACGCCCCATTTTATTTAGGGCAATCAGCCGTTGACCGCCTGGCATGTCTGAAACGTTCTTGAAGAGACCGAGAAAGCCGGTAGTTCCAATCCTTCAGATTTTGTAGAACTATAGTTGCTCGAACTCGAACTCTTGACTGGAGAGAAGTTCTCGAGCAAAGCCAAAAAGATCCGATAACGACTTCTTTAAAAACTTTAGTCACCCCGGCCTTTATCAGGTCATGGTCAGAGGCATGCCTCTAGCAGACATGCGTTACAGCCCTTTTGGAGGCGTAACGACTTTCTTCGTCCTCTTAGATAACTCCAGGACGTCACATTCATTTGAGCTAGAGAAAGTGAGTTGTTCAATGAGCGAGTCAAAGGCGGCGCTTCCGCAATAAACGAGTTCGTCGAGAGACTCAAAATCCTTCTTTGACCGCTTTGCCGTGTCGAATTGGTCCATAGTGAGCAGGAAGAAAGCGGCGTTTTGGTAGGAAGCCTTTACTCGGAAAGCTTGCAAGTCTGCAAGCCTATAGCGTTCCCGAAGGGTGCTGGTCATTTGAATACACCAGGGCTTCCCCTCACGGGTCCAGACCAGTAAATCTGTTTCAACCTTAGGGCTGCCCTGAAGATTAGCATGCCTGTAGAACGTTCCCACACGAGCGTCGTAAAGGCAGGATGCAACCATCAATTCAAATAGTGCACCTGATGTCTGCCCATGCGTGCTAGCTTCATCCCAAAAGGCACTCATAAATCTGCTGTAGGGATAGCTAGGCACATTTGGGCGCCCACAAATACCGACAAAGATGCGAGTCAGGTCACTTGTTGCTGTGACTAGTCCTACGCTGACTAGATGTGCTTCGGTAAAACTCTTCATTTTGCCTCCAGCGCTGACCTAATCGATTGAGCAAGTATTGCAACATGCGGCACAACAACACTGTTTCCAAATTGTCGGTACATTTGAGTTCTTGAAACAGGGACTTTGAAGTCTTTCGGGAAACCCATGAGAGCCTTGCACTCTGCTTCGCTCAGTAGCCTCATTCCTGTCGGTCCACCTTCAACAAAAGTCCCGGTAAGTCTCTGAATCTTGTGGTAGCTAGCCACCAGAGTTTTCACGGCTCCTTTGCTTGCTGAATTTATTACCTGTGGTCTTCCATCAGCGACCTTATAAAGGTAAGTCGCTTGAAGATGGGCAGAGATCTGATAGCCCTGAGGGTCCTCCTCAAGAAAGTCACCAATATTCGGTACTTCGGTCTTTTCCTCCGGGAAACTGAAGCGGTCAAAAACGATCTCGTCCCGAAATCCCACGATGAAAAGGCGCTCCCGAGACTGCGGGACTCCAAAATACTTTGAATTCTGGACCCTAGCGTCGAAGAAATATCCGAGGTCCCCCAATGACTCTCGGATGACTTTCCACGTTTCACCTCTGTTGTGAGAGATAAGCCCTTTTACGTTTTCAAGAAGGAATGCGGAAGGGCGCTTATCTCGGAGAATCCTCTCAATTTCATAAAAGAGAGTCCCTTGGGTTTTGTGCTCGAAGCCTTGTCGTAGGCCAACTGAGGAGAATGGCTGGCAGGGGAATCCACCGACTAACACATCAAACTCGGGAATAGATTCGGACTGAATCTTTGCGATGTCTCCCTCTGGGTGCTCTAAAAAGTTTGCAAAGTAAGTCTGACGACTGAACTGGTCCCATTCCGAACTAAAAACACAATGAAAACCTGCCCTCTCGAAGGCCAAACGCGTGCCCCCAATCCCCGCAAACAGATCGATAAAGCGAAAGTTTTGCACTTATGACTTCCTCAATCGACATGCGCCTTACGCCTCCAGTACTGCTCAGCACTGCCCCAGTCTCCATACTTGTCTGTTGGGGAAAGGAAAGCTGCTTGGCCTTGGCCTAGTTCGTTTATTGCGGCGAGCAGCTTTTGACTCGTGTCTGGACTTGCACCGACACCATTCAGGTCAGCCTTGGTGAGACCAGCGGACCTGAAGAAGGCCCAGGTATCCATTAGGTTGGCAAAGTTCACCCCTGGATCTGGTCTGAAATGACTCAGCTGCTGGGAGGCAAGGACAAGGCCATAGCCTTTTGAACGGCCCATGGATTGGATTGTGCTGAGGGATTTAGGTCGATGCTGCATAAGATTCCGGGCTTCATCAACTATGAGAATGGAACGAAGTCTTCTAAGGTCATCCGAGAAGTTCGTCTCGTTAGGTTGGCTCATCATCAACTGGCGATATTCGTTGAGTATCACGGTTGCGTAAAATCTAATGATCTGCGGAGAAGCGATCTGATCCAGTTGGAAATTGAAGATTTTCCTTCCACTTCGCAAGTAATCCTGCATTGATGGCACTTCAGGCATTGCTGAGTCAGGTAAAAAGGCACCCGTCAATTTGAATTGGTTCAGGATGCTGTCTACCGTGTCTGGGGCGGCTCCACCACGCGCCTTCGCATAACCCTCTGCAATGTCAGTCAATGAAGGCGAGCCAAAATTTCTCTTCTTGTATTGATCCTCCAAGACTTTAGACAGCCGGAATTGCTGGTTGGCACCGATGTTGTAAATGGACTGGAAGGTTTCGCAGATCTGGATAATTCTTTGGCCAAGTTTTAGGTCGTTCTTTGAATCTTCGGGAAGGGCCCAGATGTCGAAAGGTACCGAGTCCAAAACGTTCACGACGCTAAAGCCATAGAGCTCGTTGAACTCTTCCATTGTGCTGAACTCAGCCTTGAAATCGAAGACGAAGAGAGCGGTAGAGGTGCCGTCCGAGTTTTTAAGTTCAGCTAGGTCCTGCATCACAGAGAGAAGAAGCTGAGTTTTCCCCATTCCGGGCTGTCCAATCACCCCAAGCATGAGTCCTTGCTCAATAGAACTTGGTCGCCAATAGATTGTTTGCCCCTGCTGCCCCTTGCCGACCGCCGAAAAGTACCCGCCACTGGTCTCAGTGCTAATGGCGTGATCGGGATCTGCATAGTCTTCAGGTTTCGAGACTGAGTCGTTGTGGCGTGGTTCTTTCTCTTCGTCGTTTTCAGGCTTGAAATCCTCATCGATATCTTGCGTGCCGTCCTCTTTGTCGCTTTGAGGCTTCAAATCTGCGCTTTCGTCGTCAAACTCGTTCCTGGACGGTTTCCCAACACTAGGGATCGCAGTGGGCTGCCCTTCTCCCTCAAGCTCTCTGTTGGATTCCGAACTCATGGCTGATTCAAACAGGATGTTCCAGTCGGTGTAAAGCGCGCTCTTGTCGTCGTTCTGAGAGAGCGCTGTACCGATGGAACAGACAAGCACAAAATTGGCTCTTTCGTTCTCCTCCGGTTCAAGACTGCTTGCAGTCCAAGATGCTCCGGCTCCATTGGTCGATGCAGCATGGAAGTAAGTGATGACTGAACCACCCACCTCTAAAGTTGCAACTCCGTTTAGCACCCGACCAATAAGTTTCGAAAGAGTTAGGGAGTTCGACTTAGATAACTTGGTCAACTTCGAACCGGCGTCCAACAATGTTGCAAGATTTGTGCGCCAAAGGGTGCTGTCGATGTTCGCATTGCCAGATAAGTGTTTTTGAGATTGGTTAACAACTTCCAACAGGAATTTTGACGTGTTGGCGACCTGACCCTTCGCCTCATCCAACGCCGCAGACTGAGCGGTTGGGAGAGTTGGCTGCACCGAAGATTGTGCGTCGAGCCCAATCAGTTTGACTTCTATCGGGATCAAGGTAGCAGAATCTTCGCCAAATACGATTGCCAGTAAGTCAGCCCTTTTATTTAGCTGAGTGCTCTTCTGACCGCTCAAAGTCTCTATAAATGGTTCACACGCATCGACTGGAAGCACCAGGAGCCCCTTACCTTCAGGGAGAATTACCTGATCCAACAAATCAAATGCAGCGAAGAAGCCAAGTGCCCCAGTGGTGTGAGTTGAGCCCATAGACAACAATCCACTGAGACCCATTCCTCGGCCCCCAAGAATTTTTAGCACTTTCGTGGCGATCTCGTCAGGAGCCTCGTCTTCAGCAGGAAGTGCCTTTTGGACTTTGTTTGAAATCTGACTCTTGAACGAAGAAGGTATCTTGGCAATTGCAAAATAGGGCCTTCTGGACAACTCCTGAGATAGGGATTTTGTGTCTAGGAAAGGTGGCCGCCATTCCCAAAGCATCGAATCCTTTGCGTTCGAGGCGCTCAGCAAACTCATGATGGCGGCCGGGCCAATCATGCCCTCACCGCTGACGGTCCAATCCGAGTCTCCACCCACAATGGCAGACAACTGCAGGGATGCACTGATTTGATCCCCGTAAGCGAAGCCTTCAAGGACGGACAGGGCTGCCGAAAATTCCTGCCAAGTCACTGCCTCGAGACTCAATCTTGGAACCATGATGGTTTCACCTGCATTGGAAGGAAAGGCTGGAACGCCTAAGAATCGCCTGTACGGGATTTCGGGCAGGTTCGCAGTTGGGTAAGCATTGGTCTTGGAGATTTGAATCTTTATACCGGGGTCTTGAAGCATCTTCACGTGAGAGCGCACTTGCAACGATGGAATATCCTCATAGACAGACCAGGAAAAAGGCTTTGGATACGATTTTCCCGCCACCTCACTGAGGCGCTGGTATGGCGGAAGACCCGTTCTCTTCGACGAATCATATATGTGGACACCACCGTAAAGATCGCTTGAGCTAAGCAGCTTCTCCGCTTCATCCAGGATGGCGAGATCAACCTCAGCCAACCTTGGGCTGCTCTTGCTCTGCGAAATTCCCAGGTCGATAACGAAGTCATTCAGGTGGCTGTTGATCTTCCTAAATGCGCTTAGCGCAGATCTGGCTGTTGATGCATTGAATCCAGTTGCAGAGGCTCCCGGGGCCGGCAAAGTCGCAGCCGTAGGGGGACCGATTATTGGACTTGGCTGCCCTCCTGGCACAGGTACGAGCATTGACCAGCCTGCAAAGAGACTCTCGTCACCAAGGTCTGTGGGGATGGCGACCATCGATGAATCCGAGAATATTCCTGGGCCGAGATAAGGGAAGTTCCAGCCCTCAATTACTCCAATAAAGTTCTGTGCTTCTGGTGTTTCCCAAAGCCCATGTTCCACCGACGCAAGCCACGCCAGCCGAATCGGGTGAAGCGGGGATAGAAGAACCGCCGAACAGCTCTGCTCATCCATGCTCCACACACTGGCGCTGAAAGGGTAGGCCGCCCAAAACTTTGTTGCTTGTCCGTAAGCCTCCGAGGCCTTCAACATCGCTTGAAAGGCAGCCAGAAGGTCATTCAATGCTTCCCTGTGCCGGAATAGATTGTTCCAGCTGACCTTGGACGGCCACTCAAAACTTCCGTCGAGCTTGCTTCTGAGGTTACCAGCCACATCAAGCTTGAGAAACGCCTCTCTAAAGGCCCTAACTTCATCCGACGCCAAAAACTCTGCACTGATGGCAAATGGTATGTCACTTAGCATTCTGGCAACCGCGAGTCCCGTTACCACTCCAGGCAAGTACTCTCCGCTCAAGGACTCTGGAATCATGGGTACGCTCTGCGCCAGGGCGACGTGAAAATTATTGTGCAAAAAATCCGCGTTTTCGATCTCCGACGAAACCAGTTCCTCAAGTCGGCCACGTATTGAAAGCCTGTTAGCGATCCCAGGTGAAGAGATGGACAAGTTCTCCTTATAGGCTGCCGCCAAAATCGGTGACTGGTGTTCGTTCAATTCGGCGCTTGTGAAGAGGTTTATGACCGCATCTGAAGTGGTGACTGCCATTCGTTTGCCCACGTTGGAAACTGTCTTGTGGCCCCGGTCGAATCCAAAACTCTCCATGGAAACACCTTCGAATTGAGCCCCTGAACCAAAGACGAAGACTGCAGTTGACTTTTGAGAGCCGCCGATCTCTACCTCCTGAGAGACTGGATCAAATTCCCAGGCCTCAATTTTTGAGAGAGATTTGGAGGCAGGATCGTCAAGTATGAGGTATTCCTTGCCCCAATTTCTTGCAAGTATGAGGTTACATCGGCTTGTTGAGGCAACATGGCCTACCAGGTTTGAGTTTGGGGCAAGGTCATACGACAGAACGCATGCTAGGAAACAATTTTGATCCAGTTCCTCGACAGCATCCCCATCAAGTTCGAATACCCCAATCAGCACCAAGTCACCGTCTGATTGACCAATGCTGGTAGCAAGAAACTTGACCCCCGAACAACTTGTAGCCATGGAGATCTCACCGATTAATGTAGAAGCGGAAAAGTACTCCTCGATCATTGGTAATCGGATTAGAACCTCTAAAGACTCCCCTGAGTTGCTAACCCCAACAAGGAAAGGTTGGGCCGCGTCCGATCGTCCAAACCCAATCACATCACCATCAGTTAGAGTCACAGAGAGGGTTCCGAGTTTCTCATCCTGGCTTCTGGGAGAAAGAAAGTCAGCAGCGGGAAAAGCTTGAGCAGATCCGGCTTCGTCGCATGCCAGTTGAGAGATCGCTTGAATGCAAGAGACTAGTGTTGCATCGGTTAGCATCGCTTGTCCCTCAAAACGGGAGCCGGAGAACTTCAGCAGCAGCCGAGTGCTTCCACCCGAACCATATCGAGTTCGCAAAAAATCAGCCGACCTGTCAATCTCATCCGCAGAGCTCCAGAACGCACCAAAGGCCTTATATAAATCGCCTGCGGCTCTTTTGGAATCTCTGTGCCAGCTTGCTGGGTGTCCCGAGGAGGGTAAGCCAAATACCAAAGAAGCCAGAGACTCAACGTGATCTGCCGACGTGGTGGTAGGGAGTGAGGAAAGAAGAGAATCGATTGCTCTCTCTGCGAATGCGAGCCAAGCAACGTTCCATGGGACATCGAGTCTCGATGAACCCAGCCTGAAAACCTCTGCCGAAATTTTTAGTGAGACCAGAAGCTTGGACACCAAAGAGCTGTGGTTCAAGGAAATAGAGCTCCCAACTTGATCTTGAACGAACCCCGCAATCTCATTTGCTAGATTCTCCATTCCAAACTCTGCACTTGCGACAGCTGGAAATTCTGCTGGTAGAAGAAGTGGGGCAACTGTGTACATCGTTGCCAGGTCGAATCCCTCCGACAAAAAATAGCGCTTGCAGGTCTCTGGGGCCTCCACGCGAAAAGCTGCGGCCTCCAGTTCATTAGTTACCGAAAAGCGCTGGAGATGATCTGGGACACTTCTTTTTGTGATGAGGATTGCGGAAGGTTGCCCATTTTCCTCAGGAGCGATGGAACCAAGTTCCTCCACAAGCGCAAATAGAAATTCGGATGAAACCTGCGGCGCGAATGAGACTAGTTGGCCTTGCTTTGAGTTTGAGCCGTGGAGAGCTCTTGCAAAAATTCTAATAAAGGTCATTAGCTATCCATTCCTCTGATCGAAAGCAGTCTGAACAAAGAGCCCAAGGTCAGCATCATCAGAACCTCTTGCCAGGCCCGCTCTCTCTAGCAGCGAGACAACTTGTGGCGTGTTCACAGATATTCCAAGACGAGAAAGTTGGTTCATCACCAATCCAAGATTTAGCCCAACTCCCGGCTTCTTGGTGGTCAAACTCACGATTGAGGCCAGCCATTCTGTTCCTGGAGCAACTTCCCAGGTGCCTCGTTTGCCCTGAGAACGAAGAACTCCATAGAAGTCTGCATTGGCTCCTAGCCCTGACCGTGTCTGAAGAGAATAGGAAACAGCCTCCACAGTGTCTTTGAACGCTTTTCCCCCCTTCGGCTTCTGCCGAATCTCGGACAGCCTCTTTTTCAGATTCGTATCGGCTTTAGCTCGCTCCAAGCCCTCTATCACATCAATTCGGTCACCGTTTGAGCTTTCAATAAAGTCCTGGAGTACTGAGCGCAATTCACCTCCGCGGCGAATCGGGCGTCCGATCTGTCTCCCGCAATCCCTAAGCTCCTGGGTTGCAGTCTCTGGGGACCATTGCAATAGATCGCCTACCGTCAGGTTTTGCAAATCACTGGCGTCGGCAGAATCGTCAAGGATGAGCATCGATACCCTGTTAAACCATGCTGCCTCCCATAGGTAAGACATCCCAAAACCAGTTCTGGATACCGATGCGGCCCAGTCCGTCCAGACCCTCGGTGGTAATGCAGAAACCCAATCCGAAGAATTGAGATTCGACCACGCATCACTAAACCAAGCGAAAGGGGAACGGGCCTTGAGATCTGGAATTGAGTTCAACAGGGTCCAGCCGATTTGCGGCTCCACAACCAAAGTCTTTCTGGAACGAGGTCCAAAAACCGAATCCAAAGCGGAATCTATCGCACCGAGCAGTGGATAGGTGATCAGCCTAGATTCGGCACTATTCAGCCACATCTCAGCGAACGAACCCGATTGAACAGCCTCTCCAGAACCTAAAACGTAAAGATCTTCCAGCATCCCAGCAAACTTTGTGTCTCTGGCTTTTCCTTTCATTCCTCTGACGGTTTGCAAAAGCGCAGTGGCAGGTACTATTGGCACAGCGCTGACGAAGCTGGAGCTGACAGATGCAGTTCCTGAGAGGCCATTAAGCAAGGCTTCAATAAAGTCTGAATCGATTCGACCACCATTTCCATCGACTTTGATTCCAGAAGCACTCAACGCCTTTTTCAACTCAACTTTTTTCTCGAGTAACTCTGAATGTGTGTAGCGCTGGTGGCCTGCCCCGCCGCTGGCCTCTTTCTCTTTACGTCGATAAAGCACGCTTTCTGATGCCGAAATTGAAGGAAGGTCAAACAAACTCCAGGCAACCGAAGTTAGAAATGTTTCAGGAGAAGGGGCGTACTCCGGACGTCTTAGTGGCGGAATCAGGTCATTAAACGGAACATTATTTATCAATTCACGACCCCCCTTTGGTTCGCTGAAGCTGGATTTACCCTGTCTCCGGCTACTACGGCGAAAAATTCAGGGTTAGCAGCTTCTGGGGCAAGCAGCTTTATAGATCTTGTTCTCTCGAGACGAGGTGTTAGGAAGAAGGTCTCCTCCGTAACTCCGACTGCATGGGGCGAGGTGTTGAGGAGCTCCCTCATGAAGCTGTAATCGAGTTTGATGCGACCTAAATCAAAGTTAAACTCCTTGAGGACTAGAAACAAGTCCGCGCCGACTTTAGCCGTTGAAAACTGAATGTTATCCATTCTTTTGGCAAAAATCGGATCGGACTCCGAGGTCTGAACAATAGGTCTAGCTCTTGATTCGAGAAGGCTTATAAGGGACGGTTGATGAAGGTCGCCTCTACCCAACTTCGGCTTGATGAGGCTATCGATGCGCATACTGAACTGGTCATGCTGAGGCAGGGCCGGGCTGGAATTCCAGATCGAAACCCACTCGAGAGCCTCACGCCTGCCGTGACAAATTCCACCGAAGACACAGGAGATACGGAGGAGATATCTAGAGTATCTCGCGATTTGTTGACCCAGGGCTTTTTGGGCTCCTTCTATCCCCGTAAAGCTGGCAAATATGCTATCCAACCTCGAGTCAAAAGGCGTCTTCTTGAAGGGTAAGGGATTCCCTGTTTGCTTTGAAATAGTCTCTAAAATACCTTCGCCCACCTCGGCAGTCTGAAAAGCGTGTGCAATTGGCTTGACGTAAATGACTTGGTCAGAAGTGGAATTTGACTTACTCCCCACCTCGCCCGAAGACGACATTGCAGGGTCAACAGACAAAGTGAAACGAAGACCGGGATCGAAGGAGGTTGAGGATGCTAAATCCATGCGCTTTTCAAATAGTGCTTCTGTTGCCCGAATGCTTGTCAGCTCGAGAATCTCTGAAAGGTCCGTTGCGTTTTCAGAAATTTCATCTAGCTTTGCGAGAGTCGACGGCAGCCCAGCTAAGTCTGTTTTAGTTGGCAGGTCTCCAAAGAACAATCGTGCAACTAGAGACCAGAACGCTCGGTAATTCAGTCTAGAACCCATTCGGATTTCTGATGTTCTCAAAATCGAAACCAGTCCACGCCTGAATTCGGGATCGCTTAACTGGTGGGCGTTAGCCAGAACTGGGTTTAAGTCGCTTAGCCCAAATTTGTTCTGTAAGAAGCCGAGCGACAGCTTCGAGGCAACATCTTCCAGCAATAGTGAAAATGGCGAGGTTTTGGAGCCAAGGAGATTACCTGCTGATCCATCCTGTGCCTTCAGGCTTTCACAACTTAATGATTCAAAAGTATGAGAGTGGGTGACTGAGGGCTGATCCTCTAAGAGCGAGGCTACATCCATAAACACGACGACCACGTACCTTGCTCCGCCTTCGGGGCGATCCTGCCTTGCAACTTGCATGTAGTCGAGTTCTTTAATCGGAACAAGCGTTTTGACACTGCTATCTGCGCCTCTCACGACCCAATCCAAAACTTGACCAAACTCGGACGTAGCATTTTCAGTCAAGTTGAGTTCGTCAGCCAAGACGCCTCTGTTTACGCATGTCAACAAATGGCTCTTGGACTCAGAGCACTCGATCATGTCCCCAACTAAACTCTCGACAGATCCTTTTGTACGAACAGTCGCATCGTTCACGAATCTCACAGAGCGAGAACTTGGGTGGTTTGCCATGTAGTGACGCTGATGCATCCCGTTGGTTTGATCCAAGATAAACCCATTTCGGGATAGAAATTGGCTGGCGAAGGAGGACTTGCCAGAGCCAGGGCCGCCGACGAGAAAAAGCCATACATCATCCGCGCGACTGGCAATTGTCAGACTTGCAAGCTCCTCGAGCGCTGCCAATCCGGGACTCGAAGCACCGAGCCACGAATCTGCCATCGAGTTCGCCCATGGCGACACGGCTGCCGAACTACCGCCATAGGCTCGTGCCCAAAGTTCCCCAATTGGATCAAAGTCAAGGTCTTTTCTGAGATCTCCACCTGAGATCCGTTGAGGCTGAGGTTCTGCAACCTTGATTGTGAGAGTTTCGGATGACCCTTCGTTTGGAACCTCCGCAATATTTTCAGATCCCGAGAGAATTGCTGGTCCGCCTGATGGCGTCTGAGCTGGCGAATCAGCCTTGGTATCAGTTGGCCCGTTGATGAGCTGCCCAGCCCTCTCTGCCAACTGTGTGTCACTCAGGGTGGTCAAATTGAAAAGCACAGCCTTGGACTTATCCTCCGACCATGTGGCCATGAGAAGGTCTCCGAGTGCAAAATCTTCTCTGAGATTCGTAATCTTCATCCGCGCCGGAGCGTCGATGTTGTTGGGTCTGTAGACAAAAGCATCGGACTCGAAAATTGACCCATCCGCCAACAAAGACATTGTCTCCAGGCGCTCTGAACTCATAAGCCCGAGTGACATCTGTGACACCTTCACGCCCAGGTTCTCGAGGAGGAATAACTTGGAGTCCGCATCCAGCTCCAACTCATTCTGTTCGACATCTGAAAGTCGATAAATGAAAAAGGATTGAGTGATTGAAGTGACGATCTGCATCTTGAGAGCTTCGTTCTCAGATATTGCAAACTCACTCATGATGCCCCCGCCGCCTTAAACTAACAACCCAGCTAGATTTAGCTCTAATGGTAACGGTAGCGGGGGACTTTTTTCATGGATGGTGAATTTGTTAATTGGGAAGAGCTTCATCAGGCCGACTTGGTAAGCGGAAAACTCTACAAATCTGGTGAGGGTCACGGGCTCTCGAAGGAGGCCCTTAGTCGCCTATTGGGGGTTGGTAACACGGGTGGATTCAGGTGGAGAGGCAAATCGTCCGAAGCCTCGTTTATCGTGATCACCTCCACTGGAAACGAGGCTATCTGGCCCGACTCGAAGGATGGCCGAATTCTCAGGTATTTCGGTGACAACAGAGGGAAGAGGGATGGGCAATCTGACCTTTTTGCAACACGCGGTGGCAACAAGATACTCCAGAGAAACTTTTCTCTTGCTTATGGATCGCAAGCTGAGCGTTCTCAAACACAGATTTTTCTCTACTTTTCGGCAGCTAAGTCCGTAGGTTGGCGCTTTGACGGCTTGGCTCTGCCTGGAGCTGCTGGGCATCGTCTTGCTGACGCTCTCAAGGTGATCCGAAGGACCAATCCTGATACGGGTAAGTCCTTTGAAAACTACCTTGCGACGTTTACGCTCGTGCGACCACATCTCCTAGCACGAAAGGATTTTGAAAACTGGAACCTACGCTCATTGGATCCGTCCTATGGGCCCCACGAATGGCAGCTTTGGGTCGAGAGTCCAGGATGGTGGCCCTCATATCCCAAAAGCCTGATGTGACTTGGCCAGTTTTTTTAGGCGTGGAGGCCAGTAGTCAGGCCGGGGCCAAGGACAATGGCTGAATGTGACTGCAGCACTGGTATCAGGACCAGTTGATTTACCTCAACCGAGCTTCGGAGATTTAGAAGAACTTAGGTATGAAACTCGCAAAAAAACTCAGGCTACTTTATGAGAAATTTGGGACAACGCTCCTTGGTTGCTCAGGCTCGCTCTGCTTTGTCCCCGATTCTGTGTCTGCGAGAATCAGATAAACCTGCGAGCTACTATCTGCGCCCATCCTCAGCCCCAAGCATCGCCACCCAAACGTTATGCAGTGACTCCACAAATCCATAGCCCCTTGTTCTGGCGACTTGGTTTTTGAAGTTGTCATAGTCAATGGCACTGGCTTGCTCAGCAACCCATTCAGTGAAGAGATCTGGTTTGATGAAGGCCCGGTAGGGGTAGTCACCGAAGGGTGAGATCTTGATGTCCACTCCTGCCTTGGTGGTTAGTGGCTCAAGGGACTTTCGGTCCCTTGAGCGTACTGTGACAACATCTGGCCTGTCATTCTTCCTGACGGCGCTGACAAAGCCGGTGCTAGTGAATACCCACATCGCTGGTCTCCTGATCCCTTAGGTATTGCTCGAATGTCTGGTTGCAGATCGCATTTAGCGAGCGCCGATTGCGAATGAGCTCAATTGCTTCATTTGCTGAGTAGCCCTCCCTCATCAACACCAGGCCTGTGATTAGCCCGGAGCGATTCCAGCCGGCTTGGCAGCGGATGAGTACCCGCTTGCCTGCTTTCCAGTCAGAGAAGATGGAACTCACTGCCTGGTCAATGTCTCGCTGATCTAGGTCCACTTGGTCGTGGTCATAGAAGCCAAGGCGAATCTCCTTGACATACCAGTCAACGGGAAGCGCATAGGCGTAGAGGGTTGCAACCGTGTCAAAGTGCAAGTTTGTTATCTCAGGCACTTGCTCGACATGACCGAGTTGTGATCGATCTGAGGTTCCGCCCATCCATAGGCCGGGGAGAATCTCACTCCAGAGGTCACCGTTGTGACCGTATCCCCCCTTGGGGGATGTAATACCGAATTCCATGACTACTCCTTACTTTCTGTCTCTAGGATTTTGCTTGGATCGAGAAGAGCGGTAGCTCGACTCGGTGACGCGCTTTGATAGCTCGAGGTCTGTGAAGCCGAGCAGGTCAGCGAGCTCACGGTTTTCTGCCAGGACTCGCATCCTGACGCGAGGTGACATTCTGTCCAGTTCGCTCAGCAGCCTTGATGTGTCGCCCTGAGCTGATAGCAACAGCTCTCGTGCTTCATCGAAAGAACCGGAGCGAGCTGCCGCCGCAGATCTGTCTTTGATCTGTGCCATCTGGAAGACAGCAATCTCTGCCACAACATCCTCATCCAGCTCTGGTGCTACAAAATCAACTGGGCTTGCAACCTCAAACTCAATTGATTTTCTTTCCTGGATGATTTCACCGGTGAGAGCGTTTTCCGCAGTGACATTTACCTGCACCAGTACTGTGGCGGCATAGTCCTTGTCAAAGGCTGCAAAGTCCAGCACGAATGCATATCCGCGCTCTTCCCCAGAGACCAATTCACCAACGTTGGCTATCAGCCCCTCGCTGGTTTTGGACTTGGATCGGACATAGCCAACCGGTAAGACCTGGTTGAGGTGCCCAGCATCTGAAACGATGATTTCCATTTGAATGTTTCGGATTGAGCGCTGCAATAAGCCGTCGATTTCATCTTGCAGGCCAGAGACTGCTTCCTCTAGCTCGACGGCTGCAAAGTGATTGCCCTGACCAGCACCCGCAATAGCTGAGAGGATTGACTCATCGAATTTATTGCCAATACCAATGGTCGAAGAACTAACCAGGTGCTCAGTTGCAATTGCTGCCAGCTGACCAAGCTCTGATGGATTCTTGTTACCGCGGTTAGCGTGGCCATCTGAGAGCAGAATCAGTTTTACTTCTACTCCCTCGGGAGCCTTAGCAGCCTCGGCAAGACCGAACCTGTAACCGAGTTCAATGTTGGTTCCACCTCGTGGTTGCAACTGAGCTAGGTCGCGTCGAAGCCCTGCTGCATTAAGTTCACCTTTCTGGCGCAGCTCAAGGTGCGTCTCAGTGACAGTGTCAAATGACACAACTGCTAGGTAGTCAGCTGGGTTGAGCTGGCCAACCATCTCGCCGATGGTGTTCTTCACCAGCTCTAGTCGGCCGCCTCCCATGGATCCTGATCTATCAACCAGAAACACAATTGCTTGCGGAGTGCGGTTGAGCTGCTGCTCTGGAACAGCGGGGGCGGTTGCCTCCACCAAAAGACCCAAGGTCTTGGGTTCGCCCGCCTTGATGCGGAGGGCCTCTAAACGTGTTGTAAACATAATTTCCTTTTCTAAATTGGTTTTGTTGTTGTGAACTTGAGCGCCTCGTCGGCCCCGGCCTATGCGGCCAGGACTAACTCGTGCTGGGAGTTGATGCAGGACAGGTGAATCATTTCCCCCCGGTGGCAAAGGGCTTCCGCTGCAACATACCGAGAACTCTTTGATCGCAAGCGATCAGAGCTTGAAGGCTCCTGAATCTGATCTAACTTGAGCTTGGAAACCTGATAGACAAAATCCCTTGCGCCTTGGCCTTGGGCCCTCTGGTAGGGCTTGTCTCTTGCATCCATGGCGTAGCTCTCGAGCATGCCCTGAAGCCTCTCCGCCATAGTGTCCGGGTGATCGAAGAGCTCGAAGGCAATCGGCTTTCCAAGGACTGCGACAACAATTCCTCGCTGCCCTGGCAGAGCGGTTACCGCTTCAGACGCAGGCTTTCTTGTTTTCAAGCCATCTTGAATGTCTGCAAGTGAAGATGTTGGAGCATGGACATTGGCTCTTGACTGGTAACTCGAGATGTTGTTCCAAACTCTGCTCTGGTCTGGTGCTGACTGCGAGGTATTACCGCGGTTGTCTCTCACCAACCCTCGCATTGCCACCCTCACTCCGGCAGGGGCAACTTTGTCACCAAGTGTCTGAGCGCTTGCACCACCCCATCGGTTTTGTTCAACACAAACCACTGGAATCTGGGCATTGGAACGCCCTGGAATCATCACGGACTGAGTCAGCGCTCTGTGTTGCCAGCCGCCCTCCAGGATCATGCCCTCGAGTAGTAGAAGATCTTGATCCGCCTGGTTGTTCACCTGGAGTGAAGCAACCGATGCCTGTTCAACTTCTGAAACCTGAAACTGCTTAGCCTTCGAGGTTGAATAAGAGCGTTTGGAAACTGGCTGGTCTGTCCAGACCGGAAACCAGGTCAAATTTCCAAAGCGATACCCAGAGCCAACATGCATCACCGGCAATGAAGCTGAAGAGTGCTTTGCGGGCTGACCTGCACTTGTAGAAACAAGATCTTGCAAGGTGGTGCCGTTGGTCAGAGATTCGACCCAACTATTGCCTGCGTTTTGCTTCATAAATTCCTCCTAAAAGAACTTCTGTGCTAAATCATAGCAAGAGTTTAGGCGTTTCTGCTAATAAAAATAGAAAGAAAACAATTATTCCAGCAAATAAGCGGTATTTATGGCATACTTTCAAGCATGGAATCATCAAAAATTGTTGTAACGGTCGCCCTTTTCACAGTCCTAGAGGACTTCAACATGTTCACGGTGCCAACTTCTTTGGTAGCTCTGGGCTCTGCAATGGACGAAAAGTTCGGCATGGGTCTCTTTGCTGTCACCAGACGAAACAACGATGATGCTGTGCTGTCGATGACTGACAGACGAGTACTACCAGCCTCAGACGTTCGTCCATCAGAGAGTATTGAGGGAGCAGCACAGCGCCTGATTCGCGAGGACTTGGGCATTAGTGCACCGGTGAGGCTCCGCCAGGTAAAAATCTTTGATAACCCCGAGCGCCAACTCGGGGAGCGGGTCATTTCGATTACGTTCTGGGGATTTGCCAACCTTGAGGATGCTGCCCCAGTCCTTGGAGGAAAAGAACAGGTTGGCCTTGAGCTGGCGAACAGCTCGTCCTTTCTGGACAGATTTGCTAGCGACAACGACCTCGAAGAATTCGATGGGGTCTGCCGTTTCGGACTTCGCAACTCACCAATGGAAAGACGTGGCCACGAGCGCAAGCTTGCAAGAGACATTGGCACAGGCCCAATCTTGGACATTGACCACGACGAGATGGTTTTCTACGCATGGAGAAAACTCCGCTACGCCTTCCGAGGCAAACTGGATCCATTCCGCTATTTGGGTGCAACGGCATTGCCTGAAGCATTCAGGCTCAGCGACTTGAAAGAACTCAACGATGTTTGCAGAGGCGAACGAACCCAGGTTGATCAGTTCAGGAGAAGCGTGCTGAATGAGTCAAGTTTTATCGCCGAATCAAAAGTTCGAGAGCTCAAGCAGAGAAGACCGGGTAAGCCTGCCACCCTCTACTCACTGAGAGAGTGGGCAGATCCAACCAAGGATTCTTCTTCCACGAAAGACAACGCGGATTAAATTCCGAGGCTTATCCCTCAAATTCAAAACAGCTTTCTTGAGCTTCTGCAAGTTCGGCGGGCAGTTCATAAAGTGGGTAAAGGTAAACCACATCTGGAGTGTGCTCAAACGACCAGCGGATGTCTTGCGCGTCATCTGCTAAGCAATCACCAAAATAAGTGTTCTCGTCAACCAGGTCCCCCTCATCTTGGTTTTCGCCGGTGTAGTAAGCGATCCAGGTATAAGCGACCGGCTTTTCAGAGAAGTCCACCTTGTTTGCCTGCAACCTGGTCCAGAGTTTTCTGCGCTTGAAATGGGAGGTGAGGTCTTCTAGGTGGATGAAGCTCTTAAAGGGAAACATCCGGTTGGTCTGATCAAAGAGAACATCTCCTTTGAGATACTGGGACAGCATCTGGACATCGTCATAGTCTGAAAACTCGACTGTGACCATGTAGCCCGTGACTGCTTCCTGAAACTGTGGCTCCACAACTGCGTTTATGAATCCGCGCTTGGTTGAAATAAGAACTGTCATGCCCTGACACACCTTTCTTTTTTGGATTTTGAATGACCGTTGGCTAGCACCTAGGCCGCCAACTCGTAGTCTGGCCAGAGGTAGCTCACCTCGGCGCCCAAGAACCGGTACTGGGTGGATAGCGACCAGGGAGCAGATACAACTTCCAGGGCAACGCCCTTGTTGAGCAGTGACTGAGCAAACGGTGCAAGTCCCCCATCACCGCTTGCAAGGTAGACCTTGTCAAAGCGGTTTTCTAGATCATCCTCAAGCATCATCTTGGCCAGCAAGATGTCTGCTCCGTCGTGACCCTCGAGACAGCTGATCGACGCATGCCCCCAGCCGAACATTGCTGCCTCGAGGTTATTTTTAGAACTAACGGTGACAAAAAACAGGTCGTTCTCACCGGGTTCAACTTTTTTGAAGTAGGAATCCCTCGCGCTTGCAACTTGCTCACGCGTTGGGTTTGCTTTGCAGCAGAGATTCTCGATGTCAATGAGATGCACGCTTCTTTGCTGTCCAGCCTTTGATTTTTTTGAATTCATTACCTGCCCCTTCAGTTGGTAAGACTTTAGAGGTGCGTACTGACATTTTTGGTTTTCAGATTTTGATTTGCCAAATTAGAAGTCAGATTCGAGTAAACAAGTACAGAAGCGACTTTTTCAGTCAGCTTTCCTTGACTGGGACCAACGATTCAAGGTCAACTCTCCTGACAAAGTCAACTGCAGTATCTTCTGCAGATTGCGCTCCCCAAAACCTTTACCGTGTTCAAGACCTGCAATTACGTTCTACCTAGAGCGCAAGATAACGGAAGCACTTCTCGGTAGGCCAGTTAGCCTGTTACGTCGAGTTGCGAGTGAGCCATAATTCAGCACTTTCACGCTACAAGTTGACCTGAGGGTCTTATTCGGCCTCTTGGATCTCAAGTGGGGCCGAGACCACCCAATCAGATCCGAACCTTCCCCATGTGACATCTCTGTAAGCGTCTCGATAGAGAGCATGGTGGTCATGCGAACTCCGAACAGAGACCACCCGAGCTTTAGAGTCCGCTTCTCTCTCATCTGCTTCTCCGACAGTTGGTTCTGAGACGATTCGACGAATATTTGAGTGGGGTATAAGTTCATCTACTTCAAGTCTGAGTAACCCATCGCTGGCGGCTGGAGAATAGTTTTGAATTCTGTGCGGTGCGACAGCACCAGGCGTGCCCTCAATAAACTGAGAAAGCGACTCCTTGAATTTTTGAAGAGGTCCAAAAAGTCCAGCGAGCTCTTCTGCAGAAAAGCTCTCTCCCTTACGAATTTGATGACTCACCTGGTTTACTAGCTGCTGAACCGCAGTCCAGTTTTCCCAGTCCGGCCAGTAGCCTCTCTTGGAGAAGGAGTCGAGAAGCAAGAAAACCTTCTTGTGGTCGGCTCGCGAGAAAGCAGTGTCGACAAATATGCCATTTTTTTCACCTCTCGAGAGAGTGCCGGGGAATAGTGTCCCCTCATGGATTTCTCTCCTTGAAGAGTCGTCCGCAGTTTGCAGTGTGGAAGCCAGGAAGATCGCAGAGCACACCGCACATGAGACAACAAAGTCACCGAATTGGTTAGGTCTTGCCTCTGCGACCTTGTCAGTCGCCCCATCAGACAGGGTTCCATCGGACCAAATTATCGGCCTGGCAAATCCAGAGATTGCCTCGGGCAGGGTCGGCAAAGTCACTGGTGGATCCAAGCGGATCAAGTGCGAACTGACGCCGCACCAAGGACATTCTGCTGCTTCTATGACTTCATCTTGAGCATCAAAGTCTTCAAACTCTGAAGCGATGTCTTCAAAAATGAAACCACTTCCGTAACCCATGAAGTCGGCAACACGATCAACGTCATGCACATAGATTTTTTCATCTTTTAGCCAACTTTGAACGATTGGTACCTCCCACGCAAGGGCATCCTCTGGGTCTATCCCTGTCCCAGAGCCTGGTGTGTCATCTTCGGAGGCCCAGTCGAATCGCCATACTTCAAACTGTGAGGTCAAGAATGGTTCTAGATCGCTTCGAGAGCAGTTCTCCCAAAAGTCTTCCATATCAAGGTCTTCTGGGTTATTTGCAGAGCCTCTTTTCGCAGTGAGGACAGACCGGTATGCATGAGCCATGATCACCTGTTCGACCAGACCCGTTGCCTCTCGTATAAAAAGTGTGATCGTGACCAGTCCTGATGCCCCCACTTGACGCTCCCTATTTCGAATCCGATAAGTCAACCACGTCTGGCCCTCAATCTCACACCATTTAGCCGGGTATAAAAAGTGGATACGTCCCTAAAAATGAATCGGAGTTCCTCCTTGCTTACGTTTGACCAGTCGTTCAACGTGGGCCAAAAGAGGAGGCTTTTTATCTGCATAACGTAGATCGTGTTGCCGATTTCATTTGTCGCGGAATTGGACCGACCTATGGTTTTCTAATGGAGGCCGTATAGGGGCCTAGGCCTTGCCCCGGTTTTCTTCCGACCAGTTGATTCAGATGACTGCTTGGAAAAGTGGAAGATTTTCGGCTCGTTTGAATCCAGCAAATCGCATAACCTCTGGCGTTAGATCGGGGTATTTCATAAGAATTGTGGAGAGTGCCGTTTCAACAATTTCATCTTTATAGCCGAACCAAACACTTGGATTCTTGGCATCTTCAAATTTCTGTTTGAGCACTTCGAAGACGTCGTCGCTGCGGCGGAACTCAGGTGAACCTGGCAGTAGAAGACGTAATCACTGTCTTTGTTTAGTTTCACCCGCTGCCCCCATTCCATTCGACCCTTCAGCGGCTCGCCACGGTATGGCTTGGTTCCGGTTATGACTTCGATTTCACACTGACCCACGGAAATATTTGCAAGGTTACTCATCGCCTCCGGCCCTCCTTATCTAGGTCAAGCATCACTGAAAATTCTGGAAGGGTATGTGGTTATTGGTTATGCCTCTTCCGACAAGCGGGACACGTAGTAGGAGCGAAGACCCGGGAGAGTCCTAATCATTTCTTCGATCTCCTCTATGGGTAGAGTGTCGAGATCGATCTCGTGTGTGGTAGACCCATCGATGGTATCTACAGTGATTTCCATTATGTGATTTCTTTTTTCAGGGATGACGCTTCGCTCTTCTAATTCTCCAGAGGACGCCAAAATGGCATACTCATCAAGGTCGGCTCCCGTGAGCTCATCGCCATCGTCCCATTTATTGACTAGTGGGTGCTCCCATGCGCGCTTGTCTTTAGGGTCTGGCATCTCATCTGGGGTAGTCCAGGGAATTCTGTATAACTGGTAATCGCCGCTATTTAGATATTTAATTAGGTCTTTATCGGTTCCGTCGACTGGGAACCAGTCGGACTCTTTACGAAAAGAGACGCCGAAGAGGCTGTAAGTGGCCAGTGCTTCTACTTTTTTCGTGGCCTCATTGACATAGCAATACATGTTGATCATTGGATCTAGGTCAAATTCTTTGGCGTTGTCCATGAGCCTCCCAGTCTGGGCCAGTCAGTGTCTTGTGAGTCTAGGACTTTATCTGGTTTTTTAGTGACCTTTGTTCTTACAAGCGGAACTCGCACAATCAAGACTCTTAGCCATCACTGCGATGTCCCCCATAGTTAGAGCGTCTAGGCCTATTTGTTTTGAATCACAAGCGTTGGGCCATGGCTTCAGTTGAACACGCGGGGAACTATCTTGCATGACTATTCGTTAGAAACAGATCATGACCCAGAAGAATATGCCCGCCATTGTGAGAAATATTTGCAAGGCAATAAGTTAAAGTTAGCTTGTTCTATTGGCTCTTGTTCACCCATCAATGAGAGCAAGAAAGACCTCCGACATTATTCAGCGTCACTGTCGTTGCCTCAGATGTTGGTTTTCTATAGACAGCCCCGTGCCTTGGCTTCCTGGATCATCCCCTCGGTCCAATTAATGTCCGGATATGCCTTCGCCGCTCTGCGCCAATCCTCCACGCTCACTGACTCCCCCTGGTCCTCTTGCTTGTGCTTCAGGAAATAGCCACTGCCACTATCCGAGCTCTCACACATTGTTAGCTCTTCGCTGCTCAGGTAGGCAGGGAACCAAGCTCCCCTGGTGTTGCCAGTTGGCCCATTGGTCTTGACATAGAGCAGGTTTGATTCCGGGCAGTACTGAATGTCTCCATCTATTGCCATTAGGCACTTCAGTTGCAGTGCTACTGCATCGTGGTAGTAGAGAACCTCTGCTTGTGACCTTGTGGTTACCTGCAACGAGTATGGAGAAATCAATTCAACCTTTGCCTGATAACGCTTTTTATCTCTCATCACATTGCACTGCACATAGTGGGTCTTGTGGCCAGGTTTATAGAGCCTGCAGTTCTTTGGGTCATACCTGGTGTTCTCGTTAACCATGGTGCCTCCTATAACCGGGGGCTTTAGCCCCACGCCTTGCCCCAGCAATTGCTGGGGCCGCATCTTCTACTGGAGCACCCGAGGTCGTGGGACCGGGTTGCTAGGCAGCTAGCCAGTTACTGAGCGCTGCCATTCTTGATGCGCTTCTAAACCTAGGGGATGCCACCGACATTATTTGTTCTGAAAAATGTCACGCACGCGTGCAAAGATTTTGCAATGAAAAAAAATGGGGATCTCTGGAAATTTAACACTCGCGATCTAATGCGAGCATCAACTTGCAGTCACTGCACAACGCTGTCCGTGCTGCATGACCTAAAAGACGCCGAGGTTGAAGCAAGGCTTCAGCCTCACATCAAGAAACAAAAGGAAGCCCGAGCTGAAGGCACAGATAAGACTCTGCCTCAGCGCTATGGAGATGAGTTTGAGGATGACCTCACTCAAGAGCTCAAAGGCTCTTTTTCACCAAGAGACTTTGCTCGACCTGAAAAGGACGGGGACTTTGCTCAAACTGTTGCGCTCATGGAGGCAAGGATTCCAGTCATCTACCAGGGGGGACTGGAGCACAGAGGAAAAAGGACTCTCTTTCGGGGAAAGCCCGACTTTTTGGTGCTTGCTGGTTGGGAGTTGTTCTTTGAAGAAACTGGTCTTCGCGCTCAAAAGACGGACGGGGACATCACGGGCGGATATAGCGTTTGGGATGCCAAGTACTCCAGTCACCCAAAGCCTGAATACGCGCTGCAGGTTGCGATTTACATTGAGGCACTGCGGCAGGCAGGCCACCTTGCCGAAAATGTCGAACATGGCCTCATCCTCGGCAATAGGACGCTTTTCACTCTGAAGGAGTATGAGATCGTTCCTGCCACGAGACTGGCACGCGAACAGCTGGAGGCAACCATTCACGATGTTCAGGTGACTGATAGAGCTGAGCTGCTTGCTGATTTCACCTGGCACTGTTCGGGTAATAAGCAGTGCGAGATTTGCGAGTACCCAGAGCAATGCAAGGAAAACCGGGAAGCAACCTCAGACCTGCTGCTGGTGGCTGGCTTAGGAAAGAGCCTGAGGGACAAGCTCCTCAAGGCAGGCATAACAACCTTGGGTGAACTTGCAAATAGGGATCTTTCCTCCGTCAAGGATGTTTCAAAGCAAAGTTTCGAGAGATTCAAAGCTCAAGCGAAGATTCAGGAAACAAGTAGAGCTAGCGGAAAACCCGAACACGATCTTCTGCCAAGCCCAATGCTCCAGTACCTGCCAAAGCCAGACCCAATGGACGTATTTTTTGACATGGAAGGTTTTCCATATTTCCGAGATGGTGGTTTGGAATACCTCTTTGGTAACTGGACTCGTGACGAAAAGTTCGTCGAATTCTGGGCAGTTGATCGCAAGAGCGAAAAGGCTGCATTCATTGAATTCATGCAGTGGCTAGATAAGCGCATGAACGAGAACCCCGCTGCGCACATCTACCACTACGCCTCATATGAGCGAACTGCGCTGAGGAAGCTCTCAAACCGTCACGCAGTAATGACGGAAGAATTAGCGAAACTGGAGCTCGACCACAGGTTCGTTGATCTCTATCCAATTGTCACAAAGAGCATCCGAGTGGGTGAGCCACGGTATTCAATCAAAAACCTTGAGCGTCACTACGACTTTGAGCGTGAGGCTGATGTGACCAATGCAAACGCCAGCATTGACGAGTTTGCAGTGTGGCGAGACCTTGAGCAGCACCTTGCTAATGATCCAGATTCAGCCGACAGGGAAGACCTCCAGAAACGCTCAGCTGCCGTTTACAAAGCACTGCGTGACTACAACACCGAAGACGTGATTTCCACCATGATGCTGTATGACTGGCTGCTCACTCTCGACTCTGCGGCAACTAAGCCTTGGGAAACCGTTTTTTACAAGCCAGAGGTTAGTCAGTCAACTGGACTCACGGACAGGGAACTAAAGCTTCTGGAGCTTGAGTCCATAACGGCATTCCTGTTTGATCCGATTAGCGATTACGAGAAGGGCAAGAATTCAAAGATGGACCTCCAGGTCGAAGCCTGGGAGGCATTGGCTCACTCGATCCTTTTCTATAAGCGCGAAGAAGTCATGTTCTGGGCAGACCTCAATGTGCGCATAACTTACGACGACGAGCAACTCACAAAGGACCGTGAGGCTCTAGTGATCGATGAACTTCGAGAAGAAACTTCTGACGGCCTGTCAATTGATGTGGAGCACTCAGGGGTCTATAGAGTGCAGATTGAACCTGACGAACTCTTTTCACCAAAGGCCGGGACGGCTATCGCAATCAGGTATGAGTCGGAGCCAGGAATAGTCAGATTTGATTTTGGAAGCGTGGTTTCAAATGACTCAGGGAACGTTGTTTTCAATCGGAAAGCAGATAACCCTGGGAGTCTCAGCTTTAGCCCAACGGCAATATTTGACACGACCCAATACAGAACCGAAGGCAAGCAACACTTTCTAAACGAAACTGCCCGAGAGATAACAGCTGTTTGGGGAGACCCCTCCTCAGAACCTCCGGAGGGATTCGCCATTCTTGACTTACTTTTGAGGAGGCCACCTCGTCTATCAGGGCGATTACCACTCATGGATCCAGATTCGAATGACTACCTTCCAGCCCTGATTAACACCGCAGAACGAATGGACGGGGCTGCCCTAGCAGTTCAGGGTCCTCCAGGAACAGGCAAGACTTATCTGGCGTCAAGGCTAATCAAGCACCTGGTCGAAAACGGTAACCGAGTTGCCGTTGGCACCAATTCGCACGCAGCAGTTGAGAACCTACTAGACGCTTGTATTGAGGCTGAAATGCCAAACGATCTGGTTATGAAGGCGATCAATACCGGTTCTATCGACGAGCGCAGCTGGAATGCCTTCAAGAGCACCGGGCCTCTCGTGACAGCCATGAAGAGAAACATTGGAGGACTAGTAATGGGTGGCACGTCCTTCACGCTTTGTAACAAGCAAGTAAGAGAACTCCACTTTGACTACCTAATCATCGATGAGGCCGCCCAGTACTCACTGGTAGATCTGATTGCCGCATCCGGCATTGCAAGAAACATCATCCTGTTCGGTGACCCGCAACAACTGGCACAGGTAGTTCAAGCTGTTCACCCTGGCGGAGTTGAGAACTCCGCACTTGGTCACTTCATGGGAGATAACTCAATCTTGCCAAGTGACCTTGGCTACTTTGTAGAAGTAACGCGGCGTCTTCACCCCGAAGTAAATAAAGTTGTGTCCTGGCTCGCATACGAGAACAGGCTGAGCTCTGAGGAAAAGACCAAAAACAACCTGATCCCGAATGTTGAACCAGGCATTCACGTCGTTGAGCTCGAACACACGGGTAATTCAACCCACAGCACCGAGGAAGTGGCTGAAGTTCTAGCCAAGGTCCGGGAACACATCTCCGTGGTTTCACCAGAGGAGATCCTGATTGTTGCTCCATACAACAACCAGGTCAACGCCATTCGAGCTGCTCTCGACAAAGAAGGTTTTGAAGATGTCAGAGTCGGGACCGTGGATAAGTTCCAGGGGCAGGAGGGCATGCTGCTAATTATCAGCCTTGCTTGCAGCTCAGCAGATGATGCGCCTCGAGGCCTAGATTTTCTGCTGGACAGAAATCGCCTGAACGTTGCAATAAGTAGAGCAAAGAGCGTCTGTTACTTGATCTATTCAAAGAATCTTTTGTCTGCGAGTTTCCGAACCATAGAAGACGTGAAATCCGTAAGCCGACTGGCAGGCCTAAAGGATTTCTCGCACTAAGTTCCTCCTGACGATTTCAGAGGCTTGGATCTAAAGGTTCCGCTGAAAACTGACACAGACTCTGCTAAGGGCTGAGCAATAAGCGGATTGTTGTTGCCCTGAGGGTCACTCGGCCTCTTGTTATCTCTCTTCCTCATTCCAGTCTGCTTCCTCATTAAACATTGACCCATATTGAGTCTCTGGATATGCAGTGTTAGGTGAGTAGCCGTAAGGGCCTGAGTGGTAATCACCTTCGTCCATCTGCTCAGGCGGATAGGAGTTGGTTCTCGGTTCTACCGGAGGCGGCGTCACGCTACCGGCACTGAATATCGCAAACAGGAAATACACCCCGAAGATCAGGATTCCTACGAACAGTAGAAATATAAAAACGTCCATGATTGGAGCTTAGGTGGAGGGTCTGACATTTTGTCTGTCCCCTCCTGCCGGCAGGTACTGGGCTTTCGACCTAACGCTTCAACATGGGCTTGATAAGTACTCCGTAAAAAACAGTGAGGATGAGAAAGAACCCAAAAAGTGAAACCAACGCAGGGGTCATGAGCACAACTGAACCAATCGCAATCACCACAGAGACTAGAAACTTCAGAAATCTATTCAGCTTGGATAGTTTCGTAAGGTTTAGCGGCTGAGTAGTGGAGTTCAAAAACTCTTCCAGCGACATCAAATTTCTGCTAAGCATTGGCCCTCCCAACACCACCGTTACTCATCAGGAAATCGAACAGCTCCGTGGACTCCCCGTTTGGTATCCAACCGAGGACCAGACCACCCATTGTGGCGAGCACGGCGTGCTCTCGTTCTTGATTCTTAGGGTCACAAACCAGGTCGATGGCATAGTTGGTTATTTCCTTTCCCGTTACTTCCACTTCTTCGGCAATGACCAACCAGTTGTCAACGAATGAGTCATTGGTAACTACTCGGCCAGGATGACCAGTTGTGCCCTTCAAATAAACCAAGGCTTATATGGCTTTGACTGCAGCCTCCGGAAGCTCCATGCCGATTGGCTCTGAAAGAACCTTTTCCGCGTGCTTTCTAAACCGGATGTTTTTTGTTTGCGTCAGATAGATGGACAACGCACCAACTGCAATTAGAAAGCAAGCTGGAACCCAAAAGCCCGCAATCACAGAACCGGTGATGCCAGCGGAGGCCGCTCGCTGCTCGGGGTTAGTTGAAATCCACCATTTGTCCAGAAGTGGGATGCCGAACTTTTCATTTTTCATGGTTTCAAATTACCCCGTGAGGCGGATACTATTCGCATCACCTACTATTTGGACAGCTCGGAGTGCTGAAGGAGATTAGAAACCTTTAATCGCACCCAAAGTATTCATAGGCTTCCGCAATCGACTCGAGCAACTCTCCTGCTCCCATCCTCTCTCCTGATTCGACAAAGTGCTGAACTCCTGAGATGAAATAAAGTTCTTTGGCTCTTTTAGCTCTCTTGACAAGGTTGTCCCTAAGGCTTACCACTTGATCAGCCATGAATAGCTCCAAGTCATGTATGGAGATTGCCTCATGCTCATCCAGAGTCATGAGTTGGGCCAAAAAATGGGGAAACTTCGATGAGCATTCCCAAATGTTTGTTGCTAACTCTTCAGCCCAAGGCTTTATGTTAACTATCAGACTGCCATCCACAACTGATTCGAAGATGGTCATCTCTGGGTCGATATTGTTGGACTCCAGAAGGGCAAGAAGACACTCGTTGAAGTGACTACTGTTTTCCCACTCTGCACCTGAATCCCAGACTCCCCTTTTGTAAAACCAACTCCTGGTCTCTCCATCAGCCGTTGTGATTTCTTGCTCAAATGAGTGGGCCAACCCGACTTCTTGCCTGACTAGAAAACTGAGCTGTCTTGTCTCACCCATGGAATCCATCGAAACAGGGCTTAGAGACTGAGACCTATCTTTTTGGCGTGAATCCGAACTTACGAAAGTGCCCGTGCTGGTCGGCTGGCTCGTAGCGCTGTTGCCCCACAGGTGAGCAATCTCCTCACTCTCCCCTCCAGTTGTTAGGTACCAAAGGGAAGTGAGGTCGCAGTACCTGAAATCACCCAACTTAACCATTCCGATTACCTTGACGCCTAGCTCGACCTCGCTGGAAAGCATACCCAGACGATTCAACTCTTCGTCTACGGACTTGAAATGGTGATGCCAGCCGGCGTATTTGTCAGTCTCCAAGGTGGCCTTATTTTCAAATACGACCGCAATGTAGCAGCTGGAACTGCTCTTTCTGAATGAATCTTCGAGGTGATTACTCAAGTGCAATGGGTCCCAGCCTCCGAAGGGGAGAATATCATCGCCCAGCTTGGTCAACCTGAATTGCCGCATCACTTCGTTAGCCCAAGATTCGTCCGATTCAAGGTCTAAATTCGCACCAAATTCTGTAAATGGGCCTTCAGCGCCTCTCATCTCGAGCGATATATTTTTCAAGAAAATCTCGAGCGCAATTAGGTTTTCGCCCGCCTCACGCCAGGCAACATCAAGCACAGGGTGAAGGCCTTTTCGGTAATTAGTTTTTCGCCACTGTTCTAGACCAAGTCCCGGATTCTGCCAACCTAGGCCCAAGTACATTAGATGCAGAAGTCCAGTCCAAACCTGAGTTGATCGATCATCCTCTCTCGTTAGGGCTCTTCCGGTATCGGCTCTTGAAAGCTCTAGCCAGAAGTCATCCACTAGGCCAACCCATGACTCTTCATCGCCCATGTAACTTCCAAAGCGGTCTTCACCTAAACTCATTATTTCCCCCAAAAAAGAGATGTGAAGTGAAGTCTACATAAAACGAGACAACGTAATCAAAAGTGTTCCCGATCTGAATAATTAGCGTGGTGACACTCCCCAAAAAATTTCCCATAGCCCTGCTGTGCCTCGTTGAATAATCATCGATACCTAGGAAACCTGGCCTCAGCACTAGTTCACACACTTAACACTCACCGACCTAAGCGCCTCGAACTCTTTGGTATCAACGGTTAGATCCCACTTAGTTTTGACAATCATCCAGTCTTCAACGTATTGGCAGACATAACTTGAATTAGTTGGTAGCCGCTCAGCTGGGTCTCTTGCTGACTTAGATCTGTTCGAACTTGCACTAACTGCAATCAGAGCCTGAGGTAGGTCTAGGTCGCTTGCAAATGCCTGCCGCCTATCGGCGGACCAGGTATTTGCACCACTGTCCCAGGCTTCTTTCAAGGGAATCATGTGGTCTATGTCTAGCCTTGACGATTCAGTAATTGTCACTGCGTCATAAACCGAGAACCAAGATCCAGTTAGGACACTGCAACCAATGCCAGTGGTTGCAGTAATGCTGGATTCAATAATCAAAACTTCTTCTCTAGCGTTGCAGCCGTCTCTATCTGCATCTATCCAGTGCTTGAAAAGATCCCTGTCATAACCACTTGTTACCTCAGGGGCTATTTGTAATCCTGAAAGAAGGACAGTAAACCTATTGGTCTGATCCTAAGAGGGAGTCTGATCTTGAACAGGCTCCGCGACATCAGGCTCCTGTGGAGGCTGAGTCCTTGTTGGTGTTGGCGTTGGTGTTGAAGTCACTGCCGGTGCTGGGTCAGCTGTTGTTGCAGCTTCGGGGCTTGGCGTTGGAGAAGGTGTTTGATCTCCATCACCTGAAACTTCGCCGTTGCTACCCTCAGGGTTTTGTTCTGGGCTTGAAGTTTCATCCGGTTCGGAGTCGGCCGAAGGGGTTGTGGTTTGGGTTTGTGATGTTGTTGGTGAGGCAGCTGGGGTTGTGAGCTCTGGGTCAGGTGAGAGTGCACCAATGATTCCAAAGACAGCGACCACTGAAACGATCGTTATTGTTCTTGGTTTCCACACACAATGCCCCCAATGTTTTTGTGCTCTCTAAAGCTTCTGTTCAAGAAAGTTGCTGTGGGCCGGCTAGCCGAAGACTCTTGTCGACATCAGCCGTTGTAGTTACACCAAAGCCGGTTCAGGTGCCCGTGCTTGTTCTAGCTTGCGCAGCACTGTGCTGGCGTTTTTTGTGGCAGCCATTATTTCCCCCATTTTGATTCCCGGTTTGGAGAGAAAAGCCACCCCACTTGCCCCTGGGCTAGCGGGGTGTCTCAATCCAAAACAAATTGGATTAGGTGACCAAAGCCCCCTGACACCCTCTAGCGAAGTTACCCCCGCTGGGTTAAAAGATATCGGTGGTGCCAGACATTATGAAGTTTGGGGATTACGGAATTCAATAAGGGTTGTAACTCCCAGGAGGTTCTTTGACTGGAATAAACTAGTCAAGGTTTTTGACTACAAAAACATAGTAATTGTTCTTGACTATGAAAACTTAGTCAGATACTCTATTTTTGACACTGAATTGGGAGGGTTATGGGAACGCTACGCGGAACCGTGAGAGATTCTGAGGGGCTTGGGTTGCTGTTGCAGCAAGGGCGCCTTGCAGCAGGGTTAACCCAGCGACAACTGGCTGATCAACTGAATGTCAGCCAGTCCTACATTTGGGCACTTGAGAGTGGCAAGGACGTGAAAGTTCTAGATCGAATATTTGCCGTCATGAGGGCGACCGGTGTAACTATGGCTCTTGAGGTTCCTGATGGCCAGCCTCAACGTTGAGCTTCATGGTGAGCTTCTTGGTCGCCTGATTGGGACCAGCAGGCGAAACTTTGATTTTGTACCCGATTCAGCCGCCTTAGAAAAGTATGGTTTGGGTAGTCAGGTTCTTTCGGTCGCGGTTCCTCTATTAAGTAACAACTCGGGAGGCAAAGCCGATCGACGACGTAACTATTTCGCTGAACTATTGCCCGAGGGTGAGAGCTTGGAACGTTTGGCTAGCGACCTAAGGGTGCCAAGCGATGATGTTCTTCGGCTCCTGGCGCAGTTTGGTCGCGATGTCGCCGGTGCGGTTGAGATTTTTGACCCCCAGTTGCCCGGCGAGCCAAAAACACCAGTTCTTCTCCCGGTTACCGAAATTATGATCGCCGACTTAATGCGAAATGTTAAGAGCGAGCCTTTGGCGAATGCCCCCAAGCGTGGGCGAACTTCGCTGGCAGGAGTTCAGGAAAAAATAGTCTTGGCACGGGTGAATAAGAGCTGGAATCGAGTTCTGGACGGCTACCCCTCCACCCATATTCTCAAGCCGTCCACCACTAGTTATCCAACGATGATTTTTGATGAAGAATACGGCCAAAGAATTTGCCGGTTGCTTGGTATTGCGAACTTCGAAGTTGATATCCAAACCTTCGATGGGCTTGACTGCCTGGTCATTCAAAGATTCGACCGAACCCGGGACGAGGAACCCAAAAGGATTCACCAAGAGGACATGAACCAAGCTCTGGGTGCCTCTAAGAATGAAAAATACCAAGAGTACGGAGGCAAGGTTTCACTGAAACGTATCTCCCAGGCGATCTCTCGAAGCCAGGAAGCAGA
>Ga0307934_1000389_pt1 | contig 33569 bp, 25 predicted proteins | sample OrgLakmetageno90_FD_201838 | JGI IMG/M metagenome (GOLD analysis project Ga0307934, IMG submission 201838) | Saline water microbial communities from Organic Lake, Antarctica - #90 | ecosystem: Environmental > Aquatic > Non-marine Saline and Alkaline > Saline | place: Antarctica: Organic Lake...
GGACTAAGCTATTTATCACGCCTTTGGCGAGACATCCCGATGAAGTCACAAATCTAACGCTTCAAACCGTTTAAATAACGTTGTGCCCCTCTTTTTTTGATTCTTTTTTCTAGGAGTAATGCTTCTGATCTGCTATGCACTTTGGTGGAATAAACCAGCTCCCATGCAATTCCAGCTCTAGTACTTTTTACCATACCTGAATTATGCCGTACTATCCTATCTTCTAAATCATTGGTCTGACCAGTGTAGAATTTACCAGAAGTATTCTTTAATATGTAAACAAAAAAGCACGTTAATTTGGTGTCGGGATGATCACGCCGAAAGCGTGACGCTCTCGCGCCCCCCAGACGCGCACTTTAACCGGACTAAGCTATTTATCACGCCTTTGGTGAGACATCCCGATGAAGTCACAAATCTAATGCTTCAGACTGTTTAAATAACGTTGTGCCCCTCTTTTTTTAATTCTTTTTTCTAGGAGTAATGCTTCTGATCTGCTATGCACTTTGGTGGAATAAACCAGCTCCCATGCAATTCCAGCTCTAGTACTTTTTACCATACCTGAATTATGCCGCACTATCCTATCTTCTAAATCATTGGTCTGACCAGTGTAGAATTTACCAGAACTATTTTTCAATATATAAACAAAAAAGCACATTAATTTGGTGTCGGGATGATCACGCCGAAAGCGTGACGCTCTCGCGCCCCCCAGACGCGCACTTTAACCGGACTAAGCTATTTATCACGCCTTTGGCGAGACATCCCGATGAAGGCACAAATCTAACGCTTCAAACCGTTTAAATAACGTTGTGCTCCTCTTTTTTTAATTCTTTTTTCTAGGAGTAATGCTTCTGATCTGCTATGCACTTTGGTAGAATAAACGAACATCCATAAAGTGCCTGTCTCATTGCTGCGCTCCAAAACTGAATATTACCGGGTAATTCTATTTTCCAAATGATTCGACTAAAGAAGCATGTTACTAGACTCCATGGTGCTTAACAAAACAGCTTGTCACTCTCTTGCATCTAGGAAATAGTTTTATCTATAAAGTACACTCTAAACTTCCCGATTCTCCATTTCTAAATAGAAAACATAACAATGGACATCACCTTATCAATGCAAAGAATTCTCCCTCTGAAATTTCAAGCGGTTCTCCAAACGCATTCCTAACCGTAAAATTAAATCTTCCGCTGATAACATTGTTCACCGTATCAATTTCTACCACAGTCAGACTTCCTGCGTCAGCGTCATATTGGTTCTTGAATACATTGCCGGTAAAAGTATTCGAATTATAAGTTGTAGTAATTGCTCCCGATGACATTTGGTACTCGCGCTCCTGGATTTTTTCTTGAACCGTTATGTTAATTGATGCTGAATCTTCATTCCCTACTCCTAAGAATGTATCAAAAGTAAACCCCCCGGAAGTGTTGCTTGTAAAATAACAAGAATCCGCAACGAAACTTCGATTGTCAATTTTTGCAGTCATTTCCCCAAAAGCAGGTTGCGTCACCATAACTTCTAAAAATGACCCGTTCGTAACGCTTAACTTAAGATCACCATTCAATTCGTAAAGCGTTCCATTGAAATTACCGGAAACCACTCTCCTTTCTGCATTTATCTTTGAAACTTCGACTACAAAATTCGACTTCACTCCGGGTTTAGTTGAGCTAAACAACTTCCCACTCGCATCCTCGTAGTTTAAAAATACTTTGGAGTCGTTCACTGCTCCTAAATAGGTTCCTTCTTCCAAGCCACTTACACTTAAAATATAATTTACTCCTGCACCACTTGCCTCAATAGCTAAAGCTGTATTTGACTTCACCCCACTAGCTAGATCTGTTTCAAAAACAGACTCATTTAAATTTAACTCGAAACGCTTTGTTGGAAAACCATTAAGCTCGTATAGTTCCTCTAGCGTGAACGGTTCTCCTTCGCCTTCGCAACTTGTAAAAGCAGTAAGAACGAATAATAGAGATATGACTCTGTATCTTTTTTTCATAATTATAAAATTAACCTGCCCAGCCTTCTCTGTCTAAACTTCTATATTGAATAGCCTCCGCTAAATGATCTGTTTTTATTTTTTCAGAACCGGCAAGGTCTGCAATGGTTCTAGCAACTTTCAAAATTCTATCGTAAGCCCTTGCAGAAAGACCTAATTTTTCCATGGCTTGCTTCAGCAACGTTTGTCCAGATTCGTCTATTCGACAAATTTCTCTTAACTGCTTCGAACCCATCATTGCATTGGAGTGCATGCCTGGATCATTTACATATCGTTTGGTTTGAATTTCTCTTGCCGCAACCACCCTCTCTCTAATCTTCTCACTTTTTTCTGACAACCTTGTTTCTGAAAGTTTTTCAAAGTTAACCGGAGTAACTTCAACGTGCAAATCGATTCTGTCTAATAAGGGTCCTGAAATCTTATTTAAATATTTATGTACCATCCCGGGGGCGCACATGCACTCCCTATCCGGATGATTGTAATAACCGCAAGGACAAGGATTCATGGAGGCCACCAGCATGAATGAAGCCGGATAGTCAACTGTAAACCGCGCTCTCGAAATAGTTACCTTGCGCTCTTCAATGGGTTGCCGCATCACCTCCAAAACAGTTCTTTTAAATTCAGGCAACTCATCTAAAAACAAAACTCCATTGTGTGCTAAAGAAATCTCTCCAGGTTGAGGAAAACTGCCACCACCGACTAATGCCACATCGCTAATGGTGTGATGAGGAGAACGAAAAGGGCGAAGTGTAATTAATGCATCATCGGTATTCATTTTTCCTGCTACAGAATGAATTTTTGTTGTTTCTAATGCTTCGTGTAAACTCAATGGGGGCAAAATGGTGGGTAAGCGTTTCGCCAACATGGTTTTTCCCGCTCCTGGCGGTCCAATAAGAATAACGTTATGTCCCCCTGCAGCAGCTATTTCTAGTGCCCGTTTTATGTTCTCTTGACCTTTTACATCTTCAAAATCGAAATCCGCAACACTTAAACTTTTATAAAACTCTTCTCTAGTATTCAGTTCTGTTCGCTTCAACGTCCCTTCCTCATTAAAGAAATCAATAACTTCTTTAATATTTTCAACACCATATACTTCTAAGTCACTTACAATTGCCGCTTCTCTTGCATTTTGTTTCGGTAAGATTAAACCTTTAAATCCCTCCTTCTTCGCTTGGATCGCGATGGGCAGCGCTCCTTTCATGGCTTGTAAGCCACCGTCTAAACTTAGCTCCCCCATGATTACAAAATCTCCAACTCTCCCGGGTTTTATTTGTTCTGAAGCTGCCAAAATTCCAACTGCTAACGTTAGGTCATAAGCAGAACCCTCCTTTCGAATATCCGCAGGAGCCATGTTGATTACGATTTTTTTGCCCGGTATCTTGTAGCCATTATTCTTTAGCGCAGCATCAATTCGCTGTTGCGACTCCTTTACTGCGCTGTCCGGTAAGCCAACTAATAAAAAATTTACTCCTTGCCCAACGTTTACCTCTACCGTAATGGTTATGGCATCTACTCCGTGAACTGCACTGCCGAAGGTCTTAACTAGCATTGTTGTTTCTTTTGAATAACTTCGCGGAAAGTTAATTAATTATGTCTAAAACATTCACAATCATCCTACTTTTAGCTTCTTTTGGGGTGTCTTTTGCACAGCAAGTTGAATTCTTTAATGGCTCCCGCTATCCCGCATCACCTGAGAGTGGAGAAAAAGAGGTGGAATACTTGGTAGAAACTCAAATCATATATCCAAAGGAGGCGTTGAATATGAAGCTATCAAAAGAAGTTTTTGTGGTTATAAAGGTTAATTGGGAAGGAAAAATAGATACTCTTTTCACAACCCTTGAGACTGGAAACGTTTTTGGTAAAGAAGCGGAGCGTTTGGTAAGATTAATTGCTTGGCAAAAGGATGAGATTAGAAGGAACAAGAAAATTGGTCAACAACAGGTAAAAATTACGTTTAACCCGAAGAAATATAAAAGAGTAGAAAAAAGAAGACCGGTTGCTCCCAATAATTCTGAAAATTATTTTGTTTATAGTAAAAGTCAACTCGACTCCATACCAACTGTAAAAAACTATAAAACCATTAATGATTATGTTCGAGGAAACATTAAATATCCTTCTTTAGCTTTACAACAAATTATTTCAGGAGTCGTGAAGGTGACTTTTATCATTGAAAAAAATGGTTTAGCAAGTAATTTCAAAATAACAAAACCTTTAGGAGGTGGTTGCAATGAGGAAACAATACGCTTACTAAAAAACATTATTTGGCAGCCGGGTATGAAGAACGGTGAACCTGTGCGAACCCGTTCCAACTATTCCTTAACATTTGTACACCCTGGAAATACTTACAAATGAGTTCCGCACTTTAAAAGCTAAATGCATTTATTAACAATGCACGTTTAAGAGAAATAGAAAACTTTTTTAATTTGGAACGATTGTGCATTTATTTTTACAAAAATCAACTGATATGAAGAAAATAATTATTGCTGCTGGATTGTTTATGTGCGCTGCATTTGTAAATGCTCAGGAAAGTGCAACCTGCTATCAAAAATATGCTAAAGTATTTGAAGTAAGAGGAGCTAATGAAGTACAGGATGGAACCTATAGCGATGTTATAGTTACGATTCGAAAGGGTCGCTTTGCAGATTGTTTTTTAGGTAAAGTGACGGTTCAAGACGGAGAAGTTGTAAAATCAAAAATTCTATTGAGCTACGTAGACGATACTTTTGAACCCTTTGTGAGAAGTTATAAGTCAGAAGAGGCGGTGACTATTGTAGAAGGAATCTCTAAAACACTACTAACCAACGACGAAGAGCTTATTAATATTATGTTCGTAGGATCTATTAAACCAAAAAAGAAGGCTCTGAAGCGAGCTCCAGAGCCTTCCTTTGATCTTTAAGATTTTAAAATCTTTATTGCTTTATAAATTTTTGAACTTTTGATTCTTCTCCACTCAACATGCGGATGAAATATACACCCGGAGTCCAGGAAGTTGCATCCAATTGATTTAATCCTTTTACGATCATTGCTTCCTCAACTACAGAACCCAGCATACTTACAATTTGGATGTTTGAGGTTTCAGAGCTTCTAATGGTTAATACTTCATTCACCGGATTTGGATAAAAACTAAACTCTCCATCGACAAGCTCATTTTTAGAAACTCCAACCGGTAGAGCATCTCTCAAAGTAATTTGATCTACCGCAATGTCACTTGTAAATCCTGTTCCTCTTATTGCTCGAAAAATTATTCTCACATCCCCTTTGTAAGGAGTTAAATCTACTGTTCTTTCCATCCACGCTGAACCTTGATTACCTATTATTGCAGGAATAATATCTTGTATCAAAAATCCATTCAAGCTTATATCTAAATGAAGTTCTCCCATATTTGCTCCTAACATGTGATAGAAAAATTTTAACTCTGGACGGTTAGTTGAATTTAAGTCAAGACAGCCACTGAAAAAGGAACTCGACTCCCCTTGAGGAGTATTAGTAGCTTCGTAATAAACATACTTTCCTGATGCGGCAGGACTTGTCGTGTCCCCAGTAGGTCCTGTTCCCGCAGATGGCGTAGTAGCAAGATTTACAAACCAGTCAAAAGTATTTTGAGGGTCGTTGCTCCAATCGTTCAAAAATACTCCGGGCGTACCTACTATAAAATTATCGAAGTTAACCGTATCCGGGAAATTGGTTTGAATGCTATTTGTCGTGACTTGATAACCCATGACCGAGTCATTAGAAATATTACCATCCGACGGTAATTCTAACCAAGCATTTAAATTATAGTTGCCTGCTGTAGACATATTAAATGGTGTTTGAAAAGTGTGGTTGAAAGACATACTAGGCATTAAATTAAAAAATGCAGTATCTCTTATTATTGCTCCTCCATTTACTTGATATGCCAACGGAATTGTGTCTTGACCTAGGCTACCAAGGTTCTCAATTTCAACAGTAACGAACTCTGTTGCTGACCCATTACAACTAGATGAATTAGGAGTAACAAAGTTAATAAGACTTAACTCTACAGGATTTGGCTCTGTTATGGCGATGTCATCAATTGCGATGTCGCTTCTAAATCCTGGACCAGTTATGCCTCTAAAACGCAGTTGTACAATGTTTCCTGCATAAGACGTTAAATCTACGTCTCTGAATAACCAATTATTCCCTTGATCTCCAATAATTGCCGGAGTTACATCTAACACCCAAGCATTTCCATTGTATATATCTACATGCAGCTCTCCAATTTGATTTCCGAACATGTGATACCAAAAACTAAATTTTGGCGCTAACAGCCCACTAAAATTATAACACGGCGTATTAATAATTGCCGTTTGGTTATTAAATGCACCAGAAGATTCCACGTATAAAAAGTTTGCGTCCCCTATGCTGTGATCCGCTGCTGGACCAGTGCCAGCTGATTGCGTGCTTGTTGCTACAAACCAAGTGTGTGAAGAAGTCGTTGAGTTTTGCCAATTGTTATTCAAAGTCCCAGGTGTGTTATTACCATTACCAGGAGTAAAGGTGGCAAATGTCTCAGAATAATTGTAATTGCTGATCGGGTTTCCTACGCAATTTGGGGGTGCGTTCGGATTTACTATAAATTGTAAACAACCCGTTGCCGGAGATTGACCTGCATTGCTGCATGTTGTATTATCTGTTGCTCTAATCGTGTAACAAATCGTATCTCCAACAGTTGACGAAGGAATGGTTGCAGAATACATTGCTCCACTTGTGTTGGTCATGGTTAGCGTATTTGTACTTCCACCATTCAGAGTATATTCCAGTGTAGCAGAAGCTATACCACTTGCATCTTGAATATCTGCTTCAATTAAATAAGGTCCGGTGCCAAAAACAGCTCCTTGGTAAACGGTTCCCACTTGGCTAATGGAGGGAGGGATTAGTTCACAAGGAGAACCTACGACCTCGATATCATCAACTAACCACCCATAATTTCCTCTTGGACCATTGTTATCAGCATCTAAGAGTACGAATCTTAACTTTACTTGGGCTTGTCCTCCTGCTGCCGCACTTAAATCAAAACTTTCATTTTGCCACCACGTATTAACCGGCACTGCCCCGCCATTCGCAATATCCCAATTAGGATAACTTAATGAAGAAAATGAGTTATTATTCAATAACCCTGCTCCTAAGTATTCTGTCGACGTCAATAGTGTCCATGTGGAACCATTGTTAATAGAATATTCTACTATTGCTCTATCGAAAAAATCAATCTTACAAATTTGACTAAAAGTGAGTGTCACAAAGCTAAATCCAGTCGTACTAAAAGTATTTGACTCTATTATTAGCGTATCCCCTTGAAGCACTCTAGCTGAATCTGAATTTAACCCACCGTTCTGCAATCGATTAGTCAACGCCCAACTAGCACTTCCCGTAGAGTTGTCTGTCATTGAAATAGTCGATGATTCGAAATCTTCAGAAAACAGCACCGTTTGCGAAGAGGCTGAAATTGCCGATAACAAAATCGTAAAAAATAGAAATTTCTTCATAATGAGGTTATTAAAATGGGACCCGAAGGTCCCATTGAATTAATTATTTAGTTATTATCATTCTCTTTGTTAATGGGATACCGTTAACAACTAAGGTGTAAAAATAAATACCACCTGATAAATTTTGAGTTTCTATACTAATAAGCCCATCGCCCTTCGGTCTGTTTTGAGATTCAGTATAAACAGGTTGTCCTAATATATTCACCACAATAAAGTCAACGTATCCAGATTCAGGTAAATAGAACGGAATGACAGTATTTCCAGATGCTGGGTTTGGAATATTTTGCCCTAAGTAGACGGCATCTACATCGAGTGCATTTTCGTTTACAGTAACCGGATAGCAAGACGATGCAGGTAGCTGCTCGATACAAAAATCGTCTATTACCCATCCATCGCTTACTTCGGAGCCATCAGACTCAAACCTCCACATTAACGCCGTATTGTAAGAACGTGTTGGTCGTAAAACACTTTCTGCAGTAACCCATCCATTTGATGTACCGGTCCAACCACTGTTTTTGTTATTTCCGGGAATAGAAAGAATGTGTCTTGTTTTGTACCAACCATTTTGTTCTTCAAAAATAGTATCTCCAAGTGGCGTAACCACTTTGTAAATAATACGCGGAGGAATAATGATTGTATCTCCCCTTGGAGTTCTTATCGTGTCAGCTGGACTTAACGTGTCATTAATTGTTACTGTACCAACTTGGTCCCAAACATTGTCAGAATAATCTGTGATACTAGTCGCATTTGCATTTAACATTCGAACCGTTCCTCCATCGTGAATCGAATCCGTAATATAAAAGTTGTGCTTGAAGCTAATCTTATAACAAGAGTCTTTAATCACCGGAAAAAGTGGAGATAATAGCATTCCCTCTTCGTGGTTTTCATAGTTAGAGCCAACTCTTGTACCCCAAGAATTTGTTCCACTAAACGCTCCATTAATATTTGGAGAAGATGGCGTTCCAAAATCAAACGTTTTATTCTGCTGTGATAAAGTGTATGCGTTCGCTGAAACCCAAGGCACATCTTCCGCATCATCAAAGCTCACACAATACGAAGCGGAAACATTCGGGTTGTTTGGGTCACTAGGGTCAACTCCTGAACCGAATTCGAAACTAGGAACTACAGACATCACAGTAAAACCAATTTCCAACGTATCATCTGATACCCTTAGGTCTTGTTGGTTGTTTGGTAAAGTCGTCCAAGTTTTTAGAACGTGAGCCCCCTCTGTTAAAAGAAGTGAATCTATACGATATACTCTAGAACGATTGTAGTTTAATTCATTAGGAGATGGATGTACTTGTATTTTTTCAATTGGCTGTTGATCGTCTATCTGGAAATATAACCTAAACCCATCTAAACTGTCTAATCCATTGTTCAGTACTCTTACCGCAACATCATATTTCTTTTCAATTGGTAATTGCACTCTATCATTGTCTAAAATTATTCTTCTTGGCGTCGCAGATCTTTCCGGAGGACAAATCCATTTGAACCTTTGAACAGGAGAATCAGGTCCGCCTAAAACTTCTCGATAAAGAGTTGTATCGTTCTCCCCATCATAAGCAATGAAAGAGTAATTGGATATCAGACTGTCCTTGTCGTCCAGCCTAAAAGTAACATCTGAATCGCCCTTCATACAAATAAACAAATCCTCTATCTTCGTATTTATAATACCAATTGGTAGGTTTATAAGATTTCGTGGATCGTTGTAAGCCTGTGATATTTGATAACTTCTACCATCACTGGAAGAGTAATTAAATTTCCATACCGAAGAATCACAAGGCTGTTGAAAGTTCGGTCTATTCGATGTTTCAATCTTAAACAAGAGGCTACATCCCTCTACATTTTCAATATTTCGAATTAGTGTATCATTAATTCCACAAAAATCATTTGGTAGAATCGCTTTCGCTTGTACTATGTAATCTCCATAACCAAACATGTCAAAAGTAGACTGAGAAGTCACATGAATGGTATCTCTGTGAGCTATTGGTCTATTAATTACATCTGTTTTTACAACTACGGATTGATCCGGTTTAGTAATCGTGTACTCCATAGAGAACGTGCTGACTGCCGTTAATCCCCTATTTTTTATAATTGTAGATATTCGTTGATCTTGCTGCAAGTCACACTTTGAGGTTGGCCCAACAAAATGCTGAACCTGCAAGTCTAAAGGTTCAGGATCGTAGACCAAGAAATTGTCAATTGACATTCCGTCGTTTCCTAAGCCACCTTTTTCTGCAAAGAAGTTAAATCTGAAAAGTACCTCTTTCTTATTGTTAAAGATTGTTGGCAACTGCAACTCACTTTCAAGATAACCTGCCCACGTATTTCCGAGGCAATACGTTACTCCAGAAAAAACCGGAGCTCCACCAAATCCACCTGCTGCAATAAAGGAGTTATTCCATTTCCATCTGCCAGGATCTTGAATACTTGGCACAGAATCCCAAGTTGCACCCCTATCAAAAGAGTATTCAATGAAAACACCATCTTTTTGCAAATTAATATCTCGGTTATTAATGAAAGATATTATGGCATCATCTACTGTTGAGAAATCTAAAAATGGAGTTAACAATGAAGTTACTTGACCGTTCCCTGTGTAACCTCTACCTAGAAGTATATCCCAAGAATTGAAATTTGAATAACTGGAATAGGTATAATCATAGTTTGGAGTTCCCAATTCCCAATTATTGGTTAACGAATCCTCATCTACTAGAATCGTCCATAGCGTATCTTTATCAAAGTTGTCCATGTACTTGTTGCCATCTTTATAAAACAAACCTCTAGAATTAGAAAAAGTGGTATCGTTTGTAGATACAGAATCTGGAAGATTAACCCAAGCTTTTATAGCAAACTGACCCAATGGTACTTCATATGTATTGGTAGGACCAAATGAGATGTTCTTGTTTTCAGCAGGAATTAATGTTTCTCCAGGTTGATATGCTGTGGGCCCTGCAAATATTATGTTTCCAGCTGTATCCAATATTTGGTAGCCCATGGTAAAATTCGTAGCATTGGCTACTCCCAGATTTTGTACGTTAACAATTACTTCTTGTCGAGAAGCAGTTCCTTGACTAGGTAAAAATGGATCAACATTAATTGAGTTTGCTCTAATGTCCACACGAGCAGCCCTTATAATTTTAAATGAATCAATGGCCATATCATTTAGACCACTGTTTCCAGAAGGAGTGCCAACAAAACGAATTTGTGTTATGTAGTTTCTGTAGGGAAATGTAGAAAACTCATATGGCAACCAGTTGTTTCCTTTGTTTCCTTTAATAGCCGGAATTACGTTTTTTACAAATTGACCATTCGGAAAACCAGGCTTAGGTGTGGGGTCAAAAATATCAACTCTAATAGAATCATTAGTCGTTGGAGTATTTGTATTGGCATAAAACCGCACTAACCCATTATCTAATTCCGCTAAATCAAAACAAGGAGAAAGTAAAAAGGCTGAACTATCTTTATAACTACCACCTTGAACTTTTGCAGACTCTACATAAAGGTAATTTCCTCCACCCGGATGATCCGTTAAAATTCTGTACTGACCTTGATTAGAGGATGGTTGACTCTCTACCCACCAATTGTGGAAATCTCCAGTTACATTCGTCCAACCATCTCCAATTACTGTCGTAGATCGCTTAAATGGCTGCCCTTCAAAATCCTCTACATATGGGAAACTATATAATATATCTGCCTCTCGGCAAGAAGGCGGTAAATTGATCCTTACCAAAAATTTCGACAACCCAACCGGAGGGTCTTGCGCTAAATTTCTACATGCACTCCCATCTCGTGCTTCAAACTTCCAAAAAACGGAGTCTCCAGCACTAATCGTTAAACCATTTGGCATTAATGGTTGAATGGTTGCTCTGAAGTTACCTCCGGGCAACCTGTTTGCTATAACTGTGTCAACACTTATAGTATCCCAAACAGGGCCATTTTCCCGAAGTACCCAATAAGGAACATACACCTCATCTACTTGACCTCTGTTATCTGTTACAACACCATCAAAAATCCATGGGCCATTTAAGTACACTCTATCTTCATATCTATTTGGATAATTAATAGGAGGATCCGTAAATGTAATAACTGGTGGAACTAAATCACAGTTACCACCTTTCACACAAAAATTATCTACATACCAAATGTGGGTACCCGCTCTACCTACAACTGAGCTGAGTTCATCCACGTAAAGCAGCCTGAATTGAATCTGATCGTTTGCGCTTGCGGGCATAGCAGCAACAATAGAGGTAACATTGAAATCTTCCCGCACCCACGCATTAATAGAATTGAAAGCATCCCAAACATAGGTATTACTTACTCCTTGCCATACTCCAGGAGCTTGCGAATTTTTATCAAACTCAAATGGTCTGTTATTAGGGATACCCGGAATAGTTTGATCGTACCTTGATGGACCATTATAATTTGCTGCAGGTATGTCTGTCCATGCAGGTCCACTATTAGCATAACGGTACTGTACACGACCGGCATCTAAACCTTCTATGTAAGCAATCTGATCAAACGATAGACTAATAGAAGTAAACGCTCCAACATTGATTAACGGAGTTTGAAGAGCTGAGCTATGACCCGGAACAACCGTATCTGCTGCAGCACCTGGACTCCCGCTTTTGGTGACATCGGTTACCCGAAACCACGGGTTTACGGCTATACCTGTCCAAGTTGAGGTCATCCCCCACTGCGCAACAGGCAAATCAAAGTCTTCGCAAAACAAGTCTGTAATTCCCGGTGATTGCGCCTTCGCAGATGAAGAACCGATTATCAAAAACGAACCTAGAATGAGGGAGTAAAGTATTTTTTTCATAAGTATATAGACTAATGTCACACTAAATTAAGCTTGCTAATTTAACCAAAGCAGATTAAATGAGACAAGGCATTTCAACAATTATTTAGCATAGACGAAAAAAAATGAATTTCCGTTGCAGTTTTGAGGTAAGAATTTTTGTTTCTGTTACCTTTACCCCTTAACAAAAAAAAATATTTCTCAATTATGGGCGAGCTTCAACAATCTTGGGTAACAGTAGATTCTTCTTCTGATTTTAGCATCTACAACATTCCTTTTGGAATTATTAATTACAAAAACCATAAAAAAGTAGCTAGTAGAATTGGTGATTTCGCAATTGATCTTAGCGCACTTTTTAAATCCAATCTACTTCAGGAGCTAGGGTTTAGTGTAAATGATTTTGAAGCTGACAAGTTGAACCCCATGATGAAAAAGGGAAAGTCTGGCACCAGAAAGTTGAGAAATCGAATTCAGGAATTGCTCTCAGACAAAACCAATAAAACCGAGGTAGAAAAAGCACTCATCCCGATAAGTGATATTACCATGGAAATGCCGATATCTATTGGCGATTATACGGACTTCTATTCTAGCATTGAACATGCTACGAATGTAGGAACCATGTTTCGTGATCCAGATAATGCTTTGTTACCAAACTGGAAATATATTCCGGTTGGATACCACGGTCGTTCTTCTTCCATCATTTTATCGGGCCAAGAAATTCATCGACCTAAAGGGCAACAAAAGCCAAAAGACGACGAACCTCCCGTTTTTGGACCTTGCAAATTGCTAGATTTTGAATTGGAGATGGGCTTCGTTACTTATGACGGAAAACCATTAGGGGACAGCATTTCTACTGCAGAGGCAGACAATTATATCTTTGGCATGGTGTTGTTTAACGATTGGTCAGCAAGGGACATTCAAAAATGGGAATACGTGCCATTGGGACCCTTTTTAGCCAAAAACTTTGCTTCCTCGATGTCAGCTTGGATTGTTACTTTAGATGCCCTAGAACCTTTTAGAGTAGCAGGACCAAAACAAGATCCTACCGTATTTCCTTATCTAGAATATTCGGGAAACAAAAACATAGACATTCAGTTAGAAGTACAAATTCAACCAGAGGGAGACGAGGCTTCTACCGTTTGTAATTCCAACTACAAGCACATGTATTGGAATCAAAATCAACAATTGGCTCACCACACGGTTAACGGTTGCGACATCCATGCGGGAGATTTATATGCCTCAGGAACCATAAGTGGTCCAACTAAAGAGTCATTTGGTTCTATGCTGGAGTTATCTTGGAAAGGGTCCCGCACTGTTGCGTTAAAAAACGGGGTTGAACGAAAGTTCATTCAGGACCATGACACGGTAATAATGAAAGGTTATTGCAAGAAAGATGGAAAACGAGTTGGTTTTGGAGAGGTTTCTACGAAAGTGTTACCTGCGAAGTAACTGCCTAATCCTCTTCTACTATAACAAATAACTCCTCGTTGTCTTTTTTCATGAGGTAATTTTCTCGAGCAAACTTTTCTAAGGTTTTAGGATTAGTTTGTAAGTCCTTCAAGTTGGCTTGAATTTTTACTAATTCTTCTTTGTAGAAGACCTCCTCGTCTTGTAGTTTTTGTAACTCCTGATGATATTGGTATTGCGTAATCATATTGTTTTGATCAAAAAACGAAATCCAAACTATAAATATACTGGCAGTCAGCGCATATTTATTTTTCAAGAATGATGGTATTTTGACGTTCTTCCAATTCATAGTACAAAAGTGATGATTCCAAACCGATAAAAACAAAATCGCCTGTTGATGGTATCAACAGGCGATTGTTAGTCTACTATATTCAATAGCTATACTAGTCCATAAAAGGGTAACGGTAATCTTTTGCAGGTACAAATGTTTCTTTCATAGTCCGTGCAGAAACCCAACGCATTAAGTTTTGCATGGCACCTGCTTTGTCGTTTGTTCCCGACTTTCTTGCACCACCAAATGGTTGTTGTCCAACTACTGCTCCAGTAGGCTTGTCGTTAATGTAAAAGTTACCTGCAGCGTTTTCTAACACTTTACACATGTGTGTTACTACATGTCTGTCCTTTGCAAATATTCCACCTGTAAGTGCGTATGAATTATCATCTACTAGTTTCAAGGTAGCCTCAAAATCAGCATCCTCATACACGTAAATGGTTATTACTGGACCAAAAATCTCATCACACATGGTAGTGTATTTCGGGTCACTTGCAACTACTACAGTGGGCTCTATAAAATATCCAACAGACTTATCGTAACCTCCACCTGCGATAATTTCCGCATCCTTAGATTCCTTTGCCGCATCAATAAAACCTGCAATTCTATCGAATGCTTTCTCATCAATAACTGCATTTACAAAATTGCTGTAGTCTTCCGGAGAGCCCATTTTAATCGACTTCACGTCTGCAATAACATACTCTTTCACCTCTTTCCACATAGAAGCTGGTATATATGCTCGACTTGCTGCAGAGCATTTTTGACCTTGGAATTCGAACGATCCTCTAATAATTGCGGTAGCTACTTCTTTTGGGTTTGCCGATTCGTGCGCAACAATGAAGTCTTTCCCTCCTGTTTCTCCTACAATTCTTGGATATGATTTATACTTGCTAATATTCATTCCAATGGTTTTCCATAAATTTTGAAAAACGCCCGTAGAGCCTGTAAAGTGCAACCCGGCAAAATCGGGATGATTAAACACCACATCTCCTGCTGCAGGACCATCTGCATAAACCAAGTTAATTACTCCTGCTGGCAACCCTGCTTCTCTTAAAATATCCATTAGGACCCATGCAGAATAAATTTGCGTGTCTGCCGGCTTCCATACCACAACATTTCCCATCATTGCCGGAGCGGCTGTTAAATTCCCTGCTATTGCAGTAAAGTTAAAAGGCGTAATGGCAAAAATAAATCCTTCCAATGGTCTATATTCTAATCTATTCCAAACTCCTTCAGAAGACTCAGGCTGCTCCGAATAAATCCTTCTCATAAACTCTACATTAAACCTCAAGAAGTCAATGTATTCACATGCAGCATCAATTTCAGCTTGGAACGGGTTTTTGGACTGCGCTAACATAGTAGCCGCATTTAATTTTTGACGGTAAGGTCCAGCAGCTAATTCTGCAGCTTTTAAGAATACGGAAGCACGCTGTTCCCAAGGCAAATCTGCCCAAGCTTGTCTAGCGGCAAGTGCTGCGTCAATTGCATCTTTTACATGAGAACTATCGCCCATGTGGAATTGTCCTAAATTATGTTTGTGGTCATAAGGCGGGTGCATACTAACCGCTTTTCCAGTTCTCACTTCTTTTCCATTGATAAACATTGGAATGTCGATCTGCTGCGCCCTGAAAGCATCTACCGTTTTCTTTAGTTCTTCTCTCTCCGGTGTGCCTGGAGCATAGGATAATATTGGTTCATTAATCGCTACTGGTGGATTAAATACTGCGTTTGACATAGTTTTCTTTTTATAATTGGTTTGCGAAGTTAATTTTTCGAGTAGCCAATTCCAAACGCCAAACGTTAAGTGTATTTAAATTATGATGAAAGGAATAGGATGGAAGATTTCTTGTACTAAGAAATTTAGTTAAGCCTTAAGCAACTAACGATATAATTTAAAATTAACCCAACCCCATTTTTGCAAGCGGTGCTGTAAAGACACTTTCAATACGCCTAAGCCGTAAACGGAACTATCTATCAAATTGATCGATGATGCTTCGTCAAAATACTTGGTAGGACAACTCACTTCCCCCACTTCATATCCTTTATAAATTAACTGTGACAACATTTGGTTGTCAAAAATAAAATTGTTTGAATTCTCTTGATAACTAATGGATAGTAATGCCTCCTTGGAAAACGCTCTATACCCTGTGTGGTATTCAGAAAGTTTTGCGCCAGTTAAAATATTTTGAATAAAAGTGAGTATTCGGTTTGCGATGTACTTATGAATCGGCATTCCTCCTTTTAAGGCCCCTTTTCCTAATATCCTAGAACCTAAAACCACTTGAAAAACATCGTTGGCAATCAGGTAGCACATGCTTGGAATTAATTTGGGAGTATACTGGTAATCTGGGTGTACCATGATAATGATATCAGCCCCAATATTCAAAGCATATGCATAGCACGTTTTTTGATTTCCTCCGTATCCCGTATTTTTTTCGTGCTGAATTACATGTTTAATCCCCAGAGAGTTTGCCTTTTCAGATGTACCATCCATGCTGCAATCGTCCACCACTACTACATCGTCTACTAAGTCGAAAGGGATTTCAGAGTAGGTTTGCTCAAGGGTTTGAGATGCATTGTATGCCGGCATCACTACTACTACTTTTCGATTGTTTATCATGTAATCCCAAATTCAATTTCTCGATAACAAAACTAACAGATTATTGAATTGCATTCACTCCTTCTGCAAATTAGAAAAATTAAGCTCTTCTAATTTTTTGGTATGCTTATTGAAATGATATTTTAAACCTTATTTTCGGAAAAAATAAACACATGAGACAATATATTTTCGCAACGATTCTGTTTTTAACCGGTCCATTTAGTTTTTGTCAAACGGAAATATCGGGAGTTACTCCGGCAAAAACTATTGAGGTGGGATCAATAAGCCTTGAATTTAATGGTGCAGGATTAAGGGAAAAGTTCTTTTTAGATTTATATGTTGGCGCTTTATACGTAACCACAAAAACGAATAACCAAAAAACCGTTATAAATACAGATGAGTCCATGGCAATTACCTTGGATATTGTTTCTAGCCTAATTACTTCTGAAAAAATGCTAACAGCTATAAGTGAAGGGTTTGAAAATTCAACCAATGGAAATACAAATCCTTACGAAGCTAAAATTGCGTTATTTAAAGCTACTTTTAAGGAAGAAGTAAAAATTGGAGACCATTATGTGATCGCTTACTTGAAAGGAGTTGGAACAGAAATTTATAAAAATGGCAAAAAAGTAACAACTATTCCCAGTTTTGATTTCAAAAAAGTACTGTTTGGAATTTGGTTTTGCGATGAGCCCGCTGATGAAGATTTGATGGAAGGAATGCTTGGTATCTATTAAACCAAAAAGAAACACTTTTAATTTTACAAAGCGGCGAGATTAAAAGTATCTCCCGCTTTTTTTTCGAATTTGATATTACTCAACGTGGCGCTTCCAAGCAACTTTTTCATCTCTCCCGCTTTGTTCCAAGTCCAAAAATTCCACTGTGTAGCAAATGGCACACCGCTTACTTCAACATATGCCTCATAGGTTATAACGTGGGGGTCCTTTTCTGCTTCCTCTACCTTTGTATCTCCACTTGTTACAATATACGCCATGGCCGCTAACAAATCTGAATTATTGTCTTTATAAACAATGTACCAATCGTCTGGAGTATCTCCAACTCCGTCACTAAAAGTGAGCTTATTTGCAGGGAAGGAGGCTTCCCCAAGAGGCATATCACCTAAATACGCATGATTGGTACCGGGGTCATTCAATTTATAGGGAGCCAAGAAAAAATAAGACCATGTCAATAGGTCAAAACGAGCTTTCTTCATGTTGGTATCGCTTGGTATTAACCTCACCTTACTACCGTCCCAATATTTTACTCCGGCAGAGTCAACCATCTTCACTTCGCTGCCGTCAGTCCTTGTAAATAAGGTTCCATTGAATCTTTCTTTTCCACCAAAGGTTAAGTTTAAATCGAATTGAATAGCTTCATTTTTACGAAACAGTTTCTCTCCATGTGCTATTTCAATGCTTTCCACAAGGTCTTTAGATGCTGCAAGTTTTGTCGAATCTTGAAACTCTGCTGCTGACGATTTTTCATCGGCCTTTTGATCTGCAGGATTCGCACAGGCAAAAACCAATGTCAATAATGTTGCAGTAAAAATTACTTTTGTTCCCATTACATATTTCTTCTATACTGCCCGCCTACTTCAAACATGGCATCCGTGATTTGTCCTAAAGAACAGTATTTGGTCGCTTCCATAAGGGCAGCGAATAAATTCTCATTGTGAATTGCTGCTTGCTGCACGGCTCGAAGTTGTTCTTGGGCAATTTCTTCATTGCCTTTTTGAAGGTTATCTAGCATTCCTATTTGATAATCCTTCTCTGCTTGGGTAGCTCGAATTACTTCTCCTGGAGTTACCGTCGGCGAACCTTTCGAACTTAAAAAAGTGTTTACTCCAATAATTGGAAATTCCCCACTGTGTTTCAACCCTTCATAGTACAAACTCTCTTCTTGAATTTTACTTCTTTGGTACATGGTTTCCATAGCGCCTAATACTCCGCCACGTTCCGTAATTCGATCAAACTCTTTCAGCACTGCCTCTTCGACCAAGTCCGTTAGTTCTTCAATTATAAAAGAACCCTGAATTGGATTTTCATTCTTCGCTAGGCCAAGTTCTCGGTTTATGATCAACTGTATGGCCATTGCTCTTCTCACAGACTCTTCCGTAGGAGTTGTTATTGCTTCGTCATATGCATTTGTATGCAAGGAGTTACAATTATCATAAATAGCGTATAGCGCTTGTAAGGTAGTTCGAATGTCATTAAAATCAATCTCCTGCGCATGTAAGGAGCGACCAGAGGTTTGAATGTGGTACTTCAACATTTGCGCTCTTGAATTGGCTCCGTATTTCAACTTCATGGCTTTCGACCATATCTTTCTAGCAACTCTGCCAATTACCGCATATTCCGGATCAATACCGTTGGAGAAGAAAAAGGATAGGTTTGGACCAAACTTGTCGATGTCCATTCCTCTACTCAAATAATACTCTACGTAAGTAAATCCATTCGACAATGTAAATGCCAATTGCGTAATCGGATTCGCTCCCGCCTCAGCAATGTGGTACCCGGAAATAGAAACGGAATAGAAGTTCCGCACTGCATTCTCAATAAAGTACTCTTGCACATCTCCCATTAACCTCAACGCAAACTCAGTAGAGAAAATACATGTATTTTGCGCTTGATCTTCTTTCAGAATGTCTGCTTGAACTGTCCCTCTAACGATGGACATCGTATTCTTTTTAATGCCTGCGTACACAGTTGCATCTAACACCTGATCACCAGTTACGCCTAGAAGCATTAACCCTAAACCATTGTTCCCTTGTGGCAAAGGTCCTTGGTAAGAGGGACGTTCCACTCCTTTCTCTTTGTAAATAGCAACTATTTTGGCTTCTATCTCTTTTTCAATTCCCTTTTCTTGAATGTATAGCTCACATTGTTGATCGATTGCTGCGTTCATAAAAAATCCTAGCAACATGGCTGCAGGACCGTTAATGGTCATGGAAACAGATGTCATGTTATGTGCCAAATCAAAACCAGAGTACAGTTTCTTGGCATCATCTAAGCAGCAAATAGAAACTCCTGCATTTCCAATTTTACCAAATATGTCTGGTCGAATCGCAGGATCTTGACCGTACAAGGTCACCGAATCAAATGCTGTAGACAGTCGTTTGGCCGGCATTCCTAATGAAACGTAATGAAATCTTCTATTGGTTCTTTCCGGGCCACCTTCACCAGCAAACATTCTGGTAGGATCTTCCCCTTTTCGTTTAAACGGAAATAATCCAGATGTATATGGAAACTCTCCCGGTACATTTTCTTGTAAATTCCACTTTAATAAATCTCCCCAAGCCTTGTATTTAGGCAATGCTACTTTCGGAATTTGAGAGTGCGATAAAGACTCCGTGTGCGTCTCCATCTTAATTTCCTTATCGCGAACTTTAAAGGTGTATAAGGGATTTTTGTATTTTTCTTGTTTTTCAGGCCAGTCTTGAATCAATTTCAAATTCTTTGGATCTAGCTCCAAACTCATTTTTTCGAAAGTTTCTTCTAGGCCTTTTATCAGTCGGTCTTTATCTTCCAATTCCAGCTCCTGAATGCTTTCCATTGATTTTTGTATACCATATAGCTTTTGCGCTACCTCCGCCTGTTGCACCGACCATGCATCGTAACTTCTGTTGTTTTCTGCAATTTCTGCCAAATAACGGACACGACTTGGTGGAATTACAAATATCTTCTCTGACATTTCATCCGAAATGACAAAATTGGACTGAAGGTCTGTTTTGGTTTTTTCTTGTAAAATATGCATGATTCGCTTATACAAGCGATTCATTCCTGGATCGTTAAACTGAGAAGCGATGGTTCCAAAAACCGGCAACTCATCGTCCTTTGCATCCCACAACAAGTGATTTCGTTGGTATTGCTTTTTTACATCTCTCAATGCATCTAAAGAACCCCTTTTGTCAAATTTATTGATGGCAATAATGTCCGCAAAGTCCAACATATCAATTTTCTCCAATTGCGTTGCTGCACCAAACTCAGGTGTCATGACATACAAACTCATGTCTGAGTGTTCCGTTATCTCCGTATCCGACTGGCCTATCCCTGACGTTTCTAAAACAATTAAATCAAATTGAGCCGCTTTTAAGATAGAGACCGCTTCTGCAACGTGCTTGGACAATGCTAAGTTAGACTGCCTTGTGGCCAAAGAGCGCATGTAAACACGACTGTTTTTGATAGAATTCATTCGAATTCGGTCTCCCAATAGTGCTCCACCAGTTTTTCTCTTGGAAGGGTCAACAGAAATAATTCCCATTGTTTTTTCTGGGAAATCAATTAGAAACCTGCGAACCAATTCATCTACTAAAGAGGATTTTCCGGCGCCTCCTGTTCCCGTAATTCCAAGAACAGGGGTGTTGACCTTAGAAGCCATTTCATGAACCTGATCTAAAATTGCAGCACTCTCCTTGGGAAAGTTTTCTGCTCCTGAAATCAATCGCGCAATAGAGGCATTGTCCTTTTCAACAATTCTGTTTATTTCTCCATTTAAATTCTCTCCGGTAGCATAGTCTGATCGTTCTACTAAATCGTTAATCATGCCTTGTAAACCGAGCTCTCTTCCATTGTCCGGAGAGTAGATTCGAGTAATGCCGTATTCCTGAAGTTCTTTAATTTCTTCCGGTAAGATTACTCCGCCGCCTCCACCAAAAATTTTGATGTGACCTGCACCATTTTCTTCTAATAAGTCTTTCATGTATTTGAAATACTCCATATGTCCACCTTGATAGGAAGTCATGGCGATAGCGTTTGCATCTTCTTGAATGGCAGTTTCCACTACTTCTTGCACACTTCTGTCATGCCCCAAATGAATCACCTCTACTCCTGTAGATTGAATGATTCGTCGCATCACGTTAATGGCTGCATCGTGCCCATCAAATAGGGAAGCCGCGGTTACAATTCTAATTTTATTTTTTGGCTTGTAAGGAGTTTGATCTTGCATAAAGTTTCTTTAATAGAATGACAAATTTAACGTTTTGAAGTTCTACCAGCAATGGAATTTTTACATAAAAAAAGGGACTCAAATGAGTCCCTTAAAATTTATAAAATCATTTCCTATAAATCTGGAGGACAGTCATCATCAGCATAATATGTAGAGTTCGAGGAATTGTAATGAACAGTGAAACAATCTATTCCTGGGTTAGCGTCAAGATGATCCATAACACATAAGCCTAAAGCGTATTTATTGGAAGAATTTTCACAGAATTTTTTTTCTGGAACATATGGGGGAATCGAGTTAGACTGCCCAGCATGACTTAAGGCCCACTGTTCACTTGGCTGATTAACCGACGAAATTTTATAATAGTCATAAAATGTTCCACCCGTACCATCTGAATGTTCACGATCTAGAAGAACAGAACTTGCATTAACAACTTCATTCAACGTTCCTGTAACCTCATGGTTTGCATTTTGTCCGATCAAATGAAACGACAAAGTTAATGAGGCAGCTAGTAATATTAGTATTCTTTTCATTTTCAGTATTTTATATTTATAATATTGTTAAGATTAAATCGCAACTTAATCAAGTATCACAACCTGTATGGACTACCCAAACTGTAGTTCCATTATGACTTCCTCTTTTTACATGAGAACATCTTCTACCGTCAGCATATGCAGCAGCAATCATAATTGCTGCGCCTAGATCACTAGTAACCAAAAGAACTCTATCAGAAGAAGGCGTTGGTGGAGCAGGGTCATCATGGATAACGCCGAAACCAAAATCAACATCGTGAATTATTTGGATAGAACTTTCAACTGGTAAGTTATTTAAAACTTCGCTGGCCCCTGATTCTAACTCATCATAAGTTAGGTAGTAGATTATTCCACTTTTTGGGTTCTGCTGCTTATCTTTAGAAATAGCGGACGTCTTATTTAATTCCCCCTCTGAAACTTGGAGTTCCTCCTTGGCGCAAGACATCATCAATAAAGCACAACAGACTGCGCTATAAATTATTCTTCTTTTCATAAGTTAAATTTTAATTAGTATTTATTAATAATGAACGTTCAAGTCAAATTTAAATACGATTGATTTAAAAATCATTCACAAAAAGTTCAAAAATTGAACTTTTTGTATAATTTTATCAGTAACTACTAATACAATGAAAATGAAACAGACTGACAAGATACAGATTGGAAGAAAAATCAAAAAAATCAGAGAATTAAAAAATTATTCACAAGAATTTGTTGCCGAAAAATTACAACTATCAACTCGAGGATATTCCAAAGTGGAATCTGGAGAAACTAAGCTCACGATTCAAAGGTTACTTGAAATATCGAAAATTCTAGAACTTCCAATAAATAAGATCCTAGAATTTGAATCAAAAAGTATTTTACAAAACAACAACCAATTCGAAGATATTGAAACAAGAAATCAACCTAGTAGGACAGAAATTGAATTAATAACGCAATATAAAGAAAGTGTTGCCCACCTTAAGTCAGAAATACTATTTTTAAGGGCTCAACTCTCATCACAAAAAAAGGGACTCAAATGAGTCCCTTTTTGATGTATTATAACGCTACTCTTATTTTGCTTTAGTAGCTCTTGTTCTTCTTTTTGGTTTTTCTTCAACAACCTCTTCGATGCCGGCCATTTTAGGGTCAATTAAAACTCTACCGCAGTGCTCACACACAATTACTTTTTTGTGCATGTTTATATCTAACTGACGTTGTGGTGGAATTTTGTTGAAACAACCTCCACAGGCATTTCTCAAAACCGGCACAACTGCTAAACCATTTCTTGCACTTCCTCGAATTCTTTTGTAAGCAGTTAATAAACGTTGCTCGATTACTTTTTCTGCTTTTTCAGACTGCTTTACTAACTCCGCTTCTTCCTTTTCCGTTTCAGCGATAATTTCAGCTAATTCATTCTTTTTGTGCTCCCACTCCGCTTTTGTTTGCGCAAGCTTTTCAACAGCAGATGAATTTGCTTCTGTTTTGTTCTCGATTCCTAACTGATACTCTTTAATTCTTTTTTCGGCCAATTGAATTTCCAATTCTTGAAACTCAATTTCTTTGGTTAAAGAATCGTATTCTCTGTTATTTCTAACGTTATTCTGCTGCTCTTTGTACTTCGCAATTGCTGCTTGAGACTCTTTCATTTGATTTTTCTTTGCAGAAATATCATCTTCCAATGCTTGAATTCCTTGAGCTGCTTTCTCCGTTCTTGTTTCTAATCCTGCAACTTCATCTTCCAAATCTTGAACTTCTAAAGGCAATTCACCTCTGATTGTTCTAATCTTATCAATTTTTGAATCAATTTCTTGCAAGTCATATAATGCTTGTAATCTTTGTTCAACTGTTGCTTCACTATTAGCTTTTTTAGCCATGCTATCTATAATTAATAGGGTTTGTGTTTTCTTTCGACAAATAGAAGGCAAAATTAGGCATTTTTTCTTTCAAATACTCCTGTAATAGCTCCGGAGTATGTTGCTCACTTTCATAATGTCCAACATCTGCAATTAAAATTTTATCCTCCGCATCAAAGAATTGATGGTATTTATAATCTCCTGTGATAAAAACATCTGCTTTTTTTGCAATGGCAGCATTTAATAAAAAGCTACCTGAACCACCGCAAATAGCGATTCGTTTTACTTTTTCCTTTACCACTGCGGTATGACGAATACATTCTGTGCCTAGGTTTAATTTAACCCCATCCAAAAAAGAAATGGCTTCTTCCGGCTCTGCGAGTTCTCCAATCATTCCACTGCCTACTTCTCCCCATTTATTTTCTAAGCTATAAACATCGAAAGCAACCTCCTCGTACGGGTGGTTCTCATTTAAAGCATTTATAAGTGAACTTTTCAAATAATCTGGAAAGATTAATTCGATCCTATTTTCTTTTTCTCGGTGCAGCTCTCCTCTTTTACCAACGTGCGGATTCGTGTCACTTCCGGCCCTAAACGTCCCTTCGCCTTCTACTGAGAAACTACAATAATCATAATCTCCAATGGTCCCGCCACCAGCTTCAAATAAGGCAGCTCTCACTTTATCTGCATCTTGCAACGGACAGAAAAACACCAACTTTTGAAGCTTTCCGCTTTTAGGACTTAATATTTGAACATTTCTTAACCCAATCTTTTCTGCAATTTTTTTATTGACTCCATTCTTAACATTATCTAGATTGGTATGAATAGCATAAATGGCAATGTTATTTTTAATTGCCTTTAGAATGGTTCTCTCGATGTAGTTTTTTCCTGTTAATGATTTTAAACCAGAAAAAACAATTGGATGGTGCGCAATTACCAGCCCGCAGTTTCTTTCTATCGCCTCGTCTATAACAGACTCAATACTATCTAAGCACAGCAAAGCCTTTTCGATTTCGGCGTTACTATTTCCAACTAACAATCCTGAGTTATCGTAGGATTCTTGTAGCGAAATGGGAGCTAATTCTTCCAGATGGTTTATAATTGTAGAAATCTTCATAAGTAATCAAAATTTAGGGTCATAAACTTAACTTAATTAAGGAGTTTTGCACCTTTAAACCAAATAAAAGTGGACGCAATATTAAAAATTCTTTTACTTCCTTTTTCCTTGTTATACGGGTTGGGAGTTTCTTTGAGGAATTTTTGCTTTAATACCGGAATTTTTACATCACAAGAATACGATTTTCCGGTCATTAGTATTGGTAACCTAACGGTTGGGGGCACCGGAAAAACACCGCATACAGAATTCATTCTTTCTCATTTGAGTAAAAAATATAGAATTGCTAGTTTAAGCCGAGGTTATGGCAGAAAAACCAAAGGTTATCGGCTGGCAACAGCTAAGGACAATGCAAAATCTATTGGAGATGAACCGCTGCAAATTTTTTTAAAATTTGATGACGTTATGGTTGCTGTAGCTGAGAAACGACGAACCGGTATTCAACAGCTAAGAAAGTTAGAAAACCCACCTCAAATGATTGTGCTCGACGATGCCTTTCAGCACAGAAGTGTAAAACCCGGTTTAAATATTTTACTAACAGACTACAGCAAACTGTATAAAGATGACCACATTTTACCTTCAGGGAGACTGAGAGAGTGGAAGTCGGGATCTAAACGGGCAGACATTATTGTTGTTACAAAAAGTCCGGCTGTTCTTTCTCCTTTGGAAATTCGAAGAATATCAGAAAGTCTAAGCCCTCAGCCTTATCAAAAAGTATTTTTCTCTTACATCAGTTACAACGAAGCAATACCATTAAACCAAGCTGCGGTAATTGTTGCCAAAGAAAAGGGCAAGTTTGCAAATAAAGGAGTTTTGTTGGTAAGTGCGATTGCCAACCCGCAATCGTTGATGCTGTATTTAAATCGGTATTCTAAAGAAGTTCAGAGCTTCCCGTTTAAGGATCACCATTTTTATCAAGCCAAAGACTACAAAAACATTCGCACTGAGTTAGACAAACTACTAAGCCCTAAGAAGGCAATCGTAATAACCGAAAAAGACGCTGTAAAATTTGATGCTTCTCAATTTAACGAAGTTCCAGTTTTCAGCATTCCCATAGAAATTAAATTTCACGAACATCAGGAATTAAGTTTTACTGAAGAAATAGACCGTTATGTTAGATCGTATTCAAAAATCAGCTGATTTTATAAAAAGCAAAACCAATTTAGAGTTTAAAATTGGAATTATCTTAGGCTCTGGTTTAGGTAATCTTGGTCAAGAAATTGAAGCTGTTTGCACCTTAAACTACGACGAAATCCCGAACTTCCCTGTTTCCACTGTAGAGGGCCATTCTGGAAAATTGATTCTAGGGACTTTAGAAGGAGTTCCGGTAATTGCCCTACAAGGAAGGTTTCACTATTACGAAGGATATAGTTTAAAAGAAACTACCTTTCCAGTAAGGGTATTTAAAGCGCTTGGAGTAGAAACCATGTTACTTTCGAATGCCAGCGGAGGCCTGAACCCTGCACAAGAAATAGGTGACTTAATGGTATTGACAGATCACTTACACTTATTTCCTGATAACCCACTTCGAGGTAAAAATTACGACGAACTAGGCCCAAGATTCCCGGACATGAGCGAGCCCTACTCCAGAAGTTTAATCGAAAAGTCGAAAGAAATAAACGAAAAATTCAACTTGGGTTTACACTATGGGGTTTATGCTGGAACAACAGGTCCTACTTACGAAACCCCTGCAGAATATAAATATTTTCGAGTTATTGGCGCAGATGCCGTTGGAATGTCCACCACTGCGGAAACGATTGTGGCCATTCATGGAGGCATGAAAGTTTTTGGCGTTTCGGTCATTTCTGATTTGGGAATTGAAGGAAAGATTGTAGAAATTTCTCACGAAGAGGTGCAAGAAGTAGCAGCGAAATCCGGTCCTAAGTTCAGTATACTGTTTAAAGAGATGGTTAAATTTTTGGCTTCTTAAGCCAACCGATTATTTGTAATTTTGAGCAAGATGTTAGCACAAGAAATTCACGATAAGTACGAAGTGGTTGTAGGGCTTGAAATTCACGCACAACTGCAAACCAAGAGCAAGGCCTATTCTGCAGATTCGGCAGAATTCGGGGCACTGCCAAATACACACATTAGCCCAATTACTCTGGGACATCCGGGCACCTTGCCAAGGTTTAATGAAAATACCTTGCAATATGGTGTTCGATTAGGACTGGCAGTTGGCTCTGAAATCACTTATGAAAATCAGTTTGCTCGAAAAAATTATTTCTATGCTGATTTACCAAAAGGGTATCAAATTACACAAGACAAAACTCCACTATGCACAGGAGGTAAAATAACCATTAAGCTTGGCGAGGGAACAAAAGACATTGGAATCACCAGAATTCACATGGAGGAAGATTCAGGAAAGAGTATTCACGATTTAGATCCTTTTTACACATTAATTGATTTAAACAGAGCAGGAGTTCCGTTGCTTGAAATAGTTTCTGAACCAGACATTCGTTCTGCACAAGAAGCCTACGATTATTTAACAGAAGTGCGACAGTTGGTGCGTTACCTTGAAATTTGTGACGGAAACATGGAGGAAGGTTCTATGCGTTGCGATGCCAATGTTTCGGTACGAATAAAAGGAGCAAAAGAGTTTGGGGAAAGAACGGAAACCAAAAACTTAAATTCGATTCGAAACGTGTTCAGAGCCATAGAGTTCGAAGCTAAGCGACAAGTAGAAGTATTGGAAGCAGGTGGAGAGATAAAAATGGAAACCATGGGTTTTGATGCGGTTACTGGAGAAACGAAAGCCATGCGAAGCAAAGAGATGGCGCACGATTACCGGTACTTTCCTGAACCGGACTTGCAAGCTGTATTTGTTGGAGAACAATATATTGCTGACGTTAAACAAACCTTGCCAGCCTTACCAAAAGAGTTAATAGAGAAGTACACGAAAGAGTTGAAACTTTCGGATTACGATGCAGAGGTATTGACGGAAGACAAACACTTCGCTTTATTCTATGAAGAGTTGATTGGCCTAACAGCAAGTTACAAAACAGCCGCCAACTGGATGATGGGGACCATTAAATCCTATTTAAATGAAGTAGCGATTGACATTAAAAAATTTCCGCTAACACCAAAGCACATTGCCGAACTTATTGAATTGATTGAAAGCGGCGCTATCAACAATTCTATTGCGAATCAAAAGGTATTTCCTGCCCTTATTGCACAACCAGAATTTACTGCCAAGGAATTAGCAGAGAAAAATAATTGGATTCAAGAAAGTGATACCGGTGCTTTAGATGGGTTTATAGAACAAGCTCTTTTAAAATTTCCGGATAAAGTAGTAGCTTATAAGGATGGAAACAAAAACCTACTCGGCCTATTTATGGGTGAAGTAATGAAAGCATCGAAAGGTAAAGCCGACCCGAAACTAACAAGCACATTATTAAGAGAAAAATTAGAACAGTAAATTATGATGAAAGATAAAATTATAACCATCAGTTTCTGCATTAGTATTTTATTACTTGCCTGTGGCAGCGAGCCCGGGGAAAAAGAAACCTACATTTTAAAAGGACAAATATCAGGACTAACTACTTCTGAACTTTATTTGATTGATTTACTCCAAGAAAAAGCAGGCCCTGTTGATACAGCAATTGTAGCTGCTGACGGAACATTTGGCTTTGATTACAAGCCGAAAATGAAAGGTTTCTATCGCGTAACCATCAGTAATAATTTTTCCCTGGTTACACCATTGGCAACAGGAGAAACAGTTTCCATTGCAGGCGATGTTAATCAGCTCAGTGATTTGCAAGTTGATGGCACAGTGGATGCTAAACAAATGAATGATTTGAATAATTACCTACAAAAGTACGCTATGCAAACACAGGCATTAGAGCAAACGTTTCAACCGTATGAGAATTCTCCAAAAAGAGACTCCATGCTCACTGTGTTGCGCGCCCGCTTTGCTGAATTTGAAAAAGAGAAAATTGAAACGTTAAAAGCTCTTATTGATGAGAATCCAAGTTCGTTTTCGAACTTAGCTGTGATCGAGCAATTACCAGATTCAGAAACAGAGTACTACATCAAAGTAGATAAAGCATTGGCAGAAAAGCATAGTCAGTCTCCGTTTTACAATAACTTTCACACCAAGGTAGTTACTATTAGCAAATTTGCTGTTGGGGCTGTTGTTCCGGAAATAAACCTTCCTACTCCGGATGGTAACTCAGTTGCATTATCTTCTCTAAGAGGTAAAGTAGTGTTAATTGACTTTTGGGCTTCTTGGTGCAAACCATGTAGAAGGGAAAACCCTAATGTTGTTGCTGCCTATCAAAAATACAAAGACAAGGGATTTACCGTTTACGGTGTATCACTAGACAGAACAAAAGACGCTTGGGTGAATGCCATAAATCAAGACAATTTAACTTGGACACACGTGAGTGATTTGAAGTTCTGGTCATCTGTTGCCGCGAAAGATTATGGCGTTTCAGGTATTCCTTTTGCAGTATTAATAGACGAAGAAGGGAAAGTAATTGGAAAGAATTTAAGAGGCGCTGCATTGCAACAAAAATTAGCCGAAGTGCTTAACTAACCCTTGAGCATTGACAAGAAACATATCTACTTCGCTTCAGATTTTCATTTAGGTGCTCCTAATTACAAAGAAAGTAGAGAAAGGGAAGATAGAATTGTTAGATGGTTAGACTTCATAAAACCTTCTGCAAAGGAGGTTTATTTGGTAGGAGATCTATTCGATTTTTGGTTTGAGTACAAAAAAGCTATACCAAAGGGTTTTGTCCGTTTACAAGGAAAAATTGCTGAACTGAGTGATTCAGGTATATCTGTGCATGTTTTTATTGGCAATCACGACATGTGGATGTTTGACTACTTGCCTCAAGAACTAGGTGTAACGATGTACCGAAAACCTATCTCCAAAACGTTTAACGGCAAGCAGTTTTTTATTGGCCATGGAGACGGCTTGGGACCGGGGGATCATGGATACAAGTTTATTAAAAAAGTATTTGCAAATCCTATATGCCAATGGCTGTTTGCTAGAATCCACCCGAACTTGGGAATTGGCATGGCTGATTTTTGGAGTGGAAGGAGTCGTAAAGCAAATCGTGGAGAGGATGAAAAGTACCTTGGAGATGACCAAGAGTTTTTAGTGCAATACTGTAAAGAGCATTTAACCCGAGAGCACGTAGATTTTTTCATTTTTGGTCACCGACACCTACCTTTAGACATCTCTGTTGGAGAGAACTCTCGTTACATTAATCTCGGAGAGTGGATCAATTACAACACGTATGCTGTCTGGAATGGTGCAGATATGGAGTTAAAAGAGTTCAAGGGTTAACTATTCCAATACTTGAAGATTTAAAACTTTAGGTGCTCTTCCTTTCATATAAATGATAGCGATGGTTAAATCATCTCCAACTTTCCGGTCGGAACTTTGAAGCTTAATTTCAAAAGCAGATTGATCGTATTTCCCCACTGTTACTTCATTATTTAATAAAATGGATTGTACCGAAAAACCTTCGCCTTCATTTTCTGAAAACTGATTTTTTACGAAAATATTTTTACCACTGTATTTTCCAGAGATGGTCAAAGTATCGTAGTCGATTGTAGCTATTTCTTGAGCATGCAATGCAATGGATAGAACCACTCCGAGAATTAAATAAATACATTTCACAAGCATAAAGTTGTTTTATTGTAAGATAATAATTTTGCAATAAAGCTAGCTAAAGAGTGCAAAAGTGATGTTGCAGACCACTCTAAACAGAAATACTTGGATTAGGGGTAATACCGATTGCGTTATAAAATGTCCCTAATTTTTCCGGACTTGCCTACACTTTATTTCGGTGCAGCTCCATGTAAACAAACCTCGTGAACTCGTTTTCTAATCGCCTGCCTGCGACAAGGCAGGCTCAGTATTTACCAATTCTAGTATTTATATTTATGTGGCAATGAAAAGCTGAATGGTATAATTCTTCCCACCACATTGCATAAAAAAACCCCTCAAGTTGCCTTGAGGGGTTTACTAATTACTGCCTTAAACAGTAATTAATACAAATATTTATTATTAACCAATAATATCAAATACTTGTGTTCTTACTGAATAATCAGTTTTTCAACCTTCGATCCAGTATCGGTTTGGATTTGCATGTAATACACCCCTTTCGCGAAAGACGTAAAGTCTAAATCATTTCTGTACTCACCGTTAACGGTTACGTTTTCAATGAACACGGTGCGTCCTTGTGCATCTCTAACAGTCATGTTGAAGTTCTCCTGTGAAGGAGTTGCAATATTCAACGTAAACAAACCATTGGATGGGTTCGGATAGATTGAGATGGCTGCTGTCTCGGTACTTAAAGCATCGATACCAACAGTGCAATTAACTTCTCCAATAACCATTGTTCGAGGACCAACACAGCCTGTTGAGTAAGTAAAGTTTACTCTGGATATTTGTCCTGTTCCAGTTGTGCCTTCAAATCCAAGTTGGGTAGCTGCGGAAGGTGCAGTTGTGCCTAATGGACTTTGCATAATGAACCGATCTATTGGTGTACTAATTCCGTCGATTACAATAGGTGCAGCTATACCATATGAGTTACCGGTTCCACGCATGCCTAAAATAGCAATTACTTCACCCGCCTTAATCGGGATATTTACAGAAATATATCCTGTCGGAGATTGATTGGCTCCGTAGTATAGTGTTGTAAATGGAACTATAGGCGCACTAAAAAGATTCCATGGCACATTACCATTTGTCTTCAATACGGAAATGTGTTGGTTTCCTGCCCCTGCTTGAATAGGAACTTCTAAACCTGTAATAGTAAAGTCACTAGGTGCTACAAAATGGTATCCTCGAGCATTTCCGGTAAACACACTTGCATGTGCCGAAGGCGATATTGTATCCTGCCCACCACTTCCAGATGAAGCTTCAACATAGAACGTATCTAATGAAGAATTGGTTGTTGCAGTGTTATAAGTATACAACAGAGTATCTCCTGTATTTACTGAGGACCCATTAACGGGAGCATCGTACCATTCTAAGCTCGTTCCGGCAGCTCTTGCCATAATAAGTGTATCCGTACCTACTTGACCACATGTGACAATAACAGGATCGTTCTTAACTACTGTTGGAGCATTAACAACTATTGGGAATATATTCAACGTATCTGAAATTGCTGTCCCACAAGCTACCGCCCTAAATGAAGAACTATTATTAATCGTTAGGTCAAGTGTAGGATTAGTTTCACCAACCATATCTACAAACACTCCTCCAACAAGTTCTTGCCATTGTACTTGACCTGCTGAACCTGCTAAACCTAGAGTAACCGCGTCGCCAGCACAAACTGTGTCGTTACCTGTAATGGTACCTCCTGCTGCTGCTACCGAGCTAACTGTTGTTGTCAAGGTATCATTTGTCAAGTCTCCATCGTTTGAGGCGTTTGGATTGTTCGTATACGCTGTAAAGTTGTACGTGATTCCATTTGCCAAGGCAATACTTCCAAGTGTTACACATGCCGTATCTCCTGGAATGATAACACCTGTGTAGAGCACAGAATCAAGAACTCCATTAAAGTCATAAACCACATTCACAGAAGTTAATGTATCCGTTCCGTAGTTTGCAACACCCACTGATGGCGTTACTGACCCTGGACAACTTGGAAACCGTGGACTACAAATACCAGTTACACCTGCATCAGCAGGGGTAGGTTCAAACAAGCGAATGTCATCAATCGCCATATCAGAGGTGAAACTCGTTCCAGACAATCCTCTAAAAATGAGATTAATTGTCTTTCCTTGGTAACCACTAATATTGAGTGTCTGTAAAATAAAAGGATCTGCTTGGGCCGTTTGTTGCTGACCTGTTAAAGTTAATAGTGAAGTCTCCACTCCATTGGAGTCTACCAACACTTCTAAATCACCCATAGTCGCTCCAAACATATGCACAGCAAACTCTACAGTTATGTTTGTTTGCGCAGGATCAACAAATATACCTGGACTAATAAAGTCAGCAGTGTTACCTGCTCCTCCTGAAGTTTCAAGGTATATGTAGGTTCCTCCGCTTGTTCCGAAGGTGGTGTTGTCATAAAAAGGACCAGTGTTTAAGGAATTAACGTTAGCCCCTGTTCCAGTTTCTGACTCCCATCTTGGGTTAGCTGTTGTTGTTGAAGTCCACCCTTTTGGCCAAGGATTACCCGTCGTTGGTACAGCAAACGTTTCAAAGTCTTCAAAATAAGGAACTCCGATTGCAGTATTGAAACCAAATGGTCCTATCCATATTGAAGTATCTCCTCTACCACAAATCTCTCGTGTGTAGAAATCATAGGATGTACTTGGTGCCAAACCGGTTAAAGTTAAACTGTCTAATCCTGTTCGCACGTAGTTATTTGTTCCTAATGAACCTTGAGCAGATCCCGCTGGTACTAAATCATATTGATAATCCAACGCAATCCCATCCCAGAATATATCTGCAGATGTTAAAGTGACGTTTGTTGCACCTAAATTCACAGATGGTGGACACAATGGCGGATCGAACTCATCTGCTCCTGGATCCACTACTGTAGAACC
>Ga0307934_1000391_pt1 | contig 33437 bp, 52 predicted proteins | sample OrgLakmetageno90_FD_201838 | JGI IMG/M metagenome (GOLD analysis project Ga0307934, IMG submission 201838) | Saline water microbial communities from Organic Lake, Antarctica - #90 | ecosystem: Environmental > Aquatic > Non-marine Saline and Alkaline > Saline | place: Antarctica: Organic Lake...
ACAGATCAAACGCATTTACAGGCTTGCCGGAGTCGTCACTGCAAAGCGGGTCGCTGGCGTGGTGTATAAAGCAACGATCCTCGCCAGGGAACAGTACGACGCCCGGTAAGTTGGTTGTGGTGTGCGGCGACAGATACCGGCTCTTGCCTTTGCGCGTGTAACCGTATTGCTCAAGAACCATGCGCAGGTCGTGCGCGTCGTTGAACGCTGTAATGACGCTGCCCTGTTGTGTTGGCTGCTTAGTTTCCCGCGGTGTCGGCGGCGCTGCTTTAGGTAGCCACGGGCAGGCGTCGATCAACTGCGGCTTGAAACTGTCCCATGCGTTCCAGATAGCCATCAACCACGCGGGGGGTTCGGGCCAGTCCTTGAGCGTCTTGGGTGGCTGCACTATCCAGCGGTAGGGCTTGAGGGTGTCGCAGTGTATAGAGGGCGGCAAGACATCATACCGTTGCTTGCCTTCGTTAGACACGCGAAGCTCCAGAACCGTGTAGGCGCTGAACTGTTTGGCGTTCGCCCTTAGTTCGGCCTCGCGCTCAGCGTCGCCGTCTGCCTTGGCCTTGGCAGCGTCACGCATCATCTGTTTGTGGATGTCGCCTGTAGGGTCGCCCTCGGCGGGCCAAGATACCTTGTGATATTCCATCACGCCGGGCTTGTCAGGCACCCGAAACATGCAGCGCATACCCTTGTCCGCGCCCTGTATCGTCGGCACCTTGGCCAGCTCTTTATCAAGATCAATGCCGAACTCTTCCGCTATCATGCGAAACGAGTCCATGCAATCTATGTCAAGGCTGCACATCTTAGATGGGCCAAGCGCGAGCCCGATGTTTAGCGAGGGGTTATCTTCCCAATGCTTAGCGGCTTCGTCTGGGTCTGTGAATGCGCGATTGCCCCAGTCGTTCTCTACTGGCAGTTTGCTTTTAGGTTTGATCGGGATTACCGCGAAGCCGTACCGTTCAGCGTAACGGGCTGCGTACCAATTCGTAGGTTTTGACATCTGAAACCTCAGTCATAAGGGAGTCGAAAGGATAGCGGCAGGCGTTGACTAGACGCTTTTCGGATGCCTCCTAGCCGCGGATTAAGTTTAACGCTTCATCAACTGATCTGCAAACCCCTGCAATACCGCCCGCGTTGTTCACGGCCTCAATGAAACGTAGTTGTTCCTTTGTGGCACGTCCTTTGCTTGTCTTTATTTCTATGGCAAGGAATTTTCCGCACGGTGCTACGCCAACAATGTCAGAACTTCCGACAGCCAACCCAAACCGGATCATGCGAGCGTCTGTTAATGTGACTTGACTGGCATCCTTATGGATTACCTTGCCTACCCAGGCTCCGGAAGTTTCGTTTCTGAATACAAGGCAGCCGGCCTTTGATAGTGACATGAGAATAAGATTTTGTATTTTGGTTTCTGGGTTCATTAGAAGATGTCTCCTTGCCCTAATGGGTTTGGAATGTCGTTCAACACTGCGTGCTCTCCGTAGTACTCGCGAGCGGCTATGTTGTAAGCTCTGGCGGCCTCTTCTTTTGTGTCAAAAGTCCCTATATATTCTTTTTTTATTTTCGACATCCATCTTAACTTGTTTTTATAAACCCCCTTATATCCGCTTCCGCTTCGCGCTATCTTAGAAGGCAATCCTAAACGCCTTCTGTACATCTCAAAATCACATGAAACTCCGTTGGTTATGGCGTGCGAGCCAAACTTAGTTATGGCCCAAAAGTCATAACAAGCCGCCGCCGCCGCTTCAGTGGAAAATGTACCAATATATTCTGGATTTTCAGTGTTTCCATCGTAGCTAAACTGGCATATATAACTTACGCCAGACTTACGATTGATTATGTGTACTCCTTTATAAATTGACTTGCCCTTTGAATTGCTTTGTCTAGATATATTTCCTGAATTACAAGATAAAACTAAGTCTTCTATTCTGCTAGAATATGCTCCAGCTATTGATTTTACTGATTTTCCTGCTGTTATTTCTCCATTATGGTATATCCAAACTAGTTTTTTAGTGTTATATGATTTTCCGTTAAAATTTGTGTTTTTGTGTATAGTTTTTGAATCTTCGCTTACATAAACTATACTTTCTGACGACCCATCTATTGAAATTAAAGATCCGGATAGTGGGTCATAATCAAACAACTCTCTCAACTTTTCTTGACTTGGATACTGTTTCATCGTGCCGCCCTCTTAGCGTTAGCGAAATCTTCCGGTGTGGCCTTCCTTGACTGGCGACTTGCGTGCACATGCGCCGCCCAGATCGCCGCGTTCTTCATCCCCCGGCGCTGGCCCAGCTTTACCAAGTCAACCAGATCCCTTGCCGCGCCCTGTTCCTGCTTAGCCTGCTTGCGTAGTGCGGTTACGTCTATGCGTTCTAGTTCGCCGTCGACGACCTCAATCTCTGCTTTCTGCCGCACTTCTACCGGCTTACCGCAAGACGGACATACAGCTACACCAGGCCGGAAGATGTGGAAGCAGTGTTTGCACTGCTGAATGCTAACGTCTGCCTCTTCGTCTGGCTTGCGCTTTTTGCCTTTCTTGCGGCCTTCAAGGCTCCATTCTCGGTCGTCGTCGGGTAGTCCGTGTCTTCGAAAATTACCGACTTGATCGAGCAAAATTAGCTTGTCTTTTCCTTCTTCCGTCCTAAACCCTCTACCGCAAGCCTGAAGAAATACAATCAAAGATTGCGTTGGCCTCAAAAATTGAACGCAAGAAATAGACTTTACATCAAGCCCTTCAATCAGCAGATTAACGGAAGTAACAATCAAAGTTTCCCCGGATCTCAAGCGATTAATTACAGCCTCCCTCTCGCTGTTGGTCATCTTTCCTTCAAGCATTTCAGCGGGAATACCCGCCGCTTGATAGCTTTCCATTACATGCTTTGCGTGTTTTATTGAAACGCACATAACGGCAGTCCTGCGACCTTCCGCGTACTTTTTGTAGGTGGCCACGGCGTCGCCGGTGATGGTTGGCTTGTCTACTTCATGCTCTAGCTGAGCCTTATCAAAGTCCCCCATGGTAGTTTTGACATTAGAAAGATCAAGGCTACTTGGCGGGGCAAAGATCTCATAGTCACACAAGTAGCCGGCATCAATTAACTGCCTAACGGTAGGGCCTTGAACCATTTCCCCGTAAGTGTCATCAAGCCCTTTGTTGTCTGTCCTCTGCGGGGTAGCTGTAAGTCCCACCACCCTTGAAGTCGGGTAGGCATCAAGTATTTTCTGATAAGTGCTAGCAGAGCTGCGGTGACATTCATCAATAATAATTAAGTCTGGCGCGTCGTATTGGTCAAGCCTTCTAACCCAAGTTTGCACGCTGGCAACCTGTGCGGACATTTTACTTTTTCTTTTGCCTGAAGCGATCAAACCATGCTCTAGGCGTTGCTGCCATAATGCCTTGCTTGTCTGTGATAGCAGCTCGTTTTGATGAACCGCAAACACTGAAGTTTTGCCCGCTTCAGCCGCTCTCTGCATCATAAAAACGGCGAGCGCGGTTTTACCTGACCCGGTTGCGCTTTGAATTAGAACCCTTTTTGTGCGGCCAAACGCGTCTCTGGTTTGGTTTATTATTTCTTCCTGATATGGGCGTAGTTTCATTGTGCTGCCTCCGGCATGTCAGGCCACCATCTGTTGCCCTTTCTTATGTTGTCCGCATTCCATAGTATCTGCATGTTTTGCTCGCAATGCAGGCCGCACACGATATCGGATATAAGTGGAACGATGTGATCAACTACAGCTCTCGGCCCATCCCAACAGTTTAGTAATGAAGCCGTCTTGTAGAACTGGAGAACTTTATTTTTTTCAGACCATAAAGGAACGGCTTTTGCCTTTATTGATCGGTATCTTGCAGCTGCAGCAGCACTTTTTACAGGATTTCTTTTTGCGTAAGCGTTGGCAGATTCCCTTCTTTTTTCAGGATTTCTTTCTCTCCATGCTAAAGAATAACCGGCTGATCTTTCTTTGTTTTCTTTTGCGTATTTTCTGCTTTTTCTATCCATTTCTTTTTTGTTTTTTGAATAATAATCCTTCTTTAATTGAACTAAATATTCAGAGTTTTTTTCTCTCCAAGACTTGTTGCAAGACCTGCAATAAACCTGTAAGCCATATGATGTGTTAGGGCACTTGTTAAATTCGCTAACAGGCAGCCTTTCCTTGCAGCCACTACAAGTTCTTTCATTATATTTTTTAACCTCTCTCCATTCAGCAGTGCAACCGCAGCTTTGATCTTTTCCTAATGATTTTCCTCTCCTTATCTGGCTGGCCTTTCTTTTGAAATGCTCCCCGCAATCGCACAGGCACATAAACACAACGCCGTTATCAGATCCGCAAGGAGCAATAGCAATCATTGATCCAAAACTTTTACCGTCTAACTTTTCAGGCGTTTTCATTCCTTGCCCTCCAAGTAGTCAGATAGCCGCTTAACCGTTTCATAGCTAGGCTTCACCCCCCCATTCATGAGCCGGTAGAGCGCGTTGCTGTGAACCCCTGCCGCCTTAGATACGGCCATAAGGTTGCTCTCTGTCAATCTTTCCTTTATCTGTTCTAGGGTTAGCATTTTGCGCCTCGTGTCGTTTGTTTTCGATCTGATGTTGACAACATACACCCCGAGGCATAGAGTAGTCAACGTAATCCGACTAACAAGGACTGACTAACCATGAACATCATCCCAATCGAATACACAGAAGGCATGACGATCACGCCGCCGTGCTTCATTGCCAACATGCCAAACGACGTATACCACAGCCACCCGGAAGGCATCAGCAGCACTGGCCTGAAGTCTGTACTGCGCAGTCCGGCACACTACAAGTTCCAAGCGGCACGTACCCCTAGCCGCGCAATGGAGATAGGGACAGCTGTCCACACAGCACTATTAGAGCCTGACAGATTCGCTGCTGATTACGTGCTATTGCGTGAAGTAAAAGACCGACGCGCCAGTGAGTACAAGCAGGCCGTAAAGACGCACGGAACAGAGGTTGTTCTGACCGCGGGTGAGTCTGACAACGTGATTGGAATGCAGGAGGCCGTACTCTCAAACCCCCTAATGCGCAGCCGCCTTACCGGCGAAGGCTGGCGAGAGCTGTCCTTGTTTGTGCGCGACCCCGACACCCAGGTATTGATCCGCGTACGCTATGATCTGCTGTTGAATGACGGCACCATAGTCGATGTCAAAAAGACTCAAGACGCCCGACCGGATCCCTTTAGCCGTGCAATTGACAACTACGGTTACGATTTATCAGCCGCGCTATACGTTGACGCCTTTGAGTGGGCTACAGGCAAAGAGGCGCAGTTCGAGTTTGCCGCGGTAGAAGAAACGATGCCGCACGGACACAAGCTTTACCGGCCTTGCGACACCACGCTTGGAGAAGGCCGGCGCAAGTATCGTGAAGCGCTGGCATCGTTTGCCCAGTGCGAGCTGTGCGGTGTATGGCCTTCGCTGCCGTGTGATGAGCCCGAGATTATCGGCCTGCCAGGGTATCGGTTGGCACAAATTGAAAATGACATAGTAGGAGATCTGCAATGAGCGATAGAGACGACGACATCACATCCGCAATACAAGCAAAGAGCGATCAGCTTAATGCCGTCGATATAGTCGGATCGGAGCCGGTTATAAAAATACGAGAGGTTAAGCTGTTTTTAAATTCACCAAAACAGAAGGTCTGGATATATTTTGAGGGTGATAACAACAGGCCATGGAAGCCAGCAGTGGGCATGTCGAGGATAATGACAGATGCATGGGGCAAGTTCACAAAAGAGTGGGTGGGCAAACACGTTCAGATATTCTGCGAGCCGACCGTGACCTATGGGGGAGAGCAAGTGGGCGGCATAGAAATCAAGGCGCTTTCCGACATAAAGAAAGAAGGCATAGACGTGGTTCACGTTAAGAGCCAGAAGCAAAGGAAGGTTCGACACATACCGCTGCTGGTCATTAAAGCAGAAGTTTACCCGGCAGATAGGTTCGAGAAATCACTCCCGGTTATGACAAAGAAAATGCAGGCCGCAGAAATGACACTGCAACAGGTAATCGCCCAATGCCAGAAGACCGGACAGTTAACAACTGATCAACTGGCGCAGCTTGAAGCAGCGGCCCCGGTAGAGATCGACAACTCAGACGACAACGACACAAGCGAGGAAATGTAAAATGAATAATTGGTCAATTACAGGAAACCTGGGGCAAGATTGCCGAACCAATGACGTAAACGGAACAGCCGTTGCAAACTTCTCTGTTGCGGTCAAGGCCGGTTTTGGAGAGAAGGCACAAACACTTTGGGTTGATTGCGCGTTGTGGGGCAAGCGTGCAGAGGGCGGCCTGATTCAATATCTCGTAAAAGGGCAGCAAGTTGGCGTAACAGGTGAGCTATCGACTGAGACCGGCAAGGACGGAAAGACGTACCTGAAGGTTCGATGCAGCGAGGTTGATCTTTTGGGTGGCAAGGCTTCGGACGTGCCAAGCCAGCCAGCGCCAGCGACCTCGCAGCCGGCCCCGACTGGTCAAATGCCTGAGCCGGTTGATGATTTTGACGATGACATCCCCTTCTAGTGTCACCACAAGCCCAAATACAGGCAGTGCTCTCGGGCACTGCCGACTACTCAATCCTACCGGAGCCGCTACAGTCCGCCATACGCCTACCCATATACACCCGCGCCTGCGCAGTGCTAGCAGAGCCTACCAAGGAGGCTAGGCGGGCCAAGTTAAACGCCGAGCCCGAAAGCGTACGCGGGCTTATAGAAACGGAGGCATTCAGGCTGCACAAATTACGATCTAAGTGTTTACAATAACGCACTACTGGTTTATTGTTAACGCACGAATAACGAAAAGGAGAAGTGAGATGCACGCAGATTTGATTTGGTTAGCAGAGAATGTGAGCGAGTGGGGTGGAACCTACGACTTTAAGCATATCTTTTTGGAAGATGGAAGGGCTGATTATAGCAGTGTGCCTGACGACGTTGTACTTAGAACCTTCACCCGCGCCCAATGGCAAGCCGCCCGCGATGAGCTTTTTACCCAAAGGGCAGCGCAACGTCAGCGCCCTAAAATCAAGACTCAAGTCACAGCTTGGCACGCCGCCGAAGATGAGATCCTTGCGTCTGAAATGAGCGGGGCAGAACCGTGCCCAGAGGATCCCTTTGCATCTCCTGAGGAAGATGAGGCTTGGGCTGAAGCAGAGAAGCGCATGGATGCAATAGGGCAGAATGGCGGCACAGGTGAGCATTACGAATCACCGGCAAGCAAGTACCATGTGCAGATCAAAGGCCAGTGGGTTGACGTGTACGACATCCTGACTGCGTATGGCGTTACCAATCCAGCAGACGCACACGCTATCAAAAAAATGCTTTGCCCTGGCCAGCGTGGAGCCAAGGACGGTATTCAAGACAGGCGCGAAGCTATTGCTAGTTTGGAGCGGGCTATTGAATTGGAGCAGGGGCGATGAACCCCGGCTCAGCAGACTTCCGTCGCGCCAACCGCAACCCGAGCTATCAATGCTTGCCCCGCGCCGAGTACGTACAACGGGCTGTAGAGATGGCTCCACGTGGCTCACAGTTGGCAAAGAAGCTAACGGCACACGATGTACAGGCTATGCGGTTAAACGTCCACGGTCGCACTGACAAGCAACAGGCTGAGACGTTTGGCGTGTCGGCGTCTATGGTTTATAAAATTCGGAAGGGTGAGCGGTGGGGGGTGGTGCGATGAGCACCGCAAGCCTAGCCGACAAACTAGCCCACGCCAAGCGAGAATCAAAGGCGCTCAAGGCACAGCTACAGGCTAGCAAGCTAAAGGCTGAAGAGCTATTGGCAGCGTTTGATAAATCGGTATACACGCCTGAAGTAATTGCTAGGCGCAACATGTTTAAGCGAGCGAGGGATAAATACAATGAGCGCTGACCTTATGCATGGCGATTGCCTAGAGTGGATGAAAGAGATACCAGATGGCAGCGTTGACATGGTTCTAGCTGATCCGAATCACGTTGAGCATACAAATCATGGTGTATTTTGCTGTTGATATCAGTAAGTAAGTGGGATATGATGATATCATGAAAACCACAGAACAGATGATTTTATCAGCATATATTCCTTATGTAACCACGTTAAGAAGCGTGGCCAGAACATGCAGCACAGACCACCACAGGGTGAAGCGAGTTCTTGAAAAGAATGGAATAGTAATCGTCAAGGGAAAGCTTGCGCCGTTTTCATCTCAGCACCGCGCCAAAATAGGAGCGGCAAGTAAGGGAAGAACTAGCTGGGCAAAAGGAAAGAAGGTGCCAAAATCAACCCTTTACAGAAATATGGCCACACACCTTCGCTTTGATGTTTCTGTGGGTTGGCTTTTGGCTTTTGACGATATTGAAAAACTAAAGTTCCTTAATCGCTCTGTGGGCAGAGGCGGAAGGTTTGATATAACAACCAAAGAGTATAAGGCATATATTGTCAAGTTTTACAACGACGCTCAGTTCAACCGCCTGTATGAGAAATGGTTAACCTCCGGGCAATGTAAATGGAAAAGGCCAACCATAGATCATATTAACCCACGGGCTAACGGGGGGTGCAATAGGATAGAAAATTTACAGTTTTTAACTTGGCTCGAGAACAGAGCTAAGTGTGATATGAGCCAGCAAGACTGGGATAGCGTAAAAGCCAATATTAAGGACTATTTAATATGAACAACAAGGGAGACTTGGGTCTGCCTGGATTTGATTTGCATTTGGGTGACTGCCTAGATGTGATGAAAAGTATCCCCGATGGTTCGGTGGATATGATCCTTGCAGACCCTCCGTAACTTTACGGCACGACCGCTTGCAAGTGGGATACAGTGATCGACTTGCCGCTGATGTGGGAACAGTTGAAGCGGGTCATTAAGCCTAACGGGGCCATTGTGATGACTGCCTGCCAGCCGTTTACATCGGCGCTGGTTATGAGCAACCCAGAGATGTTTAAGTATTGCTGGGTTTGGGAAAAAAGCCTTTTTACAAACTTTGCCATGGTAAAAAAACAACCTGCAAAAAAGCATGAAGACATTGTTGTTTTTTATAATAAGCAACCGGTCTTTTATCCTCAAATGGTAAAAGGAACACCCTATACAGATAAGGAAAGGTCAAGAACTTTTGGGGTTATAAATGATGCAATGCCAAAAAAGAAAGCTATAAAAAACACGGGGACAAGATACCCTTCATCAGTTCAAAAATTCAGCAATGGGAATAACGGGAATATACACCCCACCCAAAAACCCGTTGCCCTAATGGAATACCTAATCCGCACCTACACCAACGAAGGCGAAACAGTTCTGGACTTCACTATGGGCAGCGGAACAACAGGCGTAGCAGCAAAGAACCTTGGCCGAAAGTTTATAGGCATTGAGTTAGACCAAGGTTATTTTGACATAGCAGTTAAGCGCATAGGAGAAGCATAAAATGGCCGACTTTGCAGACGACGCAGCAGAGATAACAGAAAACTATCTACAGGTGGCTTTGCAGAATGCCAGGCAGCAGCCCCGGGAGCATCCGTTCACTGGCATCTGTCGCAACTGCGACCACCCTGTAAGTGAGGGTGCTTTTTGCCCCGGCGGAGAATGCCGAGACGACTATCAGCGGCGAACGACACAAGGCAGGTAAAGAAAAGCCCCGCACTGGGGCTTTATTTAATTACAATCCGCGCCACAGCCTCAATTTCCAGATTCTTGTATTCAACCGGCAAGCCTGCCATCTCTATCAATGCCGACTGCGCCTTGTAGAACCTTTCAGCGGTAGGGTGCCTGTCGTTGGTCTTCCACACGCTCAGGGTGTTAGCGCCAAGGCCGGATGCTTTTTGAAGCGCCCCCTGTTGCACGCCACAGTAGTGAGCCAGTGCCAACAGAAGATAAACCTTCAATCTCATAATTTATTCCTTTTTGTGTTTACAGTTAATCACTATGGGTATATAGTAACACAACCATAAGGAGAAACAGAAATATGAAAACACAATCTGCATTACTGATAATCGTCGCCCTTTTAGTGGCCAGTTACGTGATGGGCGAGCAAGACGACATCGACGGCAAACAGGCCAACTATTGCGAGATGCGCCAGATACACATTGACAGCGGCGGCGAGTATGGCTGGCCGAGAATGGACGGATATGGAGAGTGCAAATGAACGAACAAAATAGCAAAAACCTTTACCTTCCCACTGGCGATGAAATAGAAGCGGCACGGGACAATCTGGCACAGACTGGCGTGTACTTGGAGAAGGGAGGGTATTTGTCCAGCAATGGCGACGGCGTTCGGGCATGCTACCGGTTTTTGGCATTCCAGAAACGCATTAAGACTAAGCCACGGTGGACTACCGCAAGAAAGGATTTGGTTGAGCGGTGGGCTGGATTCTATGTCAGCAGAGACGATTTTATTACAGCGGCGCACATGCTGGGGATTGAAGGCAGTTATCTTGATTACAAACTGTCGGTGAAGATGTTGCCGGTACCACATGATGGACTGGCTTGTTTTGGGTTGCACCGTTGTTATTTTGAACAGGATAGTTTTGTCGTCGAACGCGAGAAGCGCCTTTTTGATTCGGCATGGCGCGATGCCGTCATATCCATTTTGAAAAAACATAGTAAAAAGGAAGAAAAATAATGACCGACCACCACACAACAACCCTAGATCATTACCAAGGCCTAGTCGATCAACTAGCAAACGAAGACGCGGCTCTTGAAAAGTACCGCACAGAGTTTGCCGAGAAGCTTATGCAGGAGTACACGGAAGACAACCACAATCTGAGCTGGCAGGTTACAGAATGGCTAGGTGAAGAAAGTACGCAGCTTGAAGGCTACCTGTTCTCGGCGATGACAGACCCTGACTTTGATATGACTGAGGCATGGCGCGACTGGCTGACAGAAAGGTTTGACGCGCTGGCCAGCAGCATGACCGGCAAAGAAATTGACGAATATCAGCAGGAGTATTTTTGATGGATAGCAGAGAGGCGTTTCTGGCTATTGAGCATAAAGAGGTGAAACTATGAGCGCCTCGGCAAAGTGGCAAGTAGTCCTGGCACTGGCAGAATGGAAGTGCGCGAACATTCTAAAGCGTGGAGTAGGCCCGGCCATGGCTCGATACAACACCGCACGCGCTGCACTACGCCACGCAATTAACGGCACTACGCCACAGAAGCGCCTGTGTGCAGACTTTGAAACAACCGTGGCGGGCATACCCTGCGGGGTTGTGATCACTAGCTACAGCGGTGCTAGGCCATGGAGACAGCACACTTTCTCAGGTGCTGGCCCTGGTGACTGTGATCCGCCGGAGTATGAAGAGGTAGAGTGGCTGCTAGTAGATAGCAAAGGCTACCCGGCTGAGTGGCTTGAAGAGAAGATGAACGACAATGATCTGACGCGTATTACGTGTGAGTGCATTGAGTTTAAGAGGAGTGAGGGTGATGAGTGATATAGAGCGGGAAGAGTTTGAGCAGGCAGTAACGGACAGATGGTCCGACAGTTACAGCTTTACACGGTTTGGGGATGAGGATTACTACGACGAGGTTCTCGAAGGGATGTGGCGGGGATGGCAGGCCAGCCGCCAGGTTGACGGTGAGTCTGTGGCTTACATTACAGAACGCAAATTAGAATGGTTAAAGTCTGGCCCTGTGCTCTCAGCAGTTGTTTATAGAAAGCATTCAGAAGGCTCTATTCCGCTCTACACCCACCCTGCCAGCCGCCAGGCTGTGAGTGTGCCGAAACAGTGGGTTGATTTGATGCGTGAGCTGGTGAAAGACCTTATTTCAGAGATCAAAACAAAGCAGAAGCTCAAGCCTGACGAGCGTGTCGCTGAAGACTTGGGAGCGGTGCGTGAAGCTATCGCAATGATAGAAAAACAGGAGCAAGGCCATGAGTGGATTAAGTGCAGCGAGCAGCGGCCAAACGTTCTCGACGTGTGGATAAAAATGACAGATGGTTCTGTAGTCGCGTGCTGGTCTCAGCTTGATGGAGACTTCTACTGGAACGGCGGCGGCTCCGAGTCATATATTTTGGAGAATACCGTTACCCACTGGAAGCCACGACAGCAGGAGCAAGACCATGAGTAAACTTTACACAGAACGCGACATTATTGAGCAGGGAGACTACTACTCTCGTCATACGTCAGCCATGACAGGTGAAGGCTTGGACAGAAAGTCTGACATTGCGGCAGAGTTGGCGCATCGGGATATTCAAATTGACCAACTTCAGTCGCGAGTAGCTGAACTTTGTGACTTGATTAAATACGCACAAGAAAATTCGGTCGTTTGCATGTGTGGTGACGACATTAAAGACCACAACCAATCCAGCGGGCACCCGCCTGTTGACGTGTGGGATCACGCTGTAGAACAAATTAATAAAGAAGGCAGCTCCGGAGCCTTCATTCTGCGGAAGCAGGCAGAGGCGCTTGTGGGCAAAAACACAGAGGAAGGGACATGAAACGCCACACACTAGAAGAGCGCATCCGCGATGAAACCGGCCTGACGGTCAAGGAGTTTACGACCCAGCTTGGCATCAAACCTGACGTGCTTCAAAGATATCACAATAGCAATAGGGTTATGCTCAAGATTATTCTGGCGGGTTATCGGGCTGAGGTTCGGGGAGAGGTCGTCGGGCTTGCTTAGATTGCAGGGCGTAAAGGCTTTGCTCTCGCTTGTCCCGGCGTTTTTGGAAGTAGAAATTTACAGCGAAGGTGGCGAGGGCTAACACTGTACCGATCAGCATCATAATTTGATTAAATGTCATGGCCCCCCAGGTAAACACGAAGCCATTGGTTGCATAAGACGCCGCAGGAGCAGATGATTCAAACTTAATACTCAGATTATGCGAGGTCGATTCCATGAAGGTTTTAAGCGACATGCTGCTATGGCTCACTTGTCAATGGGTTGGCTTCTGTCTTTGCATTGTAGCAAAGCTGTTTGCAATTTTCGACCCGGACGAGTAAGGCCGCTAAATCTTAACGTCAGGTTCGTGCTTTGGCTGCGGGATATTGTAAACATGAGAGCTATGCAGCCCGCCCTCCTTTCTGAACGTCAGCATCTCCATTTCGCCATCGCCTAAGTAACCTTGGGATGCGTGCCAGCTATCCGGGGGCGGCAAGGCCCCAAAGACTTTGTGCTTACAGCCTGGCAGGGTCTTAACCGATTCTTTATGGAAGTGTCCTGTGCACCACATCCGGTGAGTTGTCCTACCCCAAGCCGCTGACATGTCGCGGGCCATAGACCCAACGAGCGCTTCGGGCTTTTGCTTATCGCCATGTGCCATGCCAAGCAGCCAGTTGCCATACTCGATGTAATTGCAGAATCCTTCATTCTTTAGGACTACAACGCGCGGCTCTTTGTCGTAATAGAAGTCAAGCATAAGCTGGATTGCTACGGCGGGATCTCCATCGTGATTGCCGGGCACTATGACCACATACACCTTGCCAAACTTCTCCAGCATACTGTCGATGGTATAGCGCATAAACATTCCGGCGGCCCGGCTTGCTGTGTAGAAAGTCTTGTCAACGTCAAGGGGGGTGCCCTTGAGCGTGGTTCCTGATCTGCCGTTAGCGTGCAACAAATCGCCGACATTAACTAACAGCCCGGTTTCTGCGGGCTCTGCTTTATCAATCAAATGATGCACGGCGTCCATGAGCTGACCGCAAGCGATGTCAATATTGAAGTCTGAGTGTTTGGTTTCTGATGCGCTGGCCTGCATTCCTATGTGAGCGTCACCAATAAAGATGGACGGCATGAGGTCACTTTTATATTTGTCGAGGGTTTTTTGTTTAGGGCTCGCGGGCTCAATGTCTTTGACCAGCCCGGCGATATACTCTTTGATCATCGCCGCCTGGCGTTCGGCATCCAGATTAGTCTTGACCCATTGCAGCGCTGGCTCACCATCTTTGTAAAGTGTAGAGGTGCCTTTGATCTTGTAGCCGTCGGGGATGGTGCCTGAGTGTTCGGGGATAGACTTGGGGGCGGCTCGTTGCTTGAGAAGAGCCATAACCTTTCGGACGTTACCAGGATCTTTGCCTACCTTTTTGGCAATAGCCTCACTTGTTAAGCCGTCCTCCATTAGCCGTGCTACTTCTTTTTGCTGGTCCGTGTTTGCGTAATCAACGTACATGCATTCACCTGTTTAATCAGAGTGCGTGCCCCATAGAATGGCATAAGTAGCTTGACAACGATGGAGACGGCCACCATCAGCGCGAACTTAGTCTTTCTGCTCACTATGGGTACGTTCTTGCCTTTGTCGGGTATATGCACACGCCGACCCTCTTTATGCTTTTACTTCTTCAACATCTTGCCCAGCAACCCAGACCCGCTGATTTCTTTTGTGATCTTTTCAGCACTGCGGCCAATGACGTAGCCGCCAAGTCCCAGCTTGATCAGGCCGAACAAAGATAGTACCGCTTCTTCTGACAGGTTTTCAGGTGTGTATCCGAACCAATATGCGCCCACGAGAAAGCTAAACCAAACCATTGTCAAAGGTCGCCAGTTGCGCTGCAACCATGACTCGCCCTTTGCCTCTGCCTGCACAGCCTGGCCGCGAACCTCTAGCCGGGTCTGCTCTAGTTGCGCCTCAATTTCGCGTATCTTGACAGCGGCTTGTGGGTCAGACTTGATTGCAGCAGCTACGGCGTCGGGAGTGTTGTCTACGCCGAGCGCACTGGCAAGCATTGACCCAACTGCGCCACCAGCAGGCCCGGCAAGCATTGACCCTGCCATGGGTGCAACAGAGCCTACAACGTCTTTTATCTTATCCCATGCGCTCATAGTCAGCCCGCCTTCAGCGACTGGACAGCCGCGATTAAACTTGTGTACTTGCCGTTAACCCGCCCCCACGTTGCCGGTGACCCCATGTCCTCATTGGGCCTTACGCCAAGGTGAAACATCACCTGCTCTTGGCCTTGGTTGTTACGGGTGTCCGAGTAGACCCCGATGCCAGTAAAGCCAATCCCCTCAGCTTCGTGCGCAACCGCTTCGGCTTGGATCCGGTTATAGACTCCGCCGATAAAGCAATCAACAGCCAGCACTTCGCCCCATTCATCAACGTTGTGCTCTGACAGTTCGTTGCGGCCAAGGTTGCGGCCAAGGGCGTACTCACTTGCTGATATTGCAATTGGCTGGCCTAAGCGGAACCGGAGCATGTCCAGCATGGTGATTAGGCGCGGGCTCATGTCGTCCGCCCAGTCTCTGAACTCTTCTGCGTAGAAGTGCTGTGCATAAATCATGGCCATACAACCTCTGTCTCTGTGAGATCGGTCAAGATGCCGGCTATAATCTGCGCAGCGTACTCGCCTTCGGCTGCAATCAGCTGCGACCGGCGCGCACCTATCGCACGAGCTGCGTCTTTTACGTCGGCCAGCGGGTTATTCTGATGGAACACACCGTCTGAGTCTTTCCAGATTGCGAACTCGGTCAGGCCCGCGTCTTCCATAAACGCTATGGCTTCTTGCAGCGTTTGGCGGTTGCCGGGGTCGCCTGCGTATCGGATGCCATTGATAGTTACGCCTTGAAGCTCCTGGGCTTTGCGCTCAGCTGACAGGTCTGACATTAGCTGCTTTTTTACCTCAGCCCCCGAAGGACTACCGTACTCCCCGTTTTCGTCGGCAGTTAGCCGATAGTCCAGAAATACAAGCATCTCACCCTGCGAGGCGTGGTGAGCGCGGATGGCATCGCTGTCCTGCTCGTATTGCGTGCCAGTGAATTTTCCGTTTTTAATAACTGTTAATAATTCCATTCTTTTGTCCTTATTGGAATATTATACCATTGTTGGTGACGGTATTTATTGCCTGAGATAGTGTGCCCGTTGCTCCATGCGCATTGATGGTTGAGCCGGAGGACACGTAGATGCCACTGGTTCCGGCACCTGAGGCGTCTGCTTCATGCGCATTGATGTTTGAGGTTTGGGACGCAACGATGCCATAGGTTCCGGCACCTGAGGCGTCTGCTCTATTCGCATTGATGGTTGAGCCTATGTACGCGGAGATGCCATTGGTTCCGGCACCTGAGGCGTCTGCTCTATTCGCATTGATGGTTGAGCCTATGTTCGCGTAGATGCCACGGGTTCCGGCACCTGAGGCGTCTGCTCTATTCGCATTGATGGTTGAGCCGTTGTACGCGGAGATGCCACTGGTTCCGGCACCTGAGGCGTCTGCTTCTTCTGCATTGATGGTTGAGGATCGGAACGCGTAGATGCCAATGTCTCCGGCACCGGAGGCGTTGGCTGAGTACGCATTGATGGTTGAGCCGTTGGACGCGTAGATGCCAATGTCTCCGGCACCTGAGGCGTTGGCTGAGTACGCATTGATGGTTGAGCCGTTGGACGCGTAGATGCCATAGGTTCCGGCATCATTTACTCCTGCCCCAGCCAAAACATCTGCTGAGCTCCCAGCGCCTACAGCTATGATGCCGTGCTTATTGCCGCCTACGTTCGCGACGTCGAACCGAAACAACTGATCAATCCGGGGGAGAACGCCGCCCTTGGAAACACCGAAAGCAGGATACGAGTCGAAACCATAATCCGCTGTTGTGAAGTCGGCGGTTAGCGCGGTGTTGGTAATTGTGGTTTCAGCATCTACACCCGTTATAGTTACCCAGCCCATATCGAGACCACGAACAAGCACCTGCTCTGCCATTACAAAACCGGTTAGCAGATTGATTGTTGCTGTGATACCTGCACTGGCATAGACCGGCTGTAGCTTGCTCAGATACTCAAGAGCAGCGTTGATTGTCGGATAGTCTCCGCCGGTGCCGACAGTTACGGTGATGTCAGACTGAACCGACGTAGGCGCAAGCTCCCAATTTACCCCGCCGTCAGTATCGGGGTCAGAACTTCCGACACCGCCAGACTTCAACCGGTAGATTCCGGCCAGCGTAGTGACCACAGACCCCTCGTAATATTCCTGCGCAGCATTCCACTCCGGCACGCCCCGCTGATGCAAGTAAGCAAGCAACTGGCCCAGCGTAAACGCCAGACCGTTAAAATCCTGCTTTGTCGGGTTTTCGTTTACGCCGACAACCCCCCAGCCGCGCAGAAAGTCTGCCGTAATGTTGGCGTCAAGCGTGTCGGACTGCGCAGTATCTCCAAAAATTGTTCGTTCAGTACTTAGCGCATCTGCCGCAAACGCTGCCATGTTTCCGTTGTATCTATCAATTTTTGCCATTAGATCACCACCTTGTTAGCTAACCGGCCTCCAGGCTGGTTTGTTAAGTCGAATTTATCAGCGAATGGAAGCGAATTTACGTTGTCAGCAAAGCCGAATGTCTCCCCCGGACCTGCTTGCACAATTACCCCGTACCTTACGCCCTGCGGCTTGGGCAATAAATCCAATCGAATTATAACCCGCAATTGGTCAAGGTTAAACTGCGTCGAAACATACAGATTAAGCGTCATATCCTTTCTGTCAATGACGTAAGCTAGGCCGTCGAAAAGAGTATTAACTGCAAGCTGAATCGACAGCCCCTGGTCATCTACGATATAAGGCCCGCCCACGTTCTTTGAAATCTTGGCACGAATAAAATAACGATACGCCACATCGTTAAGCTGCAAGCTGGTATAGGCCCGTTCAAATTTATCCTGAAACGTAGCCCTGTCTGCCACCTGCAAAAACTTATCATCAAAGCCGCGAGCGCTTGTGTTCTCGTCAAAGCCAAATGCAATTTTAGGCACCACAAAGGGCACTATTCGTTTTATGCCGACAATGCGCCCGACGATGTCGAGCCTATCGCCTGTCGCGTTATCAAGATCAAACTCTTCACTAAACGAATCAATCCACTCAAACGTTTTACGCCACACGCCGGCTTTGAATGCTATCTCGGCATTAGCCTTGGGCTTTTCCCAATACTGCTTAATTAGCAGGTTGACGTAATCTGATTCGAAGCTCATTAAATGATCTCCGTTACGGCAACATCTCCGGCAGCAATGCTGAATTTTTCATTCAGGTCTGACAGTATGCGCCCGTCTGTGTACGTCGCCCCGCTGTCACGGCTGATCTCTAAATTCGTTGGTATGAAACTTTCGCCGGCGTTAAACGCTAAGCGGTACAGGTCGCCAGCCAATAGGTTTTCACCGATATTAAAAGTTCTCGCTGCAATAGCCTGACTTATAAGCGCTTCGTCTACCGGGTTCGCGGCATCCTTTCTGGTGGCGTCTAACCGCACAAGTACCGGCACATCAACAGGCCGGTCGAACGTCATGCTGTGAACAATGGTAAACGTTGTGCCGTTAGGGCGTGCCACCGGGTCGCTAAAGGTTCCAGTAACAGACCCCACCATACCCTTCCCGCCTGTCTTGTTCTTCGTCATAGTCTCGACAATATTGGCAACTGATCCACCCTCCACTACTACCCATAAGCTGTGCGCCGGTATGCCGTCGGCGTCTGTTGTTGGTGTGTCGTTCTCGTAGACTGCCACATCGGTGACGTTTGGCAGGCTTGCAAGTGCTGTGAACATTCGGCCGGTGCTGGATGATTGCGGGGTTTCGAGTGATCGATTCCGCCGAACGCGTAGCTCTTGATCTGTTTCCTCGTCAATGCCTACTGTGGCCGCTGTGGGGTTTGTGACAGACAGCACCCCGATAACCACTGTCACTGGATTAATCACGGTAGCCGGGTCAGCCTCAACCGCCCCGAAGTTTTCCGCAAAAAGTGTTACGGTTGTTTCGCCTGGCGGGATATCGATAGCATTGAGCGTAGTCCATGCCTGCCCTAAATCATCCTCGACGGCATAATCCGTAGGAAGCGTAAGCGGTCTGTTGGTCGTTACCACAACGTCAACCTGCGAGCGTGTGGCTGGCCTGCGGGATATGCCGGATAATTTAATGATGCTGTTGAGGGATTGCCCGAGTGCAAAATCAGGATCGCGCTGGTTGTATTCGAGTGCGCCGAAGGATTGAGCGTCTAGGACAAGTTGCGCCTCGATTGCTACCCTCTGGCCGTCGGGACTGTCGGGGTCCAGGTTGATATCCTCGCCATAAATAGACCGATAACCCGCCGCGAGCTCATCATAAATTTCCTGGAACGTCTGAACCTGTATTCCGTCAGGCGTGAATCGTGGCGCTGTCATGCGGTAAGCTCCAGGGTCTGCAAATCTTGTATTGTAAAAACGTCGGTGTACTGAAGTTCGATTGTAACACCCCTGCTGCTGTTTCGCTTAATTATGCCTAAACGCTGTATTGAAATAACGCCCTCGGTTTGCAGCACGGTTGATTCCACGGCTCGAATGATGCGCCGCTCGGTGCCAAGATTGCCGAGCAACTGAAGCCAGTCAACACCCGCTTGCGTGTTCAGATACCAGTCGCCTTTAAATGACCGCAGCCGCGTTAGTACGTTTTGCGCGATAGCTTTCGAGTCGCGCTTGTACACTGCGCGGCCTTTTCCGAATCGCCAGTCTAGGTTGTTGTCTAGTCCGCTGACCTGCATTATTGTGGTCCTCCTGTGTTGCCCGGCCCGGTGTCTACGCCGCTGTGAGTGTGTGTACCAAAGTCTATGCCGCCGATAGTTGCCGTTGCCACAGTTAGCTTGCCTGTGCATGTAATGTTTCCATTAACTTGCAAGTTGCCTGTAACAGTTAAGTCGCCTACCTGCGTCCGGTCGCCCTGGTGCGTATAGTCACCATCCTGGTTCGTATCGCCAGTCTGCTGGATTACACTTGGTATGGTAATTGCACTGGCCAAGGGGTTGACGCCTACAATCGCCAGGCCGTCGCTGTAGTCGTGCATTCTAAATTCAGCTGGGCTTTGAAAATCTGCCCCGTCGTACCAGCGATCAAAGCAACGCTCTGTAAGGATCAGCAAGCAGTAATCGCCGACGGCTATCGGGTACGCTGTGTGGCTTCCTCCGCCTTGCATAAATACAGGCGGAACCATTGTGAACTCCGGTAGTTCAATAGACCGGCCAGCCACCACGCGATTAATAACAGGCTGGACGCTGATGGTTTTGGCCTGCACCGCCGTGACTTTGGCAATGGTGGCAGTGTGCAAGTTGGACAGTGCCTCGCCAATGGCGTCGTTCAGAACGTCTGTCAATTCCCGATTCGCTGTCATATAGATTTCGCCTCTGCGGCCAGGGTGCCGGTGCAGCTCTGTTTCCACTCATCCCCGTAATTGTCGCCGCGATAGTTGATTGTTTCAATTTTGTAAATGCCGTCCAGGTGCGGCGCTGTTGAACTTTTAAGATTAGCAAGACCGCCGATCTTTATAGCTGGATTCATCAACGTCTCAAACGTCACCAGTTTGCTATCCCGTGTTGGTGTGCTGATCATCCCGGTTGCCGCACTCACTACCGGAACATATCTTCTCACAACCTCGTCGTCTTTTATGGCGTAAAGCTGTTCATCATCTATATAACACGTTTCATTAGGTCCCATCATTTCCTCGATAAGCCGCGCACTGTTGCCGATTAGCACCTTGGGTCGCGTCAATACAGGACGTTCGGTTATCTTGCCTATTTTTGTGCGTGGCATATCTGCGACGCACGCATCTATCGCCCTGCGCCCGCCCTCGACCGTGCGGGCGGTGAAACTATGCAGCGAATCCTTGCCGCCGTCCAAGCATTCCAGCGAGGTAATGATGTCCGGCCCCTGCCGTGCATTACCGCCGGTCTGGACTGTGCCCTTGAAAATCATTTCTACACGGTCTTGATAACCGACAAACAGCGCAACCGGGATTACTTTCTCGCCCTCTTCGGCATCTTTAACAAGAGACAATCGTTTGGACTCTGCCAGGTTGGTAATCTGTATATTCATTTTGTTAATGCCACCCCGGATAGACTTCGTGATGTCGAAGACAATTTGGATCGGCGGCGTTATCTCAATGTTGAGACCTCCGGCGGTTATTCTGAGGATATAATCGCGGCTAAATCTTGGAGTGGTCATCAGAACTGCACCTCTACTCCACGGAGCTGCTCCATATCCGCCGCCTCCAGCATGTAAATATTACAGCGTCCGCCGCTGAAGTCCTGCCGCGTGAATGGATCAATCCCGTTTCCGCTGCGGTCAATACAGATAAAATCAAAGGGCTGATTCTGGCTGAGCATGTGCAATACGCCCACGGATAATTTTAGACCGTAAACCACCGTGTCGCCGAACTCCGCATCGAACATCCATATTTGAGTGCGCGGGTAAAATCGCAGCGTGAAGATGATCTCAGACTCTTCAAAAAGGATAGTGTGCCGCTGGATAGGCTCTGCCGTTATGTTTTGCAGTCGTCTCATTCTGGAATCCACCCAAACATTTGCCCCAAATTGGTAGACAAGCTCTCTTCCACTTCCTCACCTTCCTGCGCCCCCTTGTCCGTCTCGCCGTCAGTCTGGCCGTTAGTGGCAATGGCTGCGTTCTGAGCGGCTGTAGTCTTTGTGAATAGGGTTTGCGCAATGCGCACTTTCTGCGCCTCCAGGTTAAAACTGATCGCCTTGCTCTGGTTATCACGTGTGACCTCAAGCGATGTAATGTACATATCGGTGTAGTTCTTGAACGACGTGCTGATTTTGATTAGCTTATCAGTCGCTTGAAGACCTTCCATTTTTTTCAAAAACGCCTCGATATTGGTTTGGGCTTCGCTGTCTTGCAGCCCGAGGTACTTTGCTGCGCCCTGCGTTGCGTCTATTGCAGCATCCACCCGGTCAACCGCGTTGGTAAAGTCATTGACTAGACCCGATACTCGGCTAAGCTGTGCCTGCGTGCGCGCCGGGGCGTATTGAGTGATATTTCCGACCTGCGTTTGCGCCTCTTGAAATGCGGCCACCGGTGCGCTTGGCTGCGCGTAAACGTCCGATACGTTGCCCTCTATGCTGACCGTAAGGGGCTCTCGGATGATGTGATCGTTAACATGGCTACCGTCTTCGAGGAAGGTGGTAGGCACCTTGGCAGAGCGGCTGAATTTTTCGCTCACCTGGGCAAATGCGGTATAACCGCCAATGCCAACAGTTTCGGAGTCGGAATCGGTGTCGCTTGGATACTGCCAATTTAGGTAGTCACGTATGCCGCCGGTGTTTTTTGCGTAGTCTGTCAACTCTCCGATTAGCGCCATTACCTTCCCCCGCGTCTGCTTTGGGTCCGTGCGTCCTCAAGATGCCGCTGTAGTCCGTCGGACGCGGCCTTACCTGCACGCTCGGGATCTAATGTTTTGATCTCCATGTTTATGTTCTGTTCGACACTGCTCGACGTTCCTCCGACGTTCGTTACAGCGCCGCCCGGCTGCATGGCTTGCGAATGAGACTGGGATGTTGGATCAGATACTGGTGTTGGCATTGGAGCTCCATCTTCACCGGATTCCTTACCGCCGAAAAGCCCACCGACCCAGTTGCCAACGTCACCCGCTATATCCGCAGCGCCCGACGCCGCATCTCCGGCCATATCCGCAGCGCCCGACGCCGCATCTCCGGCCATACCCGCAGCGGCTGATGCCGCATCGCCGGCCATACCCGCAGCGGCTGATGCCGCATCGCCGGCTCCGCCGATAAGTTTTACGGCCCAGTCCGGCAGGATATCCAGAACCTTCTGGCCTACCCATTTAAACAGGTCACCGAACAGCGCAAAAAATGCGTCCGACAAAGTCCCGACAATGCCCATCAGCCCCTCGCCTATTTCTGTGAACCCTCCCAGAAAGTCGCCAGACAAAAGTTTGCCTATGCCGGAAAAGATACTCATAAAGTCACCGAATAGGTTGGAGACCAAATCAGTGACGAAATTAAAGGCGTTCTTGAATCCTGACACTATCTTTTTCAGAACCGGCTGAATATCAAATCCCAGGAACTCTTCAAAGAAGGAGGCAATGACCGAATCGCCGCCTTGAAATGCCTTTATCAGATCATTGATTATCCACACCACCGCCGCTATACCAGCAATGATTAGGGTGATGGGCGAGGTAGCAAGGGCAAGGGCTGCGCCGAACAAAGCCGGGAAAACTGCGGCAGCAGCAAAAGCAGCACCAACAACGGCAATCAACGGCGCAAAAGGCTCCAGCACATCCCACATATATTTAAAGACATCGACTATCCCCTCGAGCACCGGCAGAATATCCCAACCAAAAAACTCTTGAAAGAAGTCTGCAATAACCGACTCGCCGCCGCTGAGGGCTTTTGACAGGTCGTTGACTGCCCATAATATACCAGCCACCCCAGCAAGTATTAGCGTGATCGGTGATGTTATGAGGGCAAGCGCTCCCGCAAAGAGAGCAGGGCCAACAGTAGCCGCAACGAACGCGGCACCCACAACGGCAATCAACGGAGCTATCGGCTTCAAGGCATCGAATATGATTTTTGCGCCACCCAGGATTCCGCCGACGACCTCTTTAAAGACCGCAACAATATCCTCAAGCAGCGGCTGTATATCCCATCCGAAGAACTCCTCGAAGAAGTTTGCAATAACCGACTCACCGCCCTTGAACGCTTTCGACAAGTCATTAACTGCCCATAATATGCCAGCCACCCCAGCAATTATTAATGTGATCGGTGATGTTATCAGGGCAAGTGCTCCCGCAAATATTGTAGGGCCAACGGTAGCCGCAACGAACGCGGCACCCACAACGGCAATCAACGGCGCTATCGGTTTCAAGGCATCGAATATGATCTTTGCGCCACCCAGTATCCCGCCGACGACCTCTTTAAAGACCGCAACAATATCCTTAAGCAGCGGCTGTATATCCCACCCGAAGAACTCCTCGAAGAAGTTTGCAATAACCGACTCACCGCCTCGGAAAGCTACGATCAGATCATCAAGAACGAGTGCGATAGCTAAAATCCCGGCGGCAATTAACACGGCAGGAGAAAGTACAAGACCAAGCGCTGCTGCGAATCCAGATGTGCCGATTGTCGCTATCGCAAACGCCGCGCCAGCAGCCAGGATAAATGGTGCCAGTCTTTTGAGCGCGTCAACCAAGTCGACGACAAACTCTACAGTTGCCTCCACGCCATCAACAATCCACTCGTTGTTTTTAGCGAGCAAATCGCTGAAGCCCTCCGCCAGGCCTTCAAGCTCCGGCACAATAGCAACGGCAATTTGGTTTTTAAGTCCGCTCATTGCAGAATCCATCTCCGAGATGGATTCGTTATATTCTTTCAGCCCTTTTTTATCTTCTGGAGATAGCGTGATACCCAGGTCACGAGCGCGCTGCTTGAGCTTATCTGTCTCCGCGCTGGTCTGGCTGAGCATGGAAATCAGGCTGGGATCAATACCGAGCGCCTCGGCATAGCCCTGTTGCTCGCTCATTGATAGGCCTAGCCGCTTAAAGCTGTTGCCGACCTCTCCCAGGATTGCATCGGCGTCTTTAACGTTGCCGTTAGCATCCCGGACACTAATCCCGAGCCGGGAAAATTCCTCACTGCCCTTCTGTGCGGCTTCGCCGATCTTTGCGGATAGACCGCTAATGGATGATTCCAGGGCTTGAGATGATGAGCCTGATTGTTCAGCGGCAAATGACAACTCTTGGAGGGATGCGACAGCCACGCCGGTTTGCTCGCTGAGATCGAACAGAGGTTGAAGGGACTGACTAACCCCAGACGCCCACTTAGCGACCGCAAAGGTGGCGGCACCGAATGCTGCGCCCATCGCGCCGAGAAGTTTGATGCTTTCGCCGAGGCTATTGTTGTAGTCCTTGAGAGGCTTGGTGGATCCTTGGAACGAAAATTTTGTGATGATTTCTGATACTGCGGCCATTATCGCTCCCTCTGCGCTTGTTCCATCCGGTATTGTTCAATCGCGGATGTAATTTCTTGATACTCAACTGCATCCAGAAAGTCTCCCGTGTCCATATCTCTGACTTGATCCAGGGTCCCGTAGCCGTACCGAACCAAGGCATGTTCGATCATAACTTCGTTCGACAAGTTGCTGTATGCAATAAGGCTCGGTTCAGACAGGGGGACCGGAACTGTTAGGCGCCAAGGCTGCCTTTCAAAAAAGGGTAGCTGATAGCTCCAAGCATGGTGGTAATAAAGATAACGTAATCTTCTGGGCACTCTTCCCAGTGGTTCGGCGATTTACTAAGCTGTGCGTCCTCAAACAGCACGGTGTCCATGATGACCTTCTCGACTGGCTCGAACTCCGCCGAGTCGAGAAAGGAAAAATCGCCGGTCTGGATATCATGTTGATTTTTGGTGAAGAACGCAAAGACACGACGCCGCTGCTTATGCGTCATCTTAGTCAACTTATATTCTCGTCCGCTCGGGAGCGTTGCCGACTGATCATCGTGGACGGCCTTTAGCATCGCCAGTGCTTGCGTTCTTTCTGATTGTGGTTCTTCGGTCATGTTGTCACCTTATAGGTTGCGGGATGCGTTGCGGAATCGAATCACGTACTCCTGAACAGCGTTGCCGTCAGTGCCTGATTTTGTGCTTGTCGGCTGAGTCGTTACGCTGCCAAGCTCCAAGCTCCAAGACTCCACGCCGTCGGTGCCGTCACGGTTAAAATTTTCTTTTACGCTGCCATTCACGACGACCGGCGGTGATTGCCGGAGCAGGTTGTTTAGAAAACCGTCCGAATCGCTGTAACGCTGGACACGGAGAGTCAGGTCATACACACCTCTATCTGACCGCTCATTAATATTTACCCCGCCGTTGGTGCTATTGATATGCGACGTAGCCGGGTTGGCCGGGGTCAGGACTATGTAATCCCCCTCTGCCAGATCGACAATGGCCGTGCCGTTAAGTACAACGGTTGTGCTGTCTACTGCTAATGCAATGCCTGCCATGATGCGTGCTCCTTAACGGTTTACGTTGACGATGATGTCTACGGAATGAACAGCGCCCGCCATTTTTACAGCTCCCTGCAAAACTGGGCTTTCTCTCGCCTCTCGTGAGTTCTGCGCCTGATCGGCCAGCGAACCAGCAAGCCAATAAAAGCCGTTATTGATGATACTCTGCTCGAACGTCTCGCGGTTGCCGAAATGATCAGGGCTTGACCATGTTCCTGGGGCTGCTACTCCTGCCCGGACAAACTGCCGGGTTGTTTTCTCGGCCTGGTCGATCAGTTGATTAACGCCTCTCCGTGTTTGCGGAATCTTGGTGCCTGTCAGCTTGAGCAGGTTGTACATATCGACTTGGATAAAATCAACAAGGGCAATGAGATTATAGCGCTCATCGGTGAAGACGTTAGCCCCGCTGGTCAAGATAGCCGGTGTAAGTTTGATCGTGGTGTACAAATCAAGTCCGACCATCTTTGCGTTGTTGACTTCCGTCTGCGTGTATTCTTCCGCCGCAACAGAGAGCTCTTTGAGGTGCATTGTCAGCGCCGAGTTTTCAGCCGCAAAATTAACGGTATGTACCCGCGCCATGTAGGAGGCCGCCAGTTTGCGGTTGCCCGCCTTGCTGTACAACATCCTGTAATTAGTCAGGCCGGAAAGTTTGATATCCCAGACCACGTTGGTTGGGTCTACCAGCAGGTTTGCCGGGCTTTCGAATACGTCGTATTGCAGCACGTCATTTGCCTGGCCCCATTCTGCCAAATCCTTAGACTCTTCGTCCGTCGGGCTGTCGATGAACATTGCGCCCCGAAATTTAACTTGGCTGCGAAGCTCTGTGATTCCTGCCAGCTTGGTTTCTGCTGTAAGCGTTTCAGCCGCCGCACCCTGAGTAAGGAAGCCGCCGGATCCGGTAGTCAGCGCCAAGGTCTGGCCGATGAAAGTACCGGTTCCGGGATCGGTGGCGAAAGCAATCAGGCTTGTCGCTCCGGTGGTCGCGCTAGTAATGACAATGCGCTGATCAACCACCGCTGCCGTTCCGCCGGTCAATGCCGTGTCGATAACGACCGCAATCTCATCCAGCGTAGTAGTCGCCTGGAAGTCCAACGCCGTCAGGTTTTCGGTTACGCCGTCAATTGAGACATCAAGAGTTCCGTCTGCTACCTGCTGTAGTGCGCTCACCACGGTCGCCTCGGACAACTGAGCACCGTTCAGGCTGGCTGCGGTTGCTGGCACGTCTTCATCAGCGCCACGCCAATATCCCATAACCAGAAATCCACCGGCGTTGGTGGCATTCGGCTGAGTGGCAAAAAACGACAGTGCGAAATCATACGCCTGACTTGCTGTTCCAAAATCAGCCGCCACGCTTGCCGCCTCGGAATAAATACGGTAGCGGCTCGCGGATGACAACGGGCCTTGTTGCTCGCTGGTCATCATTGCGACAACGTTCGGATTGTCTGCCATTGCAAGGGCACCGCCTTGCAAGAGGGTGACATTTACGACATTTTTAATACTTACGCTCATTGGTTTACCTTCGGTTTATAGGTCAATTTCTTTTTTCGAGCTTATCACAGATTATGCTCAGATCGTAATTTCGGTTACTGCTGTGTCGATCCGTAGTGTTTCAACATCCGCAGACGTTGCATATCGTACATTCAGCGTCAGCTCTTGCCGCTCGCCGTATTGCTGGCCGGTGAGCATCTTAACATCTGTCAACCCTGACGCCTGGAAAACACCAATGCCCAATGACTCCTGAAGTTCGAGAGATTTCTGTGACTGAATCAACAGGGCAAAGGTTGTTGCCGTATCCCACGCGTCGGTACCGTAAAACGAGATCGTGACAGGTGCCATCCATTGTTGCTGGTATGTCATCTGCTCAAGGGTGCCGTCGTACTTCTCGCCGCTTGCCAGTCTTCTGGACGCGCCGAGGGAATCAACTCCGATGTAGCCGATGGTAAAATCTGTGATGTCATAATTCTGACGGCCGATGCGGATTAGTTGCTCGTTGTATCCTAGCAGGTCGCGGATAAATAGGGCCGTTAAGCGTAGTGATTCGTTCATGTGACCACCACCAATGGCCGCTTAGTTTCCGCCGCAACAACCTCAGTATACCCGTACCCGTGCCAAGGGCCGCGCTCGATCACTATATAATCCATGCCTTCGTACTCGATCAGTTCGTCGATGTCGATAGCTGACTTGCTGTGGATCATTAGATACTCAAGCGACCAGTCGATAGTTGCCGGATTCAGCTTTTCCTTTTCGGCAACTTGGATAACGCAGCTCTGTGTGCGCGCTGTGACCGTCTCAACCGGCTGAAAGTCTACCGTTGTCTCGGTAACAGTCTTGATGATTGTTGGCCGCTCCCATTCGGTGAGCGCGTCGGATACGTCGAGGATACTCATAGCCCGCGCACCACGTAGGTAATCGAGTTGCGTAGAGTGCCGGTATCGATCAACACTTGGCTGCTACCCTTATCTTCCTTCGTCGCCGCGCTGATGTCTGGCCACTCGCCATATCCCCGCGTTGTGAACGCACCCTTGCTGATATTAACAGCGACGGTGCCAATCAAGCCAAGCGCCTGCTCAGTTTTCTTGCCGCGCTGGAACACGTCTGCAAACTGTTTTGCGATAGCGGTTTCTAGCTCATCTTTCTTGGCCGAAAACGGCGTGCGCAAGAACGACCTCCGGGGAACGCCTGCACCGAATTCATGTTGCGCTCCGACTTGAGCCACGGTTTGGCCATCATCGTAAACAGTACCGCCAACCTCCTCGGCGGGAAGGCCGACGGCAACATGACCGCGCTTTGCTTTCTCAAGGTTTTTGAGATAAGCGCCGGTGTTTTTAAGCATTTGCTCAGGAGTCATACGAAAAACCCTCCCGCGTTTCGAGATGTCAACCAGAGGTAGCGCGCCCCGTACTTTGTCGTCTTCAACCAGGCATTACGCTCACTGGTCGGAGCGTAACCCTGGCTATAAGAAATCGACACGTTACCGACTGATTTTGACTGCGCTGTTTTTACGTTCTCGCTACACGCTGAAATCTCAATCGTTATCAAGTGAGCTAGCAAGTTCAACACGATTTCCTGTCCGCAGGGGGCAGCATAATCACCGCCCCAATAAGACGGCCAGACAGGTTCCAGAATCGGGATATACTGATCGACAGTTGCCGGATCGAACTCTGGAAATCTGATCTTGAAATCTGCTGAAACCGCCATTGCCTAGCCTCGCTCCAGATACCCTTTTTTAATTGCGTTCTCGATCCGCTTGCCTCCTTTTTCGTCTTTTAGGTCGGCGGCGGTCGGGGTGTACTCGCCCCCAGGCTGAACGATGCGGCCATACACTTTAAAGCGTACCCCGGAAATATTTCGGATAACTTTGTCCGCTTTCTTTGGCTTCTTCGGTACAGCCTTATTCGGTTCAACTTTATCTGTAAAATCATACTCTTCCATGGGTCAACCTCCTATAGCCCTGTTAGAATCTGAACTGCGTCGTCTTCAATAACGTCCAGACCTGCCACGCCGAAGTAAGACTCGACATAATACTTAAAGCCGCGCTGATCGACGCTGGAAACATTCAATGGAACCGGAAGGCGGAATTGCAGCGCCCGGCGATTTGAACTGAATGCTACCGTGACCGAATCGCCACCCACATCTTCCGACTTGGTGGTCAGGCCGAAAGTGACCGTCGGGAAGTTGCTCTGAAGCGCCCTAAGAACGGACATTTCAGAACCGGCAGAGTTCAGGATTTTGGTTGAACAGATGTTGTAAACGCTCGCGGGCATAGTCACACGGTCAGCTTTGTAGCTGTCCACGTTCAGCACGCCAGCCCATTGAGCGGTAATCAGCTCGGCAATCTCGTCGAACAGTTCTTCGCCCGTTGATGCAGCGGCGGTCTTTACAGCGCTATTGCTGGTGAAGCCGGAGTAGTTCAGCAGCCCCGTGGTCTTCTGGCTGCCGTCGGTGCGAACCTGACCCAGATAACCGATGTCGTCAATCTTGCGGTTGTACAGCTCCGCATGACCTTCGAAAAACCGGCTGGGAAGGTTGATGTTCTCAAGCTCGGCCTGCTTCAGTTCGATCTCAGACCAATCAGATTCGCCTTCCATGGTGAATACCGGGATTGAATCATCCTCACCGCTCAGCGTAATCTTGCCGGTGGTGTTGGTTCCGGATCCGGACTCGCGGAAGCCGCCTTCGGTGCGCAGCTTCAATTTGCGAATGCTAGTAGCATATCCGCCTTCGTTGTTAACCGCGATACCTTGATTCAGGAATGTCAGACCGGCGAACTCCTGCGTGAAGATCTCGGCGCTTACGTGCTCCAAGTTCCGCGCAAGGATGATGCCACCCGCGTCCTTAAAGTTCTTTTTGGCGTAGTTCGCCGCAGCGTCGAAAGACTGCACCCCATAAAGGGATTTTACTCGTTTAATATCTGGTTTCATTTTTCCGTTTCTCCCTTACAGGTATTTGTTGAAGCGAACCAGCCAAACGCCGGTAGCCTTCTGTTCCCAGAATACTACGTCGCCAGCGGAAATAATTCCATCGGCCACGGCGGCCTCCGTTGCCTTGCCAGCGTCTGCGGTGCTGTTGTTGATAACGTTTACAGCGTCGTACTTGGCCGGATCAGCAGTGTCTGTAACTGTGACAGTTGCAAAGCCGAAGTTAATAACCTCGGCCACCTGGTCAATCTCTTGGCCGGTGGTGCTGTAAATGCCGGTGCCAATCTCGCCGGTGATCTTGCGCCGTGCGATACCCGCAATGACCGGGGTGGCAGAGCCGTCGAGGTTGTCGATGCTGCCGGTGTCGTATTTGACGAAGCGGCCTTCAACTAGACCGTCCTCGAAAAGCTCGAAAGCCGATACGTTGTAAGGGCTGGCCGCGATGAACTCGCCCGCGCCCAGATCCGGGTTGTCTTGCAATACTGTATTTTTAAAAGCCATGGGTTATTTCTCCCCCAGAGTTTCGGAAATTCGAGACGCCAGGCCGGTGTCAGGCTTGGTGTCGCCAAAGGTTGAGTAGTCAGTGTTCGCCTTGCGCAGCAACTTGAACGCGACGGACAGCTCGGCATCTTCAAACTTGTCAGTGCTCTGGGTGGCCAGGGCGTCACGCATAACGGCGTTGGCGGTCTTGCCTGCGAAGTCGTATTCAGCATCTACGAAGTTGCGGGCCTTGTTGACCACTTCAGCGTAACGCTTTACTTCGCCTTTGACTGCACTGGCGACGGCATCTTTGAACTTGGAAGAGTCGGCAAAGTTTTCTTTCTCGCCTTCTTTTTCCTCGTCCATCATTTCCTTTTCTTCGCCCTCCATGTCTTCGCCTTCCATCTCCATTTCAGTCTGTTCGGCAGGCATGGCGCCCTGCTCAGTGGCGTATGACATAATTTCCTGCATCGCTGGCATCAGCTTTACGAGCTGGTCAAATGGGACTTTACGGATAGCTTCAGGCAAGCCTGTGGCAATCTCCACGATCTGTTCCAAGCTAACCGAGCCCTCGGCGTCGGTAAACGCCTTGATTAACTTCTTCGGCTTCATGGTGTCGCCCTCCTGGGGTTTTACGGGTGTATCAGGTTTGCGGTCAATGAAGCTGCACAATGGGCCACAACGGCCAGCAGGTACAGCGGCAAGGTGATGGGGTACGATGTTTATTTGCTCAAAGTCCCAACGGCTATGGGGAACCAAGTCGGCCTCATAGCCAAGGGACAGTTGGCGCTTGTCTTTCAATAGCAGTTGGAGCGTGTCGTTAACGGCCAGTTTGTTCTGCACAGCAAGGCGTGAGTGCGTGGACTCATCTAGCTGGTCAATGACTACGGAAGACTCAACCCGGCTACCTGAATCAAGCGCTGGGCCTTCCATACTGACGTGTTCATCAGTGAGAGGGATGCCAGCCATGGCGTAAGCGGCGTTGGCGATGGTGGCCGGTGAGCGGTAGACAGTAAACACCTTGTCCAGCGGCTCAAGGTCAAGCTCAGCGCCAAGGTATTCAAGCACGCCATCGCGCACAGACACAGCCGTTCTGGCCGTCTCTGAATAGACAGCCAAATCAGCAAACTGTTTACGGATTGTTTCGGGCATTTCTTAGCCTTCTGGCATGTTTGTGTAATAGTAATGTTATGGCGTGCCGGTGTCAAATTGGTGCGGTTATTGCTCCATCTCGGGAATAATTAGCTCATAGTCGCAGCGGCATTGGTAGTCGGTGCCAGGCAATAGCGTCTTGCCGTCTCCTGAATCATAAAGACCTTCTGACAAAACAAACTCTTTGCCGTTACGGCTAGAGTGGCTGGGCCTTACGCGCTCATCTGCGGACGTGACCCACCGCGCCTTAGTGATCCCCAAGTTCTGCGCCCGCGCCTTGCTGGTCAAACTGTTGAACGTGGCAATCTGAGTACGCGCAACCATTTTCGCGTGACCCTTGCGCTGCTCTACCATGCCGTCGAACTGGCTTAATATCTCCGGCAGCCCCTTGCCTTCGGCCATCTGCCTCAGCGTGTTACTCGTCCACATCTGCAACGTATCGTCGCGCATCTTCTTTACCCACTGCTGGGTTTCGGCTTGGAAGGCGTTGATCTGAAACGTCAGCCCTTCGGTGGCCTCTAGTTCCTCACGGCTAATCCCCACGCTTGCAGACACGCGCCGGTAAAACTCTGACTGGTTGCGCCGGTTGACCTTGCCGGTGTACTTGTTGGTCATCTTGTCAAGACGCTTGCCGTCGAACTGCTTTAATAGCTTGCGCTGTACACGTGCCGCCATGGCTAGAAACACTTTGGCAAAGTTACCGGATTGCTTGGCGTCTTGCATGGCTACTGAGTCCGCGAACTTGGCAACCGTATCCTGATTCAACTCGCTGAATATCTGCGTCCGCCAGCGCTGTGCCATCTGGTCTACCATGTACTCAATGGCGTTACCGAACTGGCGGATCTCTGACTTAGGCGGCTCAGGCGCTTTGATGGTTGCGCCTTTGGGGGCGCTTACTTCACGCTTCACCGTCGCCACCCATCAACTGCTCAAGACTCATGCCGCCCTGCTCAGGCGTAGGCTCGGGGTCGTCGTCCGGCTTGCTAAACATCGTGTCCCACGGATCATTCTCGATCACGCCGTTGTCTTCCAAATACTTCTCGTAGTCCATGCCCATCTGCCACAAGATCAAAGCATTCTTGACCACCTCAGTCTCTTGCGCGATGCGGTCTTTGTCAGTCTGGCCTTGGTTCTCCTTGAACCACACACGCCCGCGCCCGTGCATAGTCATCAGCCGGTTGATCTTGTCTAGCAGGTACTCGGACTGAAGCCCTTTGATCGTCTGCATGTCAACCTGCCTGTCACCTTCACCGCTGCCGTTTAAACCTTTGGGTGGCTCACCTACTAGCGTGGACAGGGAAAGACCCGTCACCATGGCCAGGCGGCGCAGGGTAATCATGTCGGACTCAGCAAGGTTGCTCAGTAACTGTGCGTGTACTTCAATCTCGTCTTCTTTGTCAACGATGCCCGCGCCGTAGATAGACCGCAGGTTTTCCAGTTGGCTAAAATACTCCACCAACTCGGTAGACTTGCGGTCTGCCAGTAACTCTTTGAACCCATCAACCTTGTAAAACAGTGTCGATGACTTCTCCAGAATAGCCGGCACTGCACGCTGAATCACCTGGTCGGCTACCAGCTCATTGCGGATTAACTCAAACTCAGAAATGCCACCGAAGAAATATTCAGGCGCGTCAAACTCAACGGGCTGAACGTAGGTCATGTCAACCACACGGCTCGGGTGGATGGTGAACCCGCGCACGCTGTACGCCTGGGGCTTGTAATAGTTAGGGCTGGACAGGTTGTACT
>Ga0307934_1000392_pt1 | contig 33425 bp, 36 predicted proteins | sample OrgLakmetageno90_FD_201838 | JGI IMG/M metagenome (GOLD analysis project Ga0307934, IMG submission 201838) | Saline water microbial communities from Organic Lake, Antarctica - #90 | ecosystem: Environmental > Aquatic > Non-marine Saline and Alkaline > Saline | place: Antarctica: Organic Lake...
CGGAAAGCCGGTTTTGCCCTCGCACCAGGCTTTAAACCCCGCCTCATCATCGCGCCACTGCACATGTTTGGTTTCAGGTTTGAATGGCTGCAATTTGCTGATCCGTGGAAACCACAGCAGCAGTTGCCGGTAAAAGTCGCGCCAGGCCAGTTCTCGCAGCCAGTCATCATGACGCCAGTCGCGGTTTTGCTCACCACAAAAAAACTGCACGACAGCCAGCAAGCGCCTTGGCCCAAGCTGACCGTTGGCAAGATACGGTGACAACACGCTGGTCGCTGGCTTAATCGGAAAATCGCGTTGTTTTTTATAATCCTGAATTTTGAATTCAGCAAAAGTCGACAATCGCGACAGGATGCTTTCTTCATCACCTGGCCAGAGATCATCACGAAATTCACCAGCCCATTGGCAATCGAGTTTGGGTTTTGCCAGCGCTTTACCCTGCGATTTGGGTAAAGGATAGGGGGCTTGCTGCGTGTCTTCGAGGATTTGCAGCCAGCGGCGGTAATAGGGCGTAAAGACTTTAAACGGATCATCCTGCTGGGTTTTAACAGGTAAAGGCACCAGCAAATCATAGGGCAGGGCATGCACGGCAACATGGGCCTTTTTTAGAATTGCTTCAACAGCTTCGTCACGCTGGTTTTCGTCCCATGGTGTTTCCAGTTGAAACCATAATTCGCTGATATTTTGCTCAGCGCAGAATGTTGCCAAAACTTCTGGTACATCTTTAAACCAGCCAGTTTCCAGAAGCGTAAACGGGATGCCAAGTGCAGCCAGCCTATCGGCAATATCTGTTAAAGCTGCTGCTTTTAAACCCAGCCGAGCCGGTGATTCATGATGTTGTTGCCATTGTTTGGGTGTTGCGACATAAACCACATGAATGGGCCCTTGCGCCTGTGCTTCAATCAGCGCTGGGTGATCATCCAGTCGTAAATCGTTGCGTAGCCATACGGCTTGAATGTTACTCATTACAAATCCTACGGTAATTGTCGGTGCAGTTTCTCGGCGTGTTTCAAAATAGCGTCTTGTTCGTCAGCATCTTTGCGCTGCCAGTTTTTCACTTGCATCCCAAGCCGTGGATTATGGCTCAGTAAATCCTGATGACGCTCGACAAAAGTCCAATACAGCGTAGTAAACGGACAGGCTTTGTCACCATGCGCTTGTTTGGGGTCAAACGGGCACTGCTTGCAGTAATTGGACATGCGATCGATATAGGCGCCGCTGGCGATATACGGTTTGGAACCGACAATGCCACCATCGGCATATTGACTCATGCCCAGCGTATTGGGGATCTCCACCCAGGCAATGGCATCGACATACATGGCTAAATACCATTCATGAATGGCTTTGGGTTTGGCGCCCCATAACAGTGCAAACAAGCCGGTAACCATCAGCCGTTGAATATGATGGCCATAACCGTGAGTAAGCACTTGCGAAACCGATTGCTGCAGACAGGTCATTTGCGTGTCTGCATCCCAATACAGTTTGGGTAAATCGCGCCGAGCATTGAGCGCGTTCATCTCCAGCCAGTCTTCACGGTGGGCCCAATATAACCCGCGAACATATTCTCGCCAGCCAAGGATTTGCCGGATAAAACCTTCAACGGCATTGAGTGGTGCTTGCTGATTTTCATACGCTTTAACCGCGGCATTAATAACCTCCCGGGGGGAGATCAGTTTCAGATTCAGTGCCACCGATATTCTGGAATGATACAGCCACGGCTGCTCGGTCCACATGGCATCTTGATAATCACCAAAGTGTTTTAAGCGCTGCGTAATAAAATCGGCTAATACCTCGAGTCCCTGTTGTCTGGTGACTGGCCAGATAAAATCATCGAGTTTGCCGGGTAAATCTGGCAAGTATTTTTTTACATCTTGAATAACTTGCTGCGTGATTTTGTCAGGCTGAAACAGCGTTGGTTCTGGTACATCTTGCGGACCATTTTTGCCAAACGGTTTGCGATTGTCTTTGTCAAAATTCCACTGGCCGCCGACCGGTTTATCGCTGTCCATCAGAATATTGCGATCTTTACGCAGTTGCCGGTACCAATATTCCAAACGCGGTTGTTTACGCTCGGCCAGCCAGTTCTTAAATTCACCACGCTTAGCGATAAAGTGCTGGTCAGGCAGCCATTCAATGTCGATGTTGGCGTTTTTTGCCCATTTAGCGATTTCCTGCATCACACGATAATCGCCGGGCAAAACGCAGCGAATTAATCCAAATGGCTGTTGCTTTAAATGCTGAGACAGGGCGTCGCTGAAGGTTTTAAAGCCATCTTCCAAAGCATAATAATGCAGGGGTCGTTTTGCTGTTTTCAGATCCTCGGCAAAATGCCGCATTGCAGACAGAAATGCTACCGTCCGTTGTTTGCTGGACATGATCTCAGTGGATTCGCCGCTGACTTCTGCCATCAATAGCTGGTCTGTTTCGCCATTAAGGTCCTCGAATAACAAACTGTCACGATCAAGCTGATCACCGAGAATAAGCAATAAACGCGATGTTGTTTTACTCATCCGCTAACCAGCGCCGCTGAGATCAGACTAAGCGCGGCGATCAGTGATAACTGGGCACGCATGCGCAAAAATGCCGGACTATAAACGGATGCCAAATAAAATTTTTCGTATAACCACAAACCTAAAAATGACCAGGCGGCCAGCCAAAACCAGTTAATGGCCGGCCACAATAACCAGCACCAGGCCCATAACATCAACCCGACACTGACCATTGGCACATGGCGCGGCAATTCATATTGCATCGATACCAGCCACAGTAGCCCGCCGAGGAAACTGAAAATTAACGCAGCATAAGTCAGTAACCATTCACTGCTGGCGGGATAACCGCCGAAAGCGTTGAGCAGGGCAAGTCCGATAAACGGAACCAGGCCGGCATAGCCTAATAATTGATGAGTTCGGCTCATGACCATACCTCGGCAAATTTGGGAGAAGATTGGATTTGTAGTTGTTTGGGCTTCAGTTTTAGTAAAAACCGCAACTGTATTTTATAAGCATCCAAATCGAAATATTGCGGTACATCGGCAATTTTAGACAGCCGTTGTTGGGCGTTGTCGGCATCATTAACCCGGCCGAGGTATAGCCACTGATCGATTAAATGGTAGTGGCTTTTATCGTCATCGCCATCGATTGCTAATTCTTTGACCAGAATCGGCCCTGACCACGGCCATACCTGATTTTTCAAGCCGCTCAGCGCCGTTTGCAGGCGCAAATTGTAAATCATGGCAGCTTCAACGCCGGCACAGGCACCTTTGCATTTATGCAGCTGAAAACCAAAACAGCTGCCTTTTTTGGTCGGTTCCAGCCCCGTCAATTGCTGACAAAGCTGATGGTCACTGACCAACTGTAATAACTTTTTCTGCGCCTGCTTCTGGCTGCGGAACAGGCCGAAACGGTTGGTGAATTCGGGTGGTTGACTCAGATCGGCCATCTCAATCTGGACACGCTGATAACCTTGTTTATCAGTAGAGAGTGCCAGTTGAAATAGTCGTTTTGCTTTGGTCTGGCGGCGGTTATACAGTGGTGTCTCTGATTTTATCAGCTGGTTTTCCAGCAATTGCGCGCCAAAATCAGACGGTGTTTCGATAAAGTCGATATGGGCAAGTTGCTGTTGCATTTCACTGCTGCGGGAACTGCTTTGCGAGGCAAAATGGCTGAGCACCCGCTGTTTGATATTGATGGATTTACCGATATACAACAGCGCGCTATTTTCATCATAAAACCGGTAGACGCCGGGTGACTCTGGTAATTTGTCGATTTCTGCCGGGTCCAGCTGACTGGGCAGACGGGTTTGCTGCATCAATTGCTGGCAGACTTGCTGAATATCCACTGCCGGATAATCGGTGCTGATTTGTGAGAATAATTTGCCAATGACATCGGCATCATCCATGGCGCGGTGTCGGTTTTCGATATGCAGGCCAAGTCTGGCAACAATGGCATCAATGCCATGACGCCGCGCTTCTGGATAGAAGCGCCGGCTGAGTTTCACTGAACATAAAGTTTTACCGAGAAACGTCATCCCGGCCCGCTGAAATTCGGCGCGCAAAAAACCATAGTCAAAGCGGGCATGGTGGGCGACCAATACTTTGTCGGCCAGTAAGCTGTAGATAGTTTCGGCAAGTTCTGCAAAAGCGGGTTGGCCGGCCACCATTGAATCGGTAATGCCGGTCAACTTAGAAATCCACGGCGGTATGCGCTGGCCGGGATTAAATAGCTGTTGCCAGTGGCCGGTAATGACGCCATCTTCGACAAAAATCAACGCCAGTTCGGTCATCCGGTCCCGCTGCGAATTACCGCCAGTGGTTTCGCAATCCAGCAACACCATGTTTTTCGGAAAACCGGCAGAGAATGTCATGCGCTGCTCCGCAGGCGGCGGCAGCGTTCACTGCAATATTTCACGTCTTCCCAGCAGGCAGCCCATTTTTTGCGCCAGCTGAATGGTCGCTGGCAAATAACACAGAATTTTTCGGGCAAGTGGGGCTTTAGATGGGCCATATCAACACGTCAGGGAATTTCACCGTAGAGTGTCGATCGGCCATCGTGAAATCGTTGTGAAACAGGCTGTCAACAGACCTTTATTCAGCAGCGGGCAGCTTCATCATATGTTCGCGGTAATGCTGCAATTCACGAATCGAGTCTTTGATATCGTCCATGGCCAGATGTGAGGATTTTTTCTTAAAGGCTTTATCGACTTTCGGTGCCCAGCGGCGGGCCAGTTCTTTCAGGCTGCTGACATCAAGATTGCGGTAATGAAAATAAGCTTCCAGCTCTGGCATGCAACGCGCCATAAAGCGTCGATCCTGACAAATGCTATTGCCGCACATCGGTGAGACATTGGCGGGTACATATTTCTGCAGAAATTCCAGCGTTTCGGCTTCAGCCTGTTGTTCGTTGTAGGTGCTGTTGCGAACCCGCTCAACCAAACCAGAGCGGTTATGCTGTCTGGTATTCCATTCATCCATGCCATCAAGAATCGCATCGGGCTGTTTAATGGCAATGATTGGGCCTTCAGCGAGGACGTTAAGTTCGCTGTCGGTGACAACGGTGGCAATTTCAATTATATAATCGTTATTGGTGTCGAGACCGGTCATTTCCAGGTCTATCCATATAAGGTTATTTTTGTTTTTAGCCATGGTCTCCGTCTTTCTGCTGCCGGCAAGGGATGAACTATATTGCCAGCGATTGTATCAAAGGCTACCCTGCACTACACATTTTAGAAATTTAATTGGTTTTAATAATGATGAATGAATTTACCTGGGTATTTGTAATTGCCTTGTTGCTGATGACGGGCGTTGAAATTTGGCTGTCACTGCGCCAAAAACGTCATGTGCTGGCAAAACGCGATCAAGTGCCGCCGGCTTTCAGCGAGCAAATCAGCCTTGAAGCACATCAGAAGGCAGCTGATTACAGCGTGGCCAAGGGCAAGTTCAAACGCACTGAAGCCTTATATGGCGCGGTAATTCTGCTGGCCTGGACGTTGGGTGGCGGTTTAGCCTGGCTTTCTGGCGCATGGCAAAGTCTGGGGCTGTCGGCGACCGTCACGGGTATTTTATTTGTTTTGAGTTTTCTGGTAATTGGCTCGTTATTAGAGCTACCGACCAGCTGGTTTAAGACCTTTGTCATGGAAGATAAATTTGGTTTTAACCGCAGTACGCCGGGTGTATTTTTTGGTGATTTTGCCAAGCAAATGCTGCTGATGCTGGTGATGGGTGCGCTAATTATCTGGGCGACATTATGGTTAATGAGCAGTACGGGTGAATTCTGGTGGCTATATTTGTGGGCGGCCTGGATGGGCTTTGCTCTATTTATGATGTGGGCTTATCCGGCATTTATTGCGCCGCTGTTTAATAAATTTACGCCACTGGACGACAAACAGTTGGAAAGTCGCGTTGATGGCTTATTAAAACGGTGTGGTTTTAAAAGTCAGGGCATTTTTGTTATGGACGGTTCACGCCGTAGTGGTCATGGTAATGCTTACTTCACGGGGTTGGGTAATAATAAACGTATCGTTTTTTTTGACACGCTGCTGAGCACGCTCAATGAAGATCAGATCGAAGCGGTATTAGCGCATGAGCTGGGCCATTTCCGTCGTAAACACGTGGTCAAAAATATGCTTTTGCTGGCGGTATTAAGTCTGATTGGTCTGGCACTGCTCGGCTGGGCATCGGCGCAAAGCTGGTTTTATACCGGTCTCGGTGTCGATACCATGAATGCGGCTACGGCCTTGGTCTTGTTTATGGTCGTGATCCCGGTCTTCAGCTTCTTTTTGCATCCGTTGCTAACGCATCTGTCACGCAAGTACGAATATGAGGCGGATGAATATGCAGCGTCGGTGTCGAGCGCTGATGATTTGGTAACTGCTTTGGTGGCGTTATATAAAGAAAATGCCAGCACATTAACGCCGGATCCGCTGGTCTCTGCGATTTATGACTCACATCCGCCGGCATCTTTACGCATTACTGCGTTGCAAGCCAGATAATGCGTTTCTGGCTGATATTGCTTGTTTCTCTGTCTGCCAGCGCAATGGTGCTGGCAGATGGAAAAGCGCTGCATGATGCCAGTTGCCTGCAGTGTCATGCGTCACTGACCGGTGGTGATGGTAATGATTTATACAGCCGTGCCGATCGAAAAGTAAAAACGCTGTCAGGACTGGAAAAACGCGTTGCCAATTGTGCGATTGCTGCCGATGCCAACTGGACGCCGGTGCAACAGCAACAGGTCATTGATTATTTAAATAGCCGTTTTTACCGGTTCTGAGCTGCTGACCACCACGCGATTGCGACCAGCGGCTTTTGCCTTATATAGGGCCTGATCGCTTCGTTCTATAATGCTTATCGGTGAATCTCCGACCTGAAATATGCCAACGCCAATCGATACCGTGACTTCACCGATTGATTCCTGGCTGCCTTTCTTTTTTAGCCGGCTTTCGGCAAAGCTGCTGCGAATAGATTCAGCAATGGTGTGCGCTTCGTGTGCATTGCTATGCAGCAATAACATGGCCATTTCATCGCCGCCAAAACGAGCGGCAATATGCAAATCATCACAATGTTTATTCATCAAAGTGGCAAAAAACTGCAGCAATTTGTCACCCAGGGCATGACCAAAGCGGTCATTTACCGATTTGAACGCATCAATATCAAATAACATTAATGCGAATTTAACCTGACCGGTACGGCATAGTTGCGATAACTCTTTATTGAAGCTGCCGCGATTGAGCAGACCGGTTAAGCCATCAATACGCGCTTCTTGTTTGACTGCCTCAAGCTCACTGCGCAGTTTAAGGATCTCTTGTGTGGATTCCGCCAGTTCTTGTTTTAAACCACTGCTGGATTGGCTGAGCTTACGGGTGTTTTCCAGAATACCAGCCAGTACATTTTTGATATCGGCAATATCGTCACAGTTTTCCAGCAGGCTCTGGCTTTGATTAAGATCTGAGGTAAAGTCGCCGGCGGCTATTTCGGCACGATTAATATTATTAATCGTATTATCCACCACCAGTCGCAGGCCGTTATTGGTTTGTTCCAGACGTTCCGGCATCCCCAGCAGCACATATTTTTCATATAAATACTGGGTGATCTCCGGACTGATTTCTTCGCCCTTGGTCAGCCGTGTATCGATGGCGTTGATCAGTGCCTGGTTGTTGCCCGAGACATATTCATACCAAACGGCATAATTCACCGGATTAATGGGGGTTTGATATCGGTTAATCAGCGGCAACGTCCGGCGCAGGTTTTCTGATGCTTGTTGGAAAGCATCGGTATAGACGGGGGGGAACGACGACTGATTGGCCACAAATTTAACCTTCAATAATGACTTACGGTGATTATTTGCAAATAGACATTAAATAATCAACTTATTTTTCGACTTAGCTGCAACAACACCGGTATTAATAGTAATAGCGTCAGCCAAGGCAAAAACCTTAAAAATTGTTGACTGCTGAACTGGCCACTGGCGGCTAGCCAGGTTAAAAGCAGAAAGCTAACCATGGTTAAATTCTGGATCCAGTTATTACCGGCAAGCACTGTGCCTAGTTGTTCAGCTGGCGCTTCGCGTTGGATCAAGGCATTAAGTGGAATAATAAATAAGCCGCCAAATACGCCAAAACCAATGATTGTCAGAGCAAAGCCAATCACGCTGCTTAACAATGGGATCAGTGTCAGCATGACAAACATGCCAAGGCCACCAATTAACAGTAGGGGATAGCGGATTTTTTGCCTGCATAAACGCCCTGCTAACAAGGAGCCCGCGATAATACCCAGTCCAGAGCAGGCGAGTAATCCTTGAATAACGATCGTATTGGTTTCATTGAGGATGATTTTGGCAAAGGCCGGAAATACTGCCAGCATCGTTTGCGAAATGCCCCAGAAAATAGACAGGCCAAGAATGCACCACCAAATCAGCTGATTGGCCGTTAATGTCTGTAAATTTTTTCGCAGAATATGGCCTCGGCGGTAAGCCGGCCAGTTAAAAGCTTTATCGGGACTGGCAGCTGTTAACACCGGCAACCGCCGGGCCAGAAAATATTCAACGCAGGATAATGCCACCAACAACCAGCCGAGTGGTGCAATATGCTGAATTAATTCCGCTTCACTGGCATAGCTCACATCAGCCAGTAATAACTCAAATAGTACTGTAAACAAAAAAATGCCGGTGAGAATGGCAACAATGGTAGTGGCCTGTAAAAAACCATTCGCCGGTGCCAGATACTGTTCACCGGCTGATTCACGGATATAGCCGTATTTTGCCGGGGAATAAACGGCACTTTGCGCGGCCAGCACAAAGGTTAGTGCAAACGCCAATTGAAACCAGCCCTGATAATAACTAAAGGTAATCAGCAGTGTAATAAGGATGGCTGAGAGCGCTGCCCAGCGCATGATTTGCGGTTTGGCAAAGCGATCCGATAAAAAACCGGCAGGGGTGAACAGTAAAATAAATGGCAGTAGGATTAAGGCATTAACGATCGCTGTCAGCGCGACCTGCGTAGTGTCATCATAAATCTTGAATAAGGTATTTTGAATGGTGATCTTATGGCCCAGATCAACCATGGCATTGATAAATGCAACTAGCAAAAACGGGCCGAGCCCAGCGATTCGCCCCGTCATCAGCTGAATTAATTGTTATCTTGCAGACGCACAGCTAAAACATCGCAGTGGGCATGGTGCAAAATGGCATTAGCCGTTGAGCCGAGCAACACTTTGATGCCATGCCGGCCGTGAGAGCCAACGACAATCAAATCGACATCGTGTTCATCGGCAATACGGACAATGTCACGACCCGGGCTGCCAAATTCTACCCACTGATGGTCGGCAGCTATGCCATAACGTTTGCCAACTTCTGCCAGTTGTTGTTGACCGGCTTCCAGCAGCGATTCGCGCATATCGCTGTCGACGCTGATCATCGGTTCGTAAGCAAAATCAGTCAGTGGAAAATCTTCAACGATATGGCATAAACACAGTTGTGTTTCGGGACCAGCCAGCGATTGTGCTCGCTGAATGACCTCATCGGTATGCGCTGAAAAATCGGCTGCGATCAAAATATGTTGGTATAAAACCATGAGATCCCTCCACAGACAAAAAAGGCAGGGTTATCCCTGCCTTGTTGGTTATTTCTGGCTTTCCAGAAAACGCTCGGCATCCAGTGCCGCCATACAGCCGGCACCTGCGGATGTAATGGCCTGACGGTAAATTGGATCCGAGACATCACCAGCGGCATATACGCCGGGAATACTGGTTTGCTGGCCTTTATTCAAAATGATGTAGTCGTGTTGCATATCCAGCTGATCTTTAAACATCGACGTATTTGGCTGATGACCGATGGCAATAAATACGCCTTGCACGGCAATATCCTGTGTTTTGCCATCGTTACTTTTGACACGCATACCGGTCACGCCGGCATCATCACCAAGCACTTCATCCAGCGTGCTGTTCCAGATGATTTCGACATTGCCGGTTTCGGCTTTTTTCATCAGCTGATTAATCAGAATCTTCTCAGCGCGGAAGCTATCTCGACGATGAATAACCGTAACTTTAGAAGCGATATTCGATAAATACAGCGCTTCCTCAACAGCAGTATTACCGCCGCCAATTACAGCGACCGGTTGATTTTTGTAGAAAAAGCCATCACAGGTGGCACAAGCTGATACGCCGCGGCCTTTAAAGGCTTCCTCGGAGTCCAGTCCCAAGTATTTTGCCGAGGCACCTGTCGCGATAATCAGCGCATCGGCGGTATAAGTCCCGGCATCACCGGTCAGCGTAAAAGGTCGATTACTTAAATCAGCAGTATGAATATGGTCAAAGATGATTTCGGTACCAAAGCGCTCGGCATGTTTTTGCATGCGCTGCATCAACTCAGGACCCTGGACGCCCTCAGCATCACCGGGCCAGTTATCGACATCGGTAGTGGTAGTTAACTGACCGCCTTGTTCAATGCCGGTAATCAGCACTGGATCCAAAGCCGCACGCGCCGCATAGACCGCAGCGGTATAGCCTGCCGGACCGCTGCCTAAAATCAATAAACGACTGTGTTTACTGTCAGCCATAAAAGCATTCCCCGTAATTCGTTAAAGATGACGATTAGAGTAACCATTGCTAGGGATTTGGACAAGCATCGTAGTTGAAAAGCTGTGTTAGAATCTGCCGATAATCTATTGGCTTCACTGGAATTATTACATTGGCACAAGCGACGCGGGTAAACGACAAAGCGAAACAGGACGTCACCGCTAGCGCAGTCGGTTTTCGGCTGCGGGAAGCAGCATTGATTTTAGCACTGGCTTTGGCAGCCTATTTATTGTTATCTCTGGCTACTTACGAGCCGACCGATCCGGGCTGGTCAACCACTGGCACCGATGATGTCGTGGCCAATAGCGGCGGTATTGTAGGTGCCTGGCTTGCTGATGCGCTGCTCTATGGGTTTGGCTTGCCGGCATACTTAGCGCCGTTAATGCTGGGTTTTTCCGGCTGGTTATTATTTAGTTGGGGCAAACGCGCCGATAGTGCTGATGCTGTGCACTTCTGGGTATTAAAAGGTGTTGGTTTGTTGATGGCATTGGCGGCGGCCAGTGGTTTATCGACTTTAAGCCTGATGGACTATGCACAATTACTGCCTTTGGGCGCTGGCGGTGTCCTCGGTGAAGTGGTCGGTCATGGTTTTGAGGCGGTATTTGGTGCGTCGGGAACCAGTTTGTTGTTACTGGCTTTCCTATTGACCGGCGTTACTTTGTTTACCGGCTTGTCCTGGTTAATGGTTATCGATCGTCTGGGCGCTGCTGCTATGGTGGTGATGACCTGGGCAGCCCGCCGCAGTCGGGATATGCAAGCAGAGATTCAGGCTAAACGTAATCGACAGCAGCGTGAAGAAAGCTTTTTAGAGCAAAAAGAAAAATTACAACACAAAGCCAAAGTACGAATTGAGCCGGTGCTACCGCAAGGGGCCGTGGCCAGTAAACGTGAAGAAAAAGAACGCCAGAAACCATTGTTTGAAACAGCAGACGCGCCCGGCATGCCCACGCTGTCATTACTGGATCTGCCCAAAGCTGCCCAGCAAGGTTACAGCGAAGAAGTACTGCAGGCCTTGTCCCGGCAGGTAGAGCTGAAACTGAAAGATTTCGGTGTTGAGGTGCAGGTCGTTGAAGTCCAGCCCGGCCCGGTAGTCACCCGTTTTGAATTGCAACCTGCGGCCGGCATTAAAGTCAGCCGCATAAGTGGTCTGGCTAAAGATTTGGCCCGTGCTTTATCGGTCAGCAGTGTACGCATCGTTGAGGTTATTCCCGGCAAACCGGTAGTTGGATTGGAAATCCCAAATGAGCACCGCGAAATTGTCCGGTTACGCGAAATCCTCGCCTGCAGTGATTACGAAAACAATAAATCACCGTTGGTGATTGCCATGGGTAAAGATATTGCTGGCCGGCCAGTTGTTGCTAATCTGGAAAAAATGCCGCATTTGCTGGTTGCGGGTACCACCGGTTCGGGTAAGTCGGTGGCGGTCAACGCCATGATTCTCAGCCTGCTTTATAAATCGACTGCCAAAGACGTGCGGCTGATCATGGTCGATCCAAAAATGCTGGAGTTGTCGATTTATGAAGATATCCCACATTTATTGACACCGGTGGTCACCGATATGAAAGAGGCTGCCAATGCACTGCGTTGGTGTGTAGCCGAAATGGAGCGGCGTTATCCGCTTATGGCCGCGCTGGGTGTGCGTAATATCGCCGGCTATAACAAAAAAGTGCAGGACGCCATCGATAAAGGTGAGCCCATTACCGACCCGCTGGCAGAAATTCTGCCCGGCGAGCCGATCCCCACGCTTGAGCCAATGCCATTTATTGTGGTCATTATCGATGAATTGGCCGATATGATGATGGTTGTCGGTAAACAAGTCGAAGAATTGATTGCTCGTTTGGCGCAGAAAGCCCGTGCTTCGGGTATCCATTTGATTCTGGCCACGCAGCGGCCATCAGTAGACGTTATCACTGGTCTGATTAAGGCTAATATTCCCACACGGATGGCGTTTCAGGTGTCATCACGCATCGATTCAAGGACTATTCTGGATCAAATGGGCGCCGAACAATTACTGGGGCAGGGCGATATGTTGTTTTTACCGCCGGGCAGTGGCTTGCCGGAGCGTATCCATGGCGCGTTTGTCGATGATCATGAAGTGCATGCCGTGGTTAATTTCCTGAAAAGCCAGGGTGGGCCGGATTATCTGGAAGAAATCACTAAAGCGCTCAGCGCTGAAGATGGTGACGGTGGTGTATTTGGCGATGCCTCGGATGGCGAAAAGGATGAGCTTTACGACCAGGCGGTGCAGATTGTTACGGAATCTCGGCGTGCTTCGGTGTCGGGTATTCAGCGGCGTTTAAAAATTGGTTACAACCGGGCGGCGCGTATTGTTGAAGCCATGGAAGCGGCTGGCGTGGTGTCTGCGATGCAAAGCAATGGTGGTCGTGAAGTATTAGCGCCATCACCGCGCGATTAATGCACTTATTTCGATCCGCTATAGTCTAACCATCGTGGTTAATTATCAGGAGTTTATATGTTAAAGCGATTTTCGCTGATACTGGCTGGTGTGCTGAGTTTGAGCGTAGGGTCTGTGCAGGCTGAAGAAGATGCAGTTAGCCGTTTGAATCAGTTCGTTGCTGAGGTCAGCGAGTTTCAGGCGATGTTTACGCAAACCGTGGTGGATTCCGAGGGCAATATTGTTGAACAGGCAGATGGCGAATTTTTGCTGTCGCGGCCCGGTAAGTTCCGCTGGGATTATGTCACGCCTTATCCACAGCAAATCGTTGCGGATGGTCAGCGGATTTGGTTTTATGATGAAGATTTAGAGCAAATCACGGTTAAGAGTCAGGATGAAACGCTAGCCGATACACCGGCCGGATTGTTATCTGGCAAAAGTATGCCGGAAGATGCTTATAACATCACAGCGGTTGAAAAAAATGATAATTTGCAGTGGGTGGAGTTGACGCCTAAAGATGCTGAATCGAACTTTCAGCGGGTACAACTGGGTTTTGATGAAACCGGTCTGCAGCAAATGCTGATGACCGATGCCTTTGACCAGCAAACTAACCTGCAATTTACCGAAGTGAAAATCAATCCTTCGCTGGCTGCCGATCGTTTTAACTTTATCCCACCAGCCGGTGTTGACGTCGTGGGAGATGCGCCGTAAGTGAGTCTGTTTGATAATCTGCAGCCCAGCACCGGTCGCCCGTTAGCGGACCGGATGCGGCCGCAGACGCTGGATGACTATATAGGTCAACAGCATTTGATAGGTGAAGGCAAACCGCTGCGTCAGGCAATTGCCAGTGGCCAGCCGCATTCAATGATTTTCTGGGGGCCGCCTGGTACCGGCAAAACGACGCTGGCCAGATTGATTGCCGGTTATTGTGATGCCGAATTTATTACTATTTCTGCGGTGTTAGCAGGTGTTAAAGAAGTCCGCGAAGCGGTGGCCCGGGCTAAGCTCCTTGCTCAGGAACGCGGACGGCGCACCATGTTATTTGTCGATGAAGTCCATCGGTTTAACAAGTCTCAGCAAGATGCCTTTTTACCGTATGTCGAAGATGGCACTTTTACGTTTATCGGCGCCACCACTGAAAACCCCTCATTCGAACTGAACAATGCCCTGCTGTCACGGGCGCGGGTCTATGTGCTCAAATCATTGGAAGCTGCCGATTTACGGCTGATCATTGATCGGGCTATGGATGATGGTATTCGAGGCCTAGCCGCTCGCGGTATCAGTCTCGATGATGATCTGCGGGAGCAGCTTGCTGAAAGTGCTGATGGCGATGGTCGGCGGGTGTTGAATCTGCTGGAAATTGCTATCGATTTGGCTGACAGCAAATCACAATCCGCAGTGACTGTGGAGGATTTAACGGCGGTTTTATCCGGCAGTTTTCGGCGCTTTGATAAAGGCGGCGAGGCCTTTTATGATCAGATCTCTGCGTTGCATAAATCCGTACGAGGCAGCGCGCCGGATGCGGCGTTGTACTGGCTGTGCCGGATGCTGGATGGGGGATGCGATCCAGTTTATCTGATGCGACGCATTGTCCGGATGTCCGTGGAAGATATTGGGAATGCTGATCCGCGCGGCCTGGAACTGGCGTTAAACGCCTGGGATAGTTTGGAAAAGCTGGGCCGGCCCGAAGGTGAGTTGGCGATTGCCCAGGCAATTGTATACTTGGCCTGCGCACCAAAAAGTAATGCTGTTTACACTGCTTTTAAAGCGGCGATGCACGATGTGAAAACCCATGGTTCAGCTGAAGTACCCCTACATTTGCGCAATGCCCCAACTAAGCTGATGAAAGATCTGGATTATGGTAAAGCTTATCGTTACGCCCATGATGAGCCGGATGCTTATGCAGCAGGCGAGACCTACTTCCCAGAAATCATGGGCGAGCGGCAATATTATCAGCCGGTTAATCGGGGTCTGGAAATCAAGATTAGCGAAAAATTGAACCGCTTACGCGACCTCGACAAACAAGCCAAAAAACGCGGTTAAACCTTTATTGGCGCGTAAATATCATAGCGGGTGTTTTTGCTGGCAACTTCAGCAACCGGTTTAACGGCATTTAATAATGGCGCGCCTTTGGGGCGTTTGACGACTATCCGTTTTTTAGCGCGTTGTAGCGCCATAGCCAGTAAAGTTTCACCCGTTTCATCATTACCAACTAGCTGATGCAGGATTTGCATGTCTTTTTTGACCAGTGCACTTTTATCCCGGCTGGGATACATCGGATCCAGATAAATAACATCTGGCCAGTTGGCTTCTGGCAAAGCCATTAAATAATCGACCGCATTCACATTCAGTAACGCCATTCGGGTGGCGATTTCAGCGATATCTTTGTCATGAGTCGCGCGATTTAAGCCATCTTCGATTAACGCAGCCAACAGTGGTTGTTGTTCCAACAAGGTTAACTGACACCCCAGACTGGCGAGAACAAACGCATCTCTGGCCCAGCCGGCAGTGGCATCAATAACTGTTGGATTAAAGCCTGGTTTTAAACCAATAGCTTTGGCCAGTGGCTGCCCGCGGCCGCCACCAAATTGCCGGCGATGGGCATTTTTGCCGCCGCTGAAGTCGACCTGCACCGGACTACCCAGAGCCGGTGCCCATAAACATATTCCGTTCTCATTAACCGTTAATTGCAATTCTGCGTCTGCCTCACTGCTCAGCGGTAATGCCAGGCAGTTGGCCAATTGCTGGGCCTTGTTGGCAAACGCTTCATTTGTGAAGCTGACCACACAGGCGGTCATTGGTGATCAGGGACCGGCAATAAAGTTACCAAAAGCGCGGCTGCCTTGAGCGGTAGCAATGTTTTCAATCAACTTGTCGGTTCTGGTGTCAATCACTGACACCTTACCGCTGCCCCAGTTAGCCACATATAGATAACGACCATTTGCACTGAGGTCAATGCCTTCCGGGGTATCGTCAACATCAATTACCGCAATGACCTTATTGCTGCTGAGATCAATTTTAGAAATGGTGTTTTCATCCTGATTCGTGACATATAAGGTGCTGTCATCGTGACTGAGCGTCGCGCAATACGGCCATTCACCAACTTCAATGGTCTCAATGGTTTTTTGTTTGGCAGTATCAACAACACTAACACTGTTATCCTGCACGTTGACGGTATACAGCCGGTCTCCATTCTGGCTCAGGGCAACACCAAATGGTGCTTTACCAACCGCAATTTCAGCAATAGCCTGTTGTGTCGTTAAATCAACCACTGATACTGAATTACCATCCCGGTTGGCGACATACAATCTTTGATTAGCGTCATCAACAATTAAGCCAGCAGGTGACTGACCAACGGCGATGGTATTAATAATTTTTTTGTCTTTGGTGTCAATCACGCTGATCTGCTGCTGATACCAATCAGCCACAAATAACAAACTGCCATCATCATTACTGGCAATGCCCACCGGACCATCACCGACTTTCAGTCGGTCGATTTCCTGCATCAGTGTGGTATCAATAAACGAAATGTCTTGTGAATCAGCATTACTGATAAAGACTTTTTGGCCATCCTGACTTTGTGCAACACCAGCGGGCGCGTCACCGACATCAATGGTGTGTTTGACCTGCCGGGTTTGCAGATCAATGACGCTGACATTATTGCTGAGCTGGTTGGTGATATAGGCATATTGAGGCCCGTCACTACAGCCTGTTAACGGCAATATGACCAATAAAAAAAAAGCGGCCCACAGTGGGGCCGCTTTGGTGACACTATAAGTCGCATTAGCGCGCATTATTTTTCCAGAACATTTTTCAAGCCTTCAAGACCGCTGGTGTATACAGCTGTAATGACTTCAACTGCTTCAGAATCTGACTGGCCTTCAGGTACAGGTGGGTTATCCATAAATGAACGGTAGAATTTACCGCGCCATTTCACTTCGGTACCACCATCAACTTCTTTAACATACATCCATGATTTGTAGGTAGAAACTGGCAGCGTATAGTAAGGCGTATCTTTGCTATTGAACGTTATTGTTTTAACAACACTCATTTCATCAATGGTGTAAATCAGTGTTTTACGTTCTTCGTCAATTTTATCCAGTTCTTCAGTAATTGTTGGATTGCCTTCCGCATTTAGCGTCAGGATGCGGGTTTTATCATCTTTAAGTTCAACGCTTTTTACCGCAGGATGCCATTGTTCAATGGATGAGAAGTCTTTGACCATGGCCCAGACTTTATCAATCGGCGCATTGATAACAATTTTCTCTTCAACCATTTGACGGGTTGGGCCGTGAGCATTAGCCATGACGGGTACTACTGTTAGGGCGATAGCAAAAAACTGTAACAACTTCTTCATTATTTTCTCCGTTTTTTTGTGGTGTGGGAAAAACATTACCATGGGGATTCTGAACGTACTCTGAACAGATGCCAAGAGTGAATTTTTCCTGAATTGCCTGAAGCTTGATCATTAACTTTAACGGATAACGCCGAGCTGTTCCATAGTATGATTTGACTTAACCTTGCGGATTACCGAAAATTGAGCCCTTTATTTTCAAGTTATCGGTAGGGCTATGACGCCACTGATCAAAATCAGAGATTTGCATTTCAACCGCGGTGATAAAGTGATTTTCGACGGCGTCGATATCGATATTTATCGCGGCAAAGTTACCGCCATCATGGGGCCCAGTGGCACTGGCAAAACCACCTTGCTGAAACTGATTGGCGGCCAGTTGCGGCCTCAGCGCGGCAGCATTGTTGTTGATGGCGAAGATGTCCACAAATTATCCCGAAAAGCTTTATATGCTTTGCGTAAGCGGATGGGCATGCTGTTTCAAAGCGGCGCTTTGCTCACCGATATTAACGTTTTCGAGAACGTTGCCTTCCCGCTTTATGAACACACCGATTTACCAGAGTCGATGATTCGGGATTTGGTATTGATGAAATTACAGGCCGTGGGGCTGCGTAATGCCCGCGATATGATGCCTGCGGAGTTATCAGGCGGTATGGCTCGCCGCGTAGCGCTGGCACGTGCTATGGCCTTGGATCCAATGATGATCCTGTATGATGAGCCGTTTACCGGACAGGATCCGATTTCCATGGGCACACTGGTCAATTTGATCCGTCGTATGAATGATGCCATGGGTCTGACCAGTATCGTGGTATCACATGATGTCGCTGAAACGACGCAAATCGCTGACGATATCTATTTGTTGTCGGGCGGCAAGGTAGTCGATCAGGGCACGCCAGAGCAGTTACAGAAATCTGGTTCTGATTGGGTTGAACAGTTCATGCAGGGCCTGCCAGACGGGCCAGTACCATTCCATTATCCGGGGACAGAATTTGCTGATGATTTACTGGCGGGCGAGGAAAACCGATGATTGATTTTATTCGGACGCTGGGCCGCTGGGCATTAGGGACCATGGAACGACTGGGGCGAGCTACTTTGTTATTGGTGCAAATTCTGACCGGCATTCCCGAATTGATGATGCGTTTCTCATTGGTGGTGCAGCAATTATTTTATGTTGGCGTACTGTCAGTACTGATTATTCTGGTGTCGGGTTTATTTGTCGGTATGGTGCTCGGCTTGCAGGGGTACAATACGCTGGTTGATTTTGGTGCTGAAGAATCATTGGGTGTGTTGGTGTCGTTGTCATTGGTTCGTGAACTCGGTCCGGTGGTTAGTGCCTTATTATTTGCCGGGCGTGCCGGTTCTGCGCTGACTGCGGAAATAGGCTTGATGAAAAGCACCGAACAGCTGTCCGGTATGGAAATGATGGCAGTGGATCCCGTTCGCCGGGTGATTGCGCCGCGTTTTCTGGCCGGGCTGATTTCTATGCCACTGCTAGCGGCTATGTTCAGTGCTGTTGGCATTTTAGGCGCATTTCTGGTGGGACATAGTTTGCTGGGCGTTGATGATGGCGCTTTTTGGTCGCAAATGCAGGCCAAAACCGATTGGTATGAAGATATTTTAAATGGCGTCATTAAAAGTATTGTGTTTGGTTTTGTAGTGACCTGGATTGCTTTGTTTGAAGGCTATGATGCGGTGCCAACGTCAGAAGGGGTTGGCCGATCAACCACACGCACTGTGGTGCATTCTGCGTTTGCCATTCTGGGACTGGATTTTGTACTGACAGCGTTGATGTTTGGAGAATAAGAAAATGATTCAAAGTAAGCAAACCGAAATTCTTGTCGGCCTGTTTGTTGCCGCAGGTTTAGCTGCGCTGTTTATGTTGGCAATGAAGGTCAGCAATCTGGGCGATTTTACCGATGAAAAAGGCTATCAGGTGACGGCTAATTTTCAAAATATTGGGGGTTTAAAGCCGCGTTCGCCGGTCTCCATGGCTGGTGTTCGCGTTGGTCGGGTAGCAGATATCAAGTTAGACCCTAATACTTATGATGCGGTAGTGACAATCAATGTTTATCCGCAGTACGACAACATACCGCTGGATACCTCTGCGAGTATTTTCACTGCAGGCTTACTGGGTGAACAATATATTGGGCTGCAAGCAGGTGCGGACGATTTTTATCTGGCCGATGGTGATGAAATTACCTTAACCCAGCCGGCCGTGGTGCTGGAACAGATCATCGGGCAATTCTTATACAGTAAGGCAGAAGGTGAATAATCATGCAATTGGTGAATAATTTTAAAAACAGCGCATTGCTGCTGGCAGCGTTGCTGTCGCTAAGCACATTCAATGCTTATGCTGCAGACATGCCTGAGCCCCAAGCGCTGGTCAAACAGGCTTCTGATGATATGTTGGCGGCGATGGCAGAAAATGAAGCTGAACTGGATGCCAATCCCGGCAAAATTTATGACTTGGTAGAAGAAATTCTGATTCCGAATTTTGATTTCGCGCGTATGGCGAAGCTTGCTTTAGGTAAAAACTGGAACAATATCAATGAATGCCAACAGGCCAGATTCGTTGAAGAGTTCCGAGTTTTACTGGTGCGCACTTATTCAACCGCTATGCTGGAATACACCGATGAAGAAATCCGTTTTCTGCCTTTTCGTGATGATTTGAGCAAAAAGCGCGTCAATGTGCCGATGGAAGTTGTTCAAAGTGGTGGGCCGGGTATTCCAATGACCTTGTCTCTGTATTTGAACGCAGCGAAAGAATGGAAAGTTTACGATGTTAAAATCGAAGGCATCAGTTTAGTGACGAATTACAGATCAACTTTTAGTCGCGACATTAATAACGGCGGCATCGACAAACTGATTGAAGATTTGGCACAGCGTAACCAAAAAGCCAAATCATGAGCATCACGCTGGACAATGCGGCGCAGTGTTTGCGCGTCAGCGGAGACTTAACGATTGATGCGGTGCCGGAGTATCTTGAACAAAGTGAAACCTTGTTCAGTCAATTGGCGGCTTTGCGTATAGATTTGTCAGCGGTCAGTCGTAGTGACAGTGCAGGACTTGCTTTGTTAATTCGCTGGATGCGCGAAGCAAAAGCCAGTGGTAAAGACATCATATTTGAACAGATGCCAGCACAAATGCTGGCGATGGCAGAGGCCAGTGGTCTCGATGTCATTCTGCCCCTACAAGCAAAGAGTGCATCATGAAAGCAATTGATATCAAACAGCTAATTGAACAGGGCCTGCCGGGTTCTGACGTAAACGTTTTAGGCGATGATGGTCAGCATTTTGAGGCGATTGTTATAAGTACGGCTTTTACCGGTAAAAGCCTTATTGAGCAGCATCGAATGGTCAAAGCGACCTTAGGTGATAAATTCAGTAGTGGTGAATTACACGCCTTATCCCTGAAAACCCGTGCCAGCTAAATCCCCCGCTGTTAACCAAGCAGAGACACTATGGATAAATTGATAATCAGAGGCGGCGTGCCGCTGGACGGCGAGATCCGTATTTCCGGGGCAAAAAACGCTGCCTTACCAATTCTGATGGGCGCCTTGATGGCTGATTCGCCAGTGCGTATTGGGAACGTCCCGCATCTGCATGATATTACCACCACCTTGGAGCTGCTTGGTCGAATGGGGGTGTCTCTGACCGTTGACGAACGCTCGGGTGTGGAAATCGATCCAACAACATTGACTATCACCGAGGCGGCTTACGACCTGGTGAAAACCATGCGGGCCTCTATTTTGGTGTTGGGGCCGTTGCTGGCGAAATACGGTAAAGCAGATGTGTCGTTACCGGGTGGTTGTGCCATCGGTTCCCGGCCAGTGGATCTGCATTTACGTGGTCTGGAAGCCATGGGTGCGCATATTAAAGTAGAAAATGGCTACATTCGCGCCACCAGCGGCGATGGTCTGAAAGGCGCGCATATTTTTCTCGATCAGGTTACCGTCACTGGTACCGAGAATTTGATGATGGCAGCTACCCTGGCCAAAGGTAAAACCATTATCGAAAACGCAGCGCGTGAGCCGGAAGTAGTCGATCTTGCTAATTATTTAATCTCAATGGGTGCTGATATTAAAGGCGCTGGCTCTGCGACTTTAGAAATTAACGGCGTCGAAAAACTGCATGGTACCGAATACGACATCCTGCCGGATCGTATTGAAACCGGGACTTATCTGGTCGCTGCAGCGATTACCCGGGGCCGCGTTAAGCTTAAAGACACCGATGCCAATCAACTTGAAGCAGTATTGCTAAAGCTTGAAGAAGCCGGTGCCAAAATTGATGTCGGTCCAGATTGGATCAGTTTGGATATGCAGGGTAAACGACCCAAGGCAGTCAATATTCGCACCGCCCCTTATCCAGCATTCCCGACAGATATGCAGGCTCAGTTTACTGCGTTAAACGCTGTTGCCGAAGGTCAGGCAACCATTGTGGAAACAGTCTTTGAAAACCGGTTTATGCATGTACAAGAAATGCAGCGTATGGGGGCCAATCTGCAAATCGAAGGTAATACCGTGGTTTGTATTGGCCGCGAAGCACTGACCGCGGCACCGGTCATGGCTACTGACCTTCGGGCTTCTGCGTCTTTGGTTTTAGCGGCCTTGGTTGCTGATGGCGAAACGGTAGTTGAGCGGATTTATCATATCGATCGCGGTTACGAATGTATTGAAGAAAAACTGCAGCAATTGGGCGCGCGGATCCGTCGCATTCCTACCGGGCTGCGGAGTGCGGCGCATGGCTGAGATGTTAACGCTGGCGCTGTCAAAAGGCCGGATTTTTGAAGAAACCTTGCCACTTTTGAAAGCCGCCGGTATCGAACCGCTCGATGATCCCGAAACCAGTCGTAAATTGATCCTCGCTACTAACCAGCCGGATGTGCGGCTGATTATTGTTAGGGCCTCGGATGTGCCAACATATGTTGAATATGGCGGTGCCGATCTGGGTGTTGCTGGTAAGGATGTGTTGATGGAACATCCGGATGCCGAGTTGTATGAGCCGGTAGATTTACAAATAGCCCGCTGCAAATTGATGACTGCTGGCCGCAAAGATGCGCCGTTAACACCGGGCCGTTTAAAAGTCGCGACCAAATTTGTCGAAAGCACCCGCCGCTTTTATGCAGCTCAGGGGCAGCAGGTCGATATCATTAAACTATATGGCTCTATGGAGCTGGCACCGCTGGTGGGTCTCGCTGATCGGATTGTAGATGTCGTTGATACTGGTAACACTTTGCGTGCCAATGGTTTGGAGCCTTTAGAACATATTGCGGATATCAGCTCGCGTTTAGTGGTCAATAAGGCATCAATGAAAACCAAACATCAACAGATCCAACAGTTTATTGCGCATATCCGTGCCGCCGTCATTGAGAGAAAACATGTTTGAAGTCAGTCGATTAAATTTTCAGCAAGCCGATTTCTGGTCAAAGCTATCTGAGCTTTTGGCCTGGGAAGGTGTTTCCGACACTGCTGTGACTGATACCGTGCGTAACATTCTGGCTGATGTAAAACAGCGCGGTGATGATGCTGTTGTTGAATACAGCCAAAAATTCGATCGCGTAAAAGCGACCCGTTTAGCGGATCTGGAAATTTCCATGGACCGGGCGTATGCCTCGCTGAAATCGATCCCGGCAGTGCAACGTGACGCATTAGAAAAAGCAGCTGAGCGGGTGCGTCGTTACCATCAGCATCAGAAACAGGAATCCTGGCAATATACCGAAGCCGATGGCACGGTATTGGGCCAGCAGATAACGTCACTGGATCGTGCCGGTTTGTATGTGCCAGGCGGTAAAGCCGCTTATCCTTCATCGGTATTGATGAATGCCATTCCGGCCAAAGTCGCCGGTGTTCAGGAGCTGATCATGGTGGTGCCGACACCAGATGATGAAGTCAATGAATTGGTGCTCGCGGCGGCGGCGATTGCCGGTGTGGATCGGATTTTTGCTATTGGTGGCGCGCAGGCCGTTGCTGCGATGGCGTATGGCACGCAAACCATTCCGCAGGTCGATAAAATCGTTGGCCCCGGCAATATTTTTGTCGCCACCGCCAAAGGCATGGTATTTGGTACCGTTGGCATTGATATGATTGCCGGGCCATCAGAAATTCTGGTGATTTGTGATGGCAAAACTGATCCGGACTGGATCGCCATGGATTTGTTTTCACAGGCTGAACATGATGAAGATGCGCAGGCGATTTTAGTATCGCCGGATGCGGATTTCCTCGATAAAGTCGCCGCCTCAATCGACAAATTGCTACCTACGATGGAGCGGCAGGATATTATCCGTACGTCACTTGGTAATCGTGGTGCGTTGATTCAGGTTGCCGATATGGCTGAAGCGGTGGAAGTTGCCAACTTTATTGCTGCTGAACATTTAGAATTATCAGTCGATAATGCCGCCGATATGGCCAAACAAATCCGTCATGCCGGTGCGATTTTTATGGGTCGCTATACGCCGGAAGCGCTGGGTGATTACTGCGCCGGCCCTAATCACGTTTTACCAACATCACGGACAGCCCGTTTCAGTTCGCCGCTGGGTGTTTATGATTTTCAAAAACGCTCCAGCCTGATTCAGGTCTCGGCAGAAGGCGCGCAAACACTTGGCAAAATTGCCTCGGTTTTAGCGCGCGGTGAAAGCTTGACTGCCCATGCCCGAAGTGCTGAATATCGTTTAAAAGATTGATATGAGCCGCTTTTGGAGTGATTTTGTCCATCAACTGGAGCCATATGTGCCCGGTGAACAACCGCGCGGCGCTAATCTGGTCAAACTCAATACCAATGAAAATCCATTCGGGCCATCACCAAAAGTGATAGATGCCATTCGGATGGCGGCAACCGATCGTTTGCGACTGTATCCGGTCCCGGATGGCGGCCCATTACGTCAGGTAATTGCCAGTTATCATAAAGTAGATAGCAGCAATGTGTTTGTTGGCAACGGCTCCGATGAAGTGTTGGCGCATGTGTTTTATGGTTTGTTTAAGCATCCGCAGCCCATTCTATTTCCGGATATTACTTACAGCTTTTATCCGGTGTATTGCCAGTTGTACGGCATTGATTCCCAGACCGTACCTTTGGCTGATGATTTTTCGCTGAATATTGCTGATTATCAGCGGGCTAATGGCGGTATTATTTTTCCGAACCCTAATGCACCGACCGGTCGTTTATTGGCACTTAGCGACATTGAGGCGCTGTTAAAAACCAATACCGACTCGGTTGTGGTCGTTGATGAAGCCTATATAGATTTTGGTGGTGAATCGGCGATCCCGCTGACCCAGCAGTATCCGAACTTGCTGGTCACACAAAGTTTATCTAAATCCCGATCCCTTGCTGGTATGCGTATTGGTTTTGCTATCGGTCATGCCGATTTAATTGAAGCACTGGTCCGTGTCAAAGACAGTTTTAATTCTTATCCGCTGGACAGTCTGGCGATTGCGGCTGGTGTTGCCGCATTTGAAGATAGGACCTATTTTGAGGACTGCCAAAAAACGGTCATTGCTGAACGTGAAATAGTTAGTCAGGCTATGCAGGAAATGGGTTTCGACGTGTTGCCATCAGCTGCCAATTTTGTATTTGCACGCCATCCACAGCATGATGCCAAGCAATTGGCTGCGGCACTTCGCGAAAAAGGTATTATTATTCGCCATTTTAATAAGCCGCGCGTTGATCAGTTTTTACGGATCACAATCGGTACTCACACTGAGAACCAGCTGCTGTTAAGCGAATTGGATGTCTTAGTTTAGCGCTACCGGTTGCTGAGTAATTTGTTTAGCCGTTGCCTATCCTGCTCATATTGTTGGCTGAGCATCAGAATTTCCGCTTCCAGTTGGTGAATCATTAACTGATTATTGCTTAATTCCTGCTCGGCGGCGGCTAGTCGTTTTTGCAGGTTTCCTGTGATGGGCGCGCCGCTAAGTTCTCTCTCTGCGGCTTGCTGTTGAATGGCCATCAATTTTTGCTCAAGTACCGGGTGCTTCTCACTGAGTACACTCAGCCGGTTCTGCCGATAGCTGAGATCTTTGTCGCGGGCGGCAAGCAACTCATCTTCGGATTGATAGATATTCAGCAGATTTTGATCATGCAAGCCTTGCTGCCGCTGCAGTGCCGCGATTTGTTTTGCATCGTTCTCAGCGGTTTTCTGAGCCGCTTTTTCAGCGACCTGACGTTCTGCTTGTTCGGCCAGTTGCGCTTCGGTTAAAGGTGGCGGCACTCGCTCAATTAAACGCATGGTTTTATCATCGAGAATATCGTAACCCCGTTGGGCGGCTTCTGGCGGCAGTGTTTTACTCAACGTAGGTGTACCGCTGTCATCATTGAAGCGAAATAATTGACCCGCAGAAACGTGGCTGGCGGCCAGACAAAAACCTAACAAAAAGCTGCTGCACAGCAAGCGTTTGCGTATCATCCTAACTCTCCGACTTGGTAAAACGGCCTAAACTTTGACACTGCTTGAACATTGTATTCTGTTTGTTATTTCTCTGCTGGCTAATACCTTTTCAGCCCTGAGTGGTGGCGGCGCGGGTCTGATTCAGTTTCCGGTACTGATTTTTCTGGGGTTAACTTTTTCGGTGGCACTGGCTACCCATAAAGTTGCCAGTGTGGCGCTTGGAGTTGGCGCAGTTTTGCGTTATATGACGACCAGCCGTTTAGAACGTCAATTTGTGTTGCTTATGCTGATAGCCGGTTTACCGGGGGTGGTGCTGGGTGGCAGCCTGATTTTGCTGGTACCGGATCGCATCGCTGAAATTGCATTAGGGATATTAACTGGCAGTCTGGGCATATATTCGTATTTAAAACCACAGCTGGGTCAGGATAATCAGCCAGTACACCGGAATTTACCTGGTTATTTACGCGGTGGCCTAATGCTGTTTTTTCTGGGCTTTTTAAATGGCTCGCTGACCTCCGGTACCGGTTTATTTGTCACGTTGTGGCTGGTGTTATGGTTTGGCATGGATTATCAGCGGGCGGTCGCTTATACGCTGATTCTGGTCGGATTATTCTGGAATGGCGCCGGCGCCGTGACCCTTGGCATTTTGGGTGATATTCGCTGGGACTGGCTGCCGGCTTTGTTGCTGGGCTCATTAATCGGCGGTTATTTAGGCTCGCATTTAGCGCTGCGCTGGGGAAACCGCTGGATAAAACGCAGTTTTGAAGTGGTAACGATTCTGATCGCTGTACGACTTATTATTGGCCCGGTTTAAACGCCGTATTCGACTCGGTAAGCTGCGACCGCATCCCGATGCCTTTGCAGCTCAGTTTGGCCATCGAGATATTGCAGTAAATCAGCCAGACAAATAATGCTGATAACTGGGATACCGTAATCGGCTTCCACCTGGGCAATGGCCGATTTTTCAGTTTTGCCCCGCTCTTGACGATCCAACGCGATCACTACGCCAGCAGGTTCAGCGCCAGCGGCACGGATCATAGCGACTGATTCTCCGACGGACGTGCCGGCAGAAATCACATCATCGATAATCAGCACTTTGCCGGTGAGCGGCGCACCGACTAATTGGCCACCTTCACCATGATCTTTGGCTTCTTTGCGGTTAAAGGCGTAGGGCATATCAATCTGATGTTGATCAGCGAGTGCAATGGCCGTAGTGGATGCCAGCGGAATGCCTTTATAAGCAGGGCCAAATAACACATCAAAGGCTAAACCGCTATCGACGATGCGCTGCGCATAAAAACGGCCTAACTGCGCCAGACTGGCGCCACTGTTAAACAAACCGCTGTTAAAAAAATACGGGCTTTGCCGGCCGGATTTCAGAGTGAAACTGCCAAACCTTAGTACGCCTGTTGTCAGGGCAAATTCAATAAAGTCGTGTTGATATTTTTTCATGTTATTTGGGTTGGTTTTGCACCAGATAAACGGCGGTTTCGCCAAATAGATTCGGCAGCAGCCGAATGGCTAAAGTATCTTTATAAGCGTGATTTACCACACTGCGATTGGTGATGTTGAAATGATTATCGCGGCAGAGCTGCTCAAAATCCCGAATCGTGCAGAGATGGATATTGGGCGTATCAAACCAGTGATTGGGCAGGCTTTTGGATACCGGCATATGGCCGCTTAAACTTAATTGCCAGCGACATTGCCAGTGACCAAAATTGGGAAAACCGATAATACCGTTGCGGCCAACGCGCATAATTTCCTGTAATAAAAAGTCTGGCCGCTTAATCGCCTGCAAGGTCTGCGACAAAATCACATAATCAAAACTTTGGTCGGCAAATTGACTGAGGCCTTCATCCAAATCTGCCTGAATGACGTTGATGCCTGCACGCAGACAATCAGCGAATTTGCTGTTATCAATTTCCAGACCATAGCCGGTGACACTGCGATCCTGTAGATGATGGAGCAGCGTGCCATTGCCGCAGCCCAAATCCAGGACGCTGGCGCCATCCGGAATCCAGTCGCTGATGATCTGTAAATCGACACGTAATGTCATCAGCTGTTCACCTCTTTGGCAACTAACTGCATATAGGTGCCAAAAATTTCCATATAACGCGGTATCGGCATTAAAAACGCGTCATGACCCTGATGGGCTTCAATCTCGGCATAACTGACCTGCTTGCCAGCACTGAGCAGCGCATCGACAATCTCCAGCGAACGCAGTGGCGAGAACCGCCAGTCACTGGTAAATGACATCACCAGGGTTTTGGCTTTAATGCCTTTCATGGTGGCATTGAGGTCATCGTCAAAGGCTTTGGCAGGATCAAAATAGTCTAATGCTTTGGTCATCAGCAAATAGGTATTGGCGTCAAAACGCTCAACAAAACTGGAGCTTTGGTAACGTAGATAACTTTCGATTTGGAATTCAACATCATAACCATAATGGATCTGGCCACTGCGTAGTTCGCGGCCAAATTTCTGGCCCATGGCTTCATCTGATAAATAGGTGATATGGCCTAGCATCCGCGCTAATCCAAGACCTTGCCGGGGCAGCGTATCGTGTTCGGCGTAATAGCCATTGTGGAAATCCGGATCGGATTTAATGGCGGTGCGCGCCACTTCATTAAAAGCGATATTTTGCGCCGACAACTTGGATGCGGCGGCGATGATCAATGCATGACGAACACGATCCGGCAAAGAAATCGCCCACTGCATTGCCTGCATACCACCCAGACTGCCACCAATCACCGCGGCCCATTGTTGGATGCCCAGTGAATCGGCCAAAATTGCCTGACTGTTGACCCAATCGGTGACAGTAACTATGGGAAAATCCGGGCCATATAATTTGCCGGTTTCCGGATTCAGCGTATTGGGTCCCGAGGAGCCTTTGCAGCCGCCCAGATTATTTGGACAAACCACAAAAAACTTATTGGTATCAATGACTTTTCCCGGACCAATGGCACTGTCCCACCAGCCGGGCTTTTTATCATCGAGACTGTGATAGCCGGCGGCGTGATGATCGCCGGATAGGGCATGACAAATCAGTACCGCATTCGACTTGTCGGCATTGAGCTGGCCGTATGTTTCATAAACCAGATCAAATTGCGACAGACTGCGACCACAATCCAAAGCCAGTGGTTCAGTGATACGCAGGGTTTGCGGATTAACAAGGCCAACCGAATCGGCCGGCAGATTATCGGGCATAACAGCGGTCATCTGAATAGTAAGCAGGCATTTTAATCAGCAACTGGCCGGCAAGCAATTAAACACTGCCAATCAGCAGCGGCAACACCAGCATTTTCAATACTTGCAAACCAATAATGACGATAAGCGGCGATAAATCCAAGCCCCCCATATCGGGTAACATCCGTCGTACTGGATTGAGCAGTGGGGCATTGATGCGCACCAGCAATTCGGTCATCGGATTGTAATTGCCCGGTGGTGTCAGCCAGCTGAGCACCACTTCGATAAGAATGGTCACTGTAAACAGCGTAATAAACAGTGTGAACACTTCCGCCAGCGTAAACGGAATCAGTGCCAGAATACTTGGCACGTTACCCTGCAGTGCTGTAATCAGAATGAGTTTTAACAAGCCAATAAGCAGTAATAACACCAACACCGCGGTATCCAACTTGCCGACCGGTGGCAGGATTTTACGCAGTGGTTGCACCAATGGCTGGGTGGCGCGGATCACCATTTGTGTCAGAGGTTGATTGGTCGGCCAGTGGATCCATGGCATCAGTAAACGCAATGCCACTATGATCATGTAAAGAAAAAACAGCGTATCAATGATAAAAATCAGCGGATTGCTGAGGTAACCGTCAGTCATGGTCTTGTCCCAATTGATCACCGAGTTCGCGGGCACGCAGCGCTGCAGCCACTAACGCATTTTCGAATAAACCATGCAGACCACCGTCTTCCAGTTCATGAATGGCGCGTTCGGTGGTACCGCCCGGCGAGGTGACTTGCTGGCGTAGTTGCTTGGCTGGCACACCACTTTCCAGAGCCATTTTGGCAGCGCCGAATGCCGTTTCCAGACATAAAAGCCGTGCGGTTTCCTGCGGCAAACCTAGTTCAATGGCAGCATTTTCCATGGCTTCCATCACCAAAAAGAAATAAGCAGGGCCGCTGCCAGATAAAGCTGTTACAGCATCCATTTTGGTTTCATCATCCAGCCAAATCGCCAAACCAACTGCCCGCAGAATCCCTTCCGCCAGTTCACGTTGATGATTATTAACCTGGCTATTGGCAAATAATGCAGTAGCACCTGCCTGCACCAGCGATGGTGTGTTCGGCATGGCGCGAACAATCGCCGCTTCAGGTTGCTGCAACCAGCGATCAAGATCGCCGAGGCGGATACCCGCCGCAATCGAGATTAATACTGCATTGGCAGGCCAAACAGTGGATAGTGCTTTCACCACATCCTGTATTTGCTGCGGTTTAATCGCCAGCAAAATCACCTCAGCGGATTGCACAGCATTCGCCAGGTCCTCATGGACATGAACGTTATAGTCGTGCTGTAAGGCCTTCAATACAGCGGTTTGTGTATCAAGTACATGGATTTGCTGGGCCGGCAGTCCGTCAGCCACTAATCCACCGATCAGGCTGCGCGCCATGTTGCCGCCGCCGATAAAAACAATTTTGCCGTTATTCATTAGGGTCGTTTTACCTCAAATCCAGTCTGATCAGTGTACTGTTTATCATGGTTTCTGTGTATGCCGTTGGCCAAATAATGCCGTACCAATTCGAACCATGGTCGAGCCCTCAGCAACCGCGGCAGTGAGATCAGCCGACATGCCCATCGATAATGTGTCGATGTTCGGAAATTGTGATTGTAACGCCTGATATTGTTGGAAACTGCGCCTGAAGGCATCATGCTGGGCATCAACATCATCAGTTGCTTGCGGGATTACCATCAGACCGCGCAATTGCAAATTTGGCAGCTTGTATACATCTGTTGCCAATGCCATCAATGCATCGACGGTAACCCCGGCTTTACTGTCTTCGGCATCGATATTGACCTGCAAACAAATTTTCAGCGGCGGTAAATCATCGGTACGTTGCTCGCTGAGACGCCTGGCGATTTTCAAACGATCGACACTGTGCACCCAGTCAAACTGTTCAGCAATATCACGGGTTTTATTGGACTGGATCGGTCCGATAAAATGCCAGGTCAGTTCTAAATCAGCCAGATCAGCAATTTTGCTCAGCGCTTCCTGTAAATAATTTTCGCCGAAATCGTGCTGGCCGGTCAGTGCCAGCTCACGCAGCCTTTCAGCGGCCCAGGTTTTACTGACAGCAAGCAGTTTGACTGATTCTGGGGGGCGATTTGCTGACCTTTCAGCATCACGGATTTGCTGTAAAACGTTTTGTAAACGATTTTTTATCTCTGCCATGTTGCAAGCCTTCTGAGAGCGCGCTACCTTAGCTATATTCACTGTGCGATCAATGGCCGGTAACAATCATTTAATTATTAGGGATAGCCCATGGATATTACTGAATTGCTCACCTTCAGTGCAAAGAATAACGCGTCGGATCTGCATATTTCCTCTGGCGAGCCGCCGATGATCCGCGTCGATGGTGATGTTAAACGTATTAATTTGCCGCCAATGGAGCACAAAGAAGTGCACAGCATGATTTACGACATCATGAACGACAAGCAGCGTAAAGACTTCGAAGAGTTTCTGGAAGCTGATTTTTCGTTTGAAGTGCCTAACTTGGCACGGTTCCGTGTCAATGCCTTTAATCAGAATCGCGGCGCGGCGGCTGTTTTTCGGACTATTCCCTCGGTTGTGCTGACCCTGGAGCAGCTGGGCGCGCCGGAAATTTTCAAACAAATTGCTGACAATCATCGCGGTATTGTGCTGGTCACCGGTCCAACCGGTAGTGGTAAGTCCACCACGCTGGCAGCCATGATTAACTATCTAAATGAAAAAGATAACGAACATATTCTGACCATTGAAGATCCCATAGAATTTGTTCATAAAAGTAAAAAATGTCTGATTAACCAACGTGAGGTGCACCGCGATACGCTAGGTTTCAGCGAAGCACTGCGCAGCGCTTTGCGTGAAGATCCCGATATTATTCTGGTCGGTGAGCTTCGCGATTTGGAAACCATTCGTCTGGCATTAACTGCCGCAGAAACGGGTCATTTGGTCTTTGGTACGCTGCATACCTCGTCAGCGGCCAAAACCATTGACCGTATTATTGACGTATTTCCTGCCGCTGAAAAAGATATGGTGCGTTCGATGTTGTCTGAATCGCTACGAGCGGTTATTTCGCAAACCCTGCTGAAAAAAGTTGGTGGCGGTCGTATTGCGGCGCATGAAATTATGATTGGTACACCGGCGATTCGTAATTTGATTCGTGAAGACAAAGTGCCGCAAATGTACTCTGCCATTCAGACCGGTGCCTCGATTGGCATGCAAACCTTGGATCAATGTTTACAGGAACAGGTGCGTCGTCAGCAAATTACCAAAGCTGAAGCGTTACCGCGTGCAATCAATAAAGATCTGTTCCGTTAGGAGACTGTTATGGAAATCGTCACTATTTTAAAGGCGGCCGTCAAACACGAAGCGTCGGATGTGTTTATCACAGCCGATAGACCGCCAACTCTGAAGGTCAACGGCCGGATGGCCACCTTGAGTCAGGAAGCATTAACCGACGAAGAGGCCCGTAATCTTGTGCTCAGCACGATGAATGATGAGCAAAAGAAAGTTTTTGAGCGTGATAAAGAATGTAATTATGCGATTGATACCAAAGGTGCTGGTCGTTTCCGGGTCAGCGCCTTATATCAGCGCAGTCGTGTTGGCATGGTGATGCGGCTGGTCAAGGAAGAGATCCCGACCATTGAACAATTAAAAATGCCAGAAATCATTAAAGAACTGGCCATGACCAAACGCGGTTTAGTGATTTTTGTTGGTGCGACCGGTAGCGGTAAATCCACCACATTGGCGGCGATGATTGGTTATCGTAATCAAAACAGTGCCGGCCATATTCTGACTATTGAAGATCCGATTGAATTTAATCATAAGCATGCAGGTTGCGTGGTTACGCAGCGTGAGGTGGGCGTTGATACAGAGTCATACGATATTGCTTTAAAAAATTCACTTCGGCAGGCGCCGGATGTCATTATGATTGGTGAGATTCGTTCCCGTGACACGATGGATTACGGTATCGCCTTTGCTGAAACTGGTCATCTATGTCTGTCAACGTTGCATGCCAATAATGCCAACCAGGCCATGGACCGGATTATTAACTTTTTCCCTGAAGATCGTCACAAACAATTGTTTATGGATATGTCGTTAAACTTAAAAGCTGTAGTGGCACAGCGGTTAATCCCCAGAAAAGATGGCACGGGACGCTGTGTGGCGGTTGAGGTACTGCTAAATACACCGCTTATCGGCGACATGATCGAAAAAGGCAAGGTATCAGAAGTAAAAGACGTGATGAAACGCTCCAGGGAACTGGGCATGCAGACATTTGACCAAGCTGTGTACGACTTGTACAAAGCAGGTGAGATCTCTTACGAAGATGCCCTGAAAAATGCCGACTCCACCAACGAAGTGCGGTTAATGATTAAGCTGGGCGCTGAATCTGGTGAGATACCTGAAGATCCAGGTATGGCGGGCTTGGCATTGGAACCCGAGAACGATGGGGTGGTAGGCCGCATATAGTGGCGATGTTGGCATCAATATCAATATTTGTTTTTTTTTTAATATGTTAGACTGATTTTT
>Ga0307934_1000396_pt1 | contig 33284 bp, 28 predicted proteins | sample OrgLakmetageno90_FD_201838 | JGI IMG/M metagenome (GOLD analysis project Ga0307934, IMG submission 201838) | Saline water microbial communities from Organic Lake, Antarctica - #90 | ecosystem: Environmental > Aquatic > Non-marine Saline and Alkaline > Saline | place: Antarctica: Organic Lake...
TAATTTCAGTGTTGTTATTTTTTGCAGTTAGAAACTACATCAGGCAGAAAAAGCAAAATGTAATAATTGAAAACAACAAGAACGAAATAAGTGAACAGCACGATCTACTTACGGAGAAGAGCAAAGAGATAACAGATTCTATTACCTACGCAAAGCGAATTCAAACGGCAATTCTACCTCCTATTAAATTGATAAAAACCTCCCTCCCAGAGTCATTCGTTTTATACCAACCTAAAGACGTAATTTCAGGAGACTTCTATTGGTTGTTGCCCAAAGCAAATGATGGCTCAACCCTTTTTGCAGCAGCAGATTGCACAGGCCATGGTGTTCCGGGAGCAATGGTTTCTGTAGTGTGTAATTCTGCATTAAACCGTTCCGTTAAAGAATTTGGCTTATCAAATCCGGGAGATGTTTTGTCAAAGACAAGAGAATTAGTCATTGAAGAATTTGAAAAATCAGACGAAGAAGTAAAAGATGGAATGGACATCGCCATGTGTTCGCTTAATGGGACCACCATGAAATATTCCGGTGCATACAATCCTCTTTGGATTATTAGAAAAGGTAGCTCAGAAGTGGAAGAAATAAAAGCGCACAAACAGGCAATCGGGTTAGTTGAAAATCCTACTAATTTTCCTACACACACGGTTGAATTAAATCAGGGAGATTCTGTTTACATATTCTCCGACGGCTTTGCAGATCAATTTGGTGGTGAACGAGGGAAAAAATACAAATCGCTAAACTTTAAAAGATTCCTACTCTCCATTCAAAATCATTCCTTGCAAAAACAAGGACAATTCCTTAGCGAAGAGTTTGCTTCTTGGAGGAGAGATTTAGAGCAAATTGATGACGTATGCGTAATGGGGATTAGAGTATAACTACACCCTCCCCAATAAATTCAATGCTTTCACAATCGTTTTTACGTCTTCCAAAACCATATATGTAAACACATGAGATTACAAAAGTTAATTTTTGTGTACATATTTATTTACATAATTTGTATATTTGTAATCTATTACGTTTACAAAAATGAGAAATAAACAAAAAATTTTGATGGAGCAACTTGACGAAAAGCTGAAGCCTTTCGCAAAAGCAGAAGCAATTCCTGTGCCTCCAAAAGGTTGGATTCATGCCATTCGAACTACTCTAAACATGACCTTGGAGCAATTGGGCACAAAACTCAACATTACACGGCAAGGTGCAAAACGCATCGAAGACAGTGAATCAAAAGGATCCATCTCTCTAAATTCTTTAGAACAGGCAGCCAAGGCATTAGATTTAAAATTAGTTTATGGCTTTGTCCCAAACGATGGTTCAATAGATAATTTGGTTTCAGCGAAAGCGGAGAAATTGGCTCAGAAGATAGTGCTTAGAACCAATCAAAACATGGTGTTGGAAAATCAGGGGATTGGAGATGATAAGATTACATCAACCATTAAAGAGCTGGCCGAAGAAATAAAACGAGAAATGAAGAAATCGTTATGGGACTGAGACTGACCTATCAAAAAGGACAAACCCCATTAAGTGAAGAAGAAAAGGACGGATTAAAAATAAAATCCATCACTTCTCAACAAGAACTGGACGAATTTGAGCAATTAAACATTGAAAAGGCTGTAGAATGGTCCATTCATGCGAGACTGAAACCTGAAAAGGTTTTAACTGAAAAATTTGTAAAACGCTTACACAAAAAAATGTACGGTGAAGTTTGGAAGTGGGCAGGGCAAATTTAGAACCACAGAAAAAAACATTGGTATTAAATAGATTTCCATTGCTACGGAGCTAAGAATATTATTGGACGACGTTAGCTTTTGGATAAAAAATAAAATCTACTCCGATATAGAAATCTGCATCCGATTCAAACATAGAATTGTTTCCATCCATTGTTTTCCAAACGGGAATGGTAGGCATTTCAGACTCATGGCAGATCTGTTAATTGAATCCACTTCCGGTAGAGAACTATTTTCTTGGCAACAATCTAATATGGTGAAAGCCGACCAAGTTCGAAAAGCATATATTTCAGCATTAAGAGACGCTGACAAAGGCGATATTAGCAGTTTAATTGAATTTGCTAGAAACTAAAAACCCTAACTAACCCCCCCCCAATAAATTAAGCGCTTTGACAATTGTTTTCACATGGTCAAAAACCAAACTTAATCTCCCTTTTCGTTCTTTCAATGTACATAAATTTGGATTTTTCTGTACAAAGTTCAACACCTTGGTAAACGATCAAGATTGGTAATACAGCGAGTCTTGGTTGGAAATAAAGTAGCAAATGTGGCTTTTCTGTTTCAGCACCGGCTTCTCAATTCCGGTAGTTTTACCCAACCGTCTCAGGTTAAAAGCTCGAATCATTACTTTACCTTGCTACTTTATTTCATAACCAACTGCACCTCAGTTATGAGATACTTACTTAATGAAAATGGTAAACTCTACACCATCCGTACCCGTGTCAGAACCACTTCGCGCCTGACCTACTCCAGAAGACATTCTAATCTTTGCCGACTTAGTTGAACCTACTTCAGCATCTGTAATTATTTGCTTCCTATCTACCGAAGTAATAATTGTATTGCTTGCTACGTCTACTGTAATGTCAACACAATCGCTGCAAATACCATCTAAATCACTCCCAGATTGGGCAGTTTGAGTATCCTTTGTAAGGTTTACACCATTAACTGCAAAACCAGCGCTATTTGTATACGTATAATTAGATGGAGGAGTTCCTCCGTCGTCAGTGTATAAGTGAATGTTTTTATGCGTCATGATTGTTCCTGAAAAAGGAGTTCCTAATGCGTCATTGTTACTTGTTCCGTTTGGCAAAACAAAATTAAAGTCAACAGATGGGTTACTGCTGTAAGAAGCTAAATTGTTAGTTGTAACTCTAAACATTAAAATATCCAAACTATCATCGTATCGGTACTCTGTATTGATTACATCTAACCCACCATTTGCATCTCCGCTTACATCTGTTCCAAGAGAAGTATAACCAGCAGGGTTTGTACCATTTATAACAGGCGCAGGAGCTGCAGGAGCTGCCGCAGGTGCATCATCTTCGTCATCATCGCTGCAGCTTACAACTGTTAAACTTGCAATGGCTGCCATAAAAAATAGTTTTGTAATATTTTTCATATTTATAAATTTAAGTTAATAATTAATGTTTAACAATATGAATAGTTCCAGCTGACTCGTTATCAATCAATAGCACTAGAATATAATTACCACTAGAAAGGTTGGACAAATCGATCGTTCTTTTATTCAGTCCTTCTACCGTATTACTTCTAACATCAAAAGGAACTAACCTCCCCAATTGATCTCTTATTTGCATGGAAACCTCTATGACTTTTTCGCTATTGAACTCAACATTCAAATAATCAGTAGTTGGATTTGGATAAGCCTTTACATCGAAAAGCATTTGACTTTTTCCGTTAATTCCGGTAGTATTTAATTTTGTTTGTTGAAACCCTTGCGTTACAATTAGACCAGCTGTGGAATTCGAGGAAACTGCGAGCTCTCCTACCGAATTAGAAACGTGAATAGAAGCGTTACTAAAAGCGCCACCTGCAGCTCCTACAATTTCTCTTTCCACGGTTTGAGCATGTAAACAAAAGGTACAAAAAACGAAGGGAATGAATATTATCTTTTTCATCTGAATTGGTTTTAAACGTTTTTTATTTGCTGAGACGTTGAACGAACGCTTCCAACTCACTTAGGCGAACTTCCATTTCAGCATTTTTTTCTTTCAACTCTTCTAATTCTGCTTGTTGTTCTTGAATAGCTTTTATGGCTACCATGCTAAAGCCGGCGTAGTTTACACTATAAAATTCACCTTCTCCTGCAGGGCTTTCTACAAACTCAGGAAACAATTTAGCTGCTTCTTGGGCGATAATTCCAATCTGCATTTCCTTATTTTCATCATGAATGAAGGTATAACGGTTTATTTTCAATTCCTTCACCCTAGCAAGCAGACTCTCAACTGGAACTATATTTGTTTTTAACATTTTATCAGAAATGCTATTATAAGCCCCTGTGGTAGTGCTAAAACCACCTCGGTAAGCACCATTATAGTACATACTAAACGAGTTGGAGGTTGATAATCCCTGCACCCATTGAGCTTGACTTCCTCTACTTAGGGTAATCCCATCAGTTCCACCCGCTGCAGATATATTCACATGCAGTTTAGTTTGTGGCGAAACAGCGTTTATACCAACGTCTCCAAGACCAGTTATTCTAATGAGTTCACGCGAGGAAGATGCGTTGAATCCTGAATAAAACACATGGGCAGCGGTTGAATTATCAACTTGATATCTCAACTGTCCACCGCTAGTTCCAAACCCTAAAAATTGGTGATCATTATTATTCACATCATACAAAGTGATTTTTTTATTATCGGGCGCATTATTTAAAGATAGAAGTGCACGTGGAGTTGAAACACCAATTCCAACATTCCCGGTTGAAGCCTTGACTATACTGCTACCAAAAGTAATCCAGGGTTTGTTCGTTAAATTATTATAATTTCCGTCAAAATCATCGCTTGCATTCTGGTCGAAATTGCTTAAGTTGGGTTTATTAGTCAAGTTATTATAGTCAGCGGTTCCTGCTTCGTTCGCATAAAGACTGAAAGGTATACTCTGTAATTCTTGATTACTTATGGTTGTAATATTAGATCCATCATTTAAATCTACTTTTAAAAACTTACTCCCACTTTTCCAATTTATTGTTGATATACCCCCCGATATCACTGTACCCGTTCCTATGGTGTGGCTTATTAAACCATATTCGCTTGTGGTAATAGGCTTTGTTTCCTTATACAAAAGGTTACCTGTAGAAGATCCATCCAACATTGAAAACTCTAATACTATTAATTCGTTGCTTTTAATAGTTCCATCTGCATTTCTAATTGCTGCCTGGTAATTAAAACCGTTTGGTGCTTGTGCATAACCCAAAGGCGCCAATGCGAAAATTGCTATAAGCAAGAGTATAACGGTTGGCAAATATTGTTTTAAAGTCCTCATATTTTTTATTTTAATAAATTAACAATGCAAAAATGCAATGCACAGAGTGACTTCACAATCATTAATATCAATGATAATTTACAAACTGGGAAACGCACGTAATTGAAATCATTGATTTATAGGTTAATCGATATTCACGCGTATATTCCATTTATATTTGGGGTTATGAAACTTTGGTTTAAACACTTAAAATTTATTGACATTAATTTATGTGTGTGCCTTTTTTTTCTGCTAATTTCTAGTGTAGAGGGGTTTTCTCAAAATTCTGTTAAAACAATTTCAATAGATAGTAGTCGACTTACTACCAAGCTATTTAACCAAGATCAGGGACTATCTCAAGGAATGATTAGTTGCCTTTTAGAAGACCATAAGGGATATTTATGGATAGGAACTAAAGATGGTTTAAATCGATACGACGGCAAGCACTTTAAGGTTTTCAAACCTAATCCTTTAGATTCAAACTCAATATCGGACGGCTACATCACCTGTATTTTTGAGGATAGTCAGAAACGTATTTGGGTTGGAACTCCATCAGGAGGACTAAACTTTTACGACCGTAAAAAAGATAGATTCGTATCGTTTAAGCAAGATTCTGCAAAATCTAATTCACTATATTCAAATTCAATCTATGCTATTACTGAAGTAAGCGAAAGTCAACTTCTCATAAAGTTAGACGGTCAAGAGTTTTTTCAAATTGCAGAAATCAAGATGTTAAATAATGAAGTAAATGAATTTGAAATAAACTTTTACCCCTTGTCAAAGCTTGAAAGTAAATGGAAGGAAAAATCAACAAAATTCAACAAGTTTGAAAAACATATAATCTATGATAGTACCGTATGGATATTTAGTTCCAATTTAGGTGTGATTAGAATTCCATTAACACAAAACAAAAAGAAAAGCTTCGAACCAAAAAAACTTAAGAATCTATATCCTATTCGCAATTACTACAGTAAAGAATTATACCTCATAGCAAATGGGAAAAAGTTAGTAGTCTTTAACCCTAAAAATGACAGCTTAAGAACTGTTCTGCATCTGCCCGATAGTTTAACTTTTGGAAGAATTATTTTTATCGATCTCAACAATTGCCTGTGGTTACTTCAAAAAAGTGGAAGGTTTATTAAAATCAATTTGAATACCAATAATCAAACCTATTACAGCACCGATAATGTCGAAGTAAATAAACTAATAAAATCAAATAGTATCAAAAAAGTCCTTGTCGACGCTTATAATAATTTCTGGTTTGGAACAAACGGAGCTGGACTTATTAAGGCGTCTGACTTTTCAAATCACTTTAAAAAAATTTCTTTCGATGAAAAACTGACCTTTCAAAATTTCAAAGTATCCACCATAGCGCACAAAGCAGTTTTTAATAAAAGCATTCAAAATATATGGTTCAAAAGAAATATTGTTGAATACATGGATGCAAACAACTTTAATTATAGGAACAATTCTTCCCATTCGTATGCATTGGACGGAGATTCCACGCTATGGATTAGTAGAGGTGATTCAGGTAATTATGTAAAATCTATCTTTGGCTTCACCACTAAAAGAGGTTTTGTCAAATCAATAAAACTATCACCTCCGGTAGTTGCAAGTGATGGCCTTGGAGTGAAAAGATTTTTTATTGGTAAAAATGGAGATATATGGTTTTATACTGAAGGAAGTGGTCTAATCGGAACTCTCAACCATTTAAATAAAGAATCTTTAAATATTACCAGCTATAAAATTCCAACTAAATTAAAATACGCCGACATCGATTTTATTTCTGATTGGGAAATAGATTCGAAAGGAAATTTCTGGTTTGCAACAGTTGATGGAATTAAGTATTTCGATGTACAAGGACATAAATGGAAGACCTTCCATGATAGTGACAATGACAAAAGTCTTTCGAGTCGAAGAACGTTATCCATTCTAAACGACCCAATAGATCCTGATCTTTTCATCTGGGTAGGCACAAACGGTGGAGGCTTAAATAAAATGAACAAGCTGACCGGGGAGTGTGAAGTTTTTACCGAATTTGATGGACTTCCTAACAATGTGATTTATGGAATTTTAGCAGACGAGAAAAACAACCTTTGGTTAAGTACCAACCTCGGATTGGCTCTTTTTAAAACTAGCACCAATAAAATACAGTCTTTTAATAAAGGTGATGGATTACCCTTTCTTGAATTCAACCGTTATAACTATAGCAAAGACAATCAAGGCAGGCTTTATTTTGAAGGGAGTAATACCTTGGTAAGAGTAAACCCTTCTGCATTTTATGAAAACCAGAAAACCCAAAAAGTTTTAATAAATCAACTCAAAATAAAAAACCAACCTGTTAAATACGGAAACAATTTCGAAGAATATACATTACCCGCCTCCATAGAATACTGCTCTGCGCTAAATTTTACGCACAATGAAAATATGATTTCGTTTGGCTTTTCACTTTTAGACCTTACAAATCCTATAGGAAATAAGTATAAATACAAATTAGAAGGATTCAATTCTGATTGGATTGACGCAGGAGAAGAACATGAGGCCATTTATACCAATTTAGATCCCGGGAAATATATTTTTAAAGTAAAGGGGGCAAATAGCCTTGGCTTATGGAGTGACCCAACTTCGCTTGAGGTAATAATATTAACCCCTTGGTGGGAAAGCTGGTGGTTTATTTCATTGATTGTTTTGTGCCTTACTTCTGCCATTTATTCGCTATATCGCTATCGTCTAGCCCAAGGTCTTCGAGTGGAAAGAATTAGGAATGATATTGCTCAAGACTTGCACGATGAAATAGGTTCAACCATCAGCAGCATATCGCTATACAGCGCAGTTTTATTAACAAAGCCAAACTATAAAACAGATGACTCCAAAAAGTTACTAGAAAAAATCATCAATAGCGCCTCCTCCGCAATGAGTACCATGAATGACTTGGTATGGACCATAAAGGTGGAAAATGACAACTTCCACCAAGTGGTGAATCGCTTAAGAGCTTTTGCTGTTAATATGACAGAGTCACAAGAAATTGACTTAGAATTTAATTGTGATGAGAACGCTGAAGGGCTTTCATTAAAAATGAATCAAAGAAAAAATATCTATTTAATTTTTAAGGAAGCAATCAATAACGCGACAAAATATTCAGAAGCTGAAAAAATTAGAATTGACATTCATTTTTTTCATAAAGAATTAATCATATCCATACGTGACAATGGTAAGGGCTTTCAGTTTGCAGATGAGGAGCAGCATGTGGGACTATTGGGAGGAAATGGTATTCCCGGAATGTATTTAAGAGCAGAGCAAATGAATGCCACACTGCAAGTAGAGTCAACAATTGATCAAGGAACTATAATTAGCTTACAATTGATTTTGTAAATCCCACTATAATCAATGATTTTAAAATTGCACAAATGAGCATACTTTTACTTTTATGAAAATTAGAGTAATTCTGTTCGATGACCACAGAGAAAGAAGAGACGGACTGGAGCTTCTTATTAATTCGATTGGAACAATGGAATGCATTGCAACATATAACGACTGTAGGCATGTTTTAAAAAATGTGCAGGACACAAACCCAGATGTTGTGTTAATGGATATTGATATGCCCTTTGTGCATGGCATCGATGGTGTAAGAACAATTAGAAGCAAGTATCCCGATCTTAAAATTTTGATGCAAACTGTTTTTGAAGATGAGAAGAAGGTTTTTGCAGCTATTTGTGCAGGTGCTAACGGTTACATTCTCAAACAAACCAATCCCTTAAAGCTTATAGACTCTATAAGTGAAGTTTTAGAAGGCGGTGCTCCAATGACTCCCACCATAGCTGCTAAAGTGTTAGAATTGTTTCACAAAAGTCAAAAAATCACCATCAGGAAAGACTTCGAACTGACCAAAAGAGAACTAGAAATATTGGCTTTTCTTGTAAAAGGATATAGTTATAAAATGATTGCCAAAGAGTGTTTTATTTCTTATCCAACGGTGAATACTCACATTTCAAGAATTTATAAAAAACTACAGGTTCAATCCGCTTCAGGAGCAGTTTCTAAAGCATTAAAAGAAGGCTTAGTAGACTAAACTAATGATCTAAAAACTAATTATTTGGTTCCTCATATTTTTTCATTTAACAAATAGGGTACTATTCCATTTTGTTCTTAAACGTAGCCTGTTTTCTGTAGATGAGTTAACATAAAATATACATCACACCCTCCCCAACAAATTCAGCGCTTTCACAATGGTTTTTACATGCTCAAAGACCAAGCTCAGCCTTCCGTTTCGTTCTTTTAAGGTGCACAAATTCGGGTTCTTTTGCACAAAGTTCAACACCTTGGTAAACAGTGGAGATTGGTAATACAGCGAATCCTGATTCGAAATGAAATAACAAATGAGTTTGTTCTGCTTCAACACTAACTTCTCAATTCCAATCGCTTTACCAATCCAACGCAATCGTAAAGCTTGAATCATTTCTTTGGTGGATTCAGGAACCGGTCCAAAACGGTCAATTAGCTCTTTTTCAAAGTTGGCTAATTCGTCTTCGGTTTCGTAATTGTCTAACTCCTTGTACAAGTTAATTCGTTCGGCAATGTTGCTCACGTAATCATCGGGAATTAGAATTTCCAAATCCGTTTCAATTTGGCAATCGTGCACAAAAGCAGTTTGCAACTCGTCGTACATGTCTTTAAATTCGGTCTCCTTTAGTTCTTGAATGGCTTCGTTCAAAATTTTCTGGTACATATCAAAGCCTATTTCTGAAATAAACCCACTCTGCTCTGCTCCCAACAAATTCCCAGCTCCTCGAATGTCCAAATCTTTCATGGCAATTTGAAAACCACTTCCCAAATCAGAAAACTGCTCCAAAGCTTGCAATCGCTTGCGGGCTTCAGGAGTAAGTGATACCATTGGCGGTGCAAGCAAGTAACAAAATGCCTTTTTATTAGATCGTCCTACTCTTCCTCTCATTTGGTGCAAATCACTCAATCCAAAATTGTTGGAATTGTTGATAATGATGGTGTTTGCATTCGGAATATCCAAGCCGCTTTCAATAATGGTGGTAGCGACCAACACGTCGAATTCGTGGTTAATGAAACTCATCATGCGCTCTTCCAAGTCCTCGCCTTTTAGCTGTCCATGACCGGTGAGTACTCGAGCATCCGGCACTAAACGCTGAATCATGCCTGCTACCTCTTTAATGTTTTGCACCCGATTGTGAATGAAAAACACTTGTCCGCCTCGGCTGATTTCATAAGCAATGGCATCTCGAATTAACTCCTCATCAAACGTGCGAACTTCCGTTAAAATGGGTTGTCTATTTGGCGGTGGTGTATTAATTACAGACAAATCTCTCGCTTTCATTAAGGAGAATTGCAACGTTCTTGGAATTGGAGTTGCGGTTAGCGTTAGCGTATCTACGTTCACTTTAAACAGCTTCAACTTATCTTTTACGCTAACCCCAAACTTCTGCTCTTCGTCAATTACCATCAAACCCAAATCGTTGAACTTAACGTCTTTTCCTACAATTCGATGTGTTCCAATTAGTATATCAACTTCTCCACTTTTTACTCGTTCTAAGGTTAATTTTTGCTCTTTCTTGGTTTTAAAACGATTAATGTAATCTACCTTCACCGGAAAATCTTTCAATCGCGATTTGAAAGTTTGATAATGTTGCCACGCCAAAATAGTGGTAGGCACTAAAATGGCTACTTGTTTGCTATCGCAAACGGCCTTAAATGCAGCACGGATGGCAACTTCTGTTTTTCCAAAGCCCACATCTCCACAAACCAATCGATCCATCGGGGTTGTTGCTTCCATGTCGGCTTTTACATCTTGGGTCGACTTGAACTGGTCAGGCGTGTCCTCGTATAAAAAGGATGCTTCTAGCTCGTTCTGTAAATAATTATCGGGCGAAAAAGCATACCCTTTCTTCTGCTTCCGCTCCGCATAAAGCTTAATTAAATCGAAGGCGACTGTCTTTACATTTTTCTTCGTTTTTGCCTTCAGCTTCTTCCACGTATCAGAGCCCAGTTTATCTACCGTTGGTGGAGTGCCATCTTTGCCCACAAACTTGGAAATTCGATGCAGCGAGTGAATCGAAATATACAGAATGTCTTGATTTTTGTATAAAATACGAATGGTCTCTTGGGTTTTTCCGTTGGTCGTAATCTTCTCTAAACCGGAAAATTTTCCTACTCCGTGATCAATGTGAACAATGAAATCGCCAGGTGTTAAGTTGTGTAATTCCTTCAGCGTAATGGCCTGGTCTTTTCTTTTGAAGCCTTCCTTTAGTCTAAAGCGGTGGTAGCGATTAAAAATTTCGTGATCGGTGTAAATCGCCACCTTTTGTTCCTGATCTACAAAGCCCTCATGAATGGAAAGCAATAGCGTTTCCATCTGAAGCTCCTTGCCTAAATCTTCAAATATCGTGTAAAGCCGCTCAATTTGTTTGGCATTGTTCGCAACTAAAACGTTTTCTATTCCCGCTTCTGTGTTGTCAGCCAAATTAGTACTGAGCAACTCAAAGTTTTTGTTAAAGGCAGGTTGTGGCGAACTTTTAAAAACCACTTTTAAATCTTGTTGAAAATACGTTTGTTGTCCAAACTCAATGGTATTCAACCTCAACGAGGCACGAATGAATTGATCTTTTGAAATGAACAACTCTTCTGGCGGAAGGTGGCTCAGCGGAGAGCTTAGCTTTTCAAAAATTTCCTTGTTCTTTATAAACTGCTCCCCAACTTTATCTCTACAAATGCTAAAGTCCTTGAACCAAAACAAGGTATTATCTGGCATAAATTGAAAAATCGGAACGCGTGCTTCTTCCAAAATCTTCTGTTGCACGTTGGGTAGAATAGCAATTCGAGTCAGCTTTTTAATAGAGAGTTGTGTAGCTGGATCAAACACTCGAATGGAATCAATTTCGTCTCCAAAAAACTCAATTCGGTATGGATTTTCGTTGGCAAAAGAATAAATATCTACAATTCCACCTCTAACGGAAAACTGACCCGGATCTCCCACAAAGTCGACTCGTTCAAAATAATAGGAGTTTAACGTTTCTACTAAAAAGTCAATTCCAAGAGAATCGTTCAAGTGAATTTCTAGCGTATTTTTTTGGAGGTTCTTCTCCGTAATTACATATTCAGAGAGCGCCTCTGGGTAAGAAACAATAAAATACTGCTGCTCTTTAGCACTTATTTTATTCAACACCTCTGCCCGCAGTTGAATGTTGGCATTGTCCGTCTTCTCAGTTTCGTATGCCTTTCTATAAGAGGAAGGATAGAACAATGCTCTTTCGCCAACCAAGGCTTCTAAATCATTCAAGAAGTAGGCTGCCTCTTCTTTATCGGGCAGCACAATGAACTGGTGAATGGGTAGGTTTTTAGAAATTCCATAAGAAATAAACGCATTCAAACTTCCTGCACTACCCAACAATTGAACGTGAGAAAGTGGGTTGTTTCTCAGTTTTTCCGCAATAGCAGTAACCCGCTTATCGTCTTGATAGCGGTTTTTCAAATCATCTAATTTCATACCGAATGTAAAAGTACTGGTATAAAGGTTGGACTGGAGATTTTGTTTTGAAAAATAATGTAGAATTAACTTGAATTAAAATGGAAGCAAAGAGCTTCATTAGCTTACTTTTTATAACTAAACCATTTTGTCAGACAGGAGAGATTAACCATGAAAGCTTTCTATTCGGCTCAAAATATCGTGCTTCTTGAGCCGATTAAGTTATGTATTCGGCTCAAAGAAAATCTCCTGAAGAACCATTAAAAATTCATTACCAAGCCAACTGTGTAGTTTCTGCCCAACTCATCTGCAAAGTACCGCTGACGGTTCAGATAATCTCGGTATTCGGTGTTCAATGCATTTTCTACTCCAAGGTGCGTTTCCAATCGAATGCCTTTCAGTTGTTTTTCTGCAGAAATTCTAAATCCTAATAAGTAGTATCCCTCTGGAGGTGCAACAAAATCTTGCTCCTCCGAAATATTACGTTGCTCAAATACATATTTGTGAATCATTTGAAGTTCTACATTCTTAAGAGACTTCACTTCGGGGATTTGATAGCTCGTGGTGGATAAAATCGAATTACTGGGCAGATTAATTAACGCAATCCCGTTATCAATTTCATTTCCTCGAATAAAGCTATAATTCAGCTCCGTCAACAACTTCTCGTTGATTTGATACTTGGTCACAAAATCCAACCCATAAATCTGAGCATCTGTCTGCTCGTATTTAAAAACTGGAAAAGCACCGCGTATGGTTAAGCGAAATTCATCTTGTGCCTGCAAATAAATATAGTCTTGGATGTACTGATGATACAACAGCAGTTCTGCAAAAAATTTATCTTTTTTCTTAGTGGCGAAAGAAAGCGTGTTTTTTATAGCTTGCTCCGAATCTAGATTAATATCCCCTTCTTCAATCCCACTCACTCCTTGATGTAAGCCATTGCTATATAACTCATTCACTTCCGGGTTTCTTGCTGCTACGCCAAGGTTATAATTTATAGACAGTTGATCGCTAACCGCATATTGTGCTCCGGCAGATGCCGTATAATTAAGATAATAATTGTCGAAATTCAAAACCTCTCTTGGAAAGGTATTGGAAATGCTAGCCACCTTTCTCGACTCCTCTTCTACTCGAGCTCCGAATTCTAACTTCAGCTTTTCATACGATTTGGCTGCAATTAAAAATACTGCGCGTTCAGTGCTAAGGTAGTTGGGAATTAAAGGTAAAATACCTGTTTCAGGCAAATTTTGGTTGTTCACTTTATTCCACTGAATACCCGATTTTAAGTGCCATTCATTTTTAAAATAATAGTGAAATTTTGCTTCGAAAAAATCGCTTTCTTGATCTAAACTTAAGGCTGGCATATCGCCTCTGCCTCCCCTTCGAACGTCAAATTCTTTTCTGTAATTCAACTGTTTTGCGTAAACCAATTCCACCCAAGCTTGCTCCGAAAACAAATACTTGGAACTCGCCTTAAGCAAATGGTGATTTACCTCTTGCCGAGGGTTTTCAATTTGGTAAGAGAATTTGTCGTTGGTAAAAAAGGGTTCTTCTTTGTCAAAAGCCGTTTGTAAATCTGTTAAGTTTCCAACTTGCGATCCTCTTAAGATTCCAATCTGCGTATTGAACGAGCTGTAATACAAGTTGCTTGTCCACTTTTTAGTAATCTGCTTTTCCAATTCTGCAGCAAAATTATACTCTTCTATGCCAGTGTTCGTCAAGTAATAATTGGGTGCTTTTGCATCGCCCACCTTTTTTAAGGTACCGCTCACCTTCCATGCTAGCCACTTGTGGTATTGCTGTAGCTCAACGTTTACGCCATTACCCAATCCATTCGTGTTGAAAAAGTAACGCGCTTTGCCGTGTAAATGAGGCTCTTTTTCTATTCGTTTGGGTTCAACCAGAATAACGCTCCCCAAACTACTCCCCATAAATTCAACAGCTCCCACGCCTTTAATAACAGTAATTCGATTTGCCAACAAAGGGTCAATTTCTGGAGCATGATCAAATCCCCATTGTTGTCCGCTTTGAGCTATCCCGTTGTTTAAAATAGTCAACCGATTGCCATACAAGCCATGCACTACCGGTTTAGAAACACCGTTGCCATTTTTTATGGCTGAAACACCGCTCATGTTTTCTAATGTTTGCCCCAGGCTTTTTGAAAGCTGGCGGTCCATTTGTTTCGAACTAATCGATTCCGCCTCTTGATTTTGAGACTCTTGAACATGATCTTCTACGGTAACCTCGTTCAACATTTGACTGTGATGCTCCACAAAAACCGTCCAAGCAGTATCTGATTGTAATTGAAAGTAGATGCTCTGTGTTTCGCACCCAACGTGCCGAACCACTAAATGATAGTCCCCACGACAAAGACCTTTAATTTCAAAGTTTCCCGAAGCATCTGTTACGGTTCCCTTTACCAGCTCTTCCACATAAACAGAGGCAAATTCAATCGGTTGTTCCGAATGTTCGTCGAGCACCTTACCTTTTAAGGTTAGCTCACACGTTTGCGCATGCGAGCTAACCGATAAGATTGTACAAAAAGCAATAAGAATTAATCTATCTAACATTTACAGGAAAAACTACCTGAATATCGGTCTCTCCACCCGCATTTGTAATGTCTCCAGTACTCACTCCTGCAGCAGTTTTGTTTGGCTCGTGCCGAAGGACAATCGTTAAGTCACCTCCATTAGTGTTAGATTCAAATGTGGTAGACAAACCAATCGGATTCCCGTTCAAATCTTGGTCATTGTATTGGACTGCAAAGTTTCCAGTTGCAACTTGATAAAATACTTGGTGCTCGTCACCTTCTTCTAGAACTTCCTTAGTAATATCATCTGCAGGAGATTCCAGTTCATTTAAAAACTCAAGTGAACCGTTGTAAGTGCTATCCGCATCCAAAGTATCCACCATAATTACTGGAGCATTTCCTCCATCCCCGTCTAAATCTCTAAACTCAAACACTTTTGCAGCGCCTCCTCCAGTGGGAGTTAATGTGTAACGCACGGTCGTTATTACTTCCTCTTCATTCGGGATTATTGGAACTACAGGTTCTTCATCGTCATCTTTACAGGCAAATAAAGCCATGGCTATAAACGCATACAACAGTTTTGTTTTCATAATTTAGAAATTAAAGTTTAAATTTTTTTGCAAATATATAAAAACTATGTACTATTGCAACATAGTCGCATTAATATTTATGAAAAGAAGAAACACCCCTTCCAAAGAAAGAGTCCTGACCCTTTTAAAGGTGAAGAAGTTCGCCATGAGTCATGAGTCCATTGCCGATGAAATCGACGATATTAACCGTGCAACCATATATCGAATACTAAACCAATTCTGTGAAGATGGCCTTGCCCATAAGGTAATTGCAGAAAATGGGAAACAATATTTTGCCTTATGCAGAAATTGTGAAACAGAGAATCACCACCATAACCACCTGCATTTTCAATGTAAAAAATGCAACCAGGTGGAGTGTTTTAAGAGTGAAGTGAATATTTCCTTACCAGAAGGCTATCAAATAGAAAACTTCAATGGCCTAGTAAGTGGCTTTTGCGACAATTGCTTAGCAGCCTAACAGTCGCAAGCTTTGCCTTCTTCAAAAACACTTAACATTTCCACCCTTTCTTCATTTTCACACACCTCCCACATCATGGTATATTCCCCTTTATCGGATTTATGCTCTAGTCGATAAACCGGACAAGGTTTTTTCTGCGTGTTACTTTCCGAAAAGTTAACATCGGAGCTTTGTTGAATTTCGACCCACCCTTTATCTTCTAGTCCTAAGCACTTTAATTGACATTCTGCTCGAGAAGAAATGCTTACCGTTGAACTATCGATGGTAGTCATAATTCGCTTTTGAGGTGTCCAAGTGTTTAATTCTCGATCGCCGAAAATCACATACACAATCAAACAACCCAAGCCAACACCAATTAAATACGTTCTAAATCTTCTCCAAAATGTCATGATACAAAAGTAAGTGGAAAGCACACCACTTCACGTGCTTTAGAAAAATTTAATCGGCTGCCAACAACAAATCCAACTCTTTATTCGGTAAACCAAATTCTTCCGCCAAAAATGGATTGGTTAACATTCCTTTGCACAAGTAAATTCTAGAGCGAACCGATAAGGTTTTTCGAATGCAGTAGCCAATTCCTCCACCATCTCCTATTTCAACAATCACCGGTGCAAAATTATTACTCAGCGCGTAAGAAGCTGTTCGTACTGTCTTGATTTAGCGTTATTCTCTTAATTACAAAGTATTACACGAAACTAATATATTGTATTCCTGCGTATTGTGTCTAGTATACTTTGTACCCGTAACGATGGTTTTTTTTAAAAACAATTTAGAATATAAATTTTTCCTACTTTTGTTAACCAAATGGTTAAACTAATTGGTTAATGAAAAACAAAGATCAAAATACTGAAGAACTTATAATGAATGCAGCGGTTGAAATATTCCAATCGAAAGGAATGGCAGGTGCTCGAATGCAAGAAATTGCTGACAAAGCTGGAATTAATAAAGCATTGTTGCACTACTATTTTAGAAATAAGCAGTTGTTGTTTGAAGCTGTTTTTAAATCAGCTTTAGGTCAATTAGCGCCTGAGATTAGCAAGATATTTAATGCTGATTTAACTATTTCAGAAAAGGTGACGCAGTTTGTAGCCCATTATATCCCTTTTGTGAATCAGAATCGATTTTTACCAGTATTCATCATCCAGGAGCTAAATAACAATCCAGCTTTCGCTGATCAGTTTTTTAGCACTAATGCCCTGCCGCAAACTGAAAAGTTTAGAAATCAACTCCAAGCTGCCGCAGAAAAAGGTGAGATCCGAAAACTAGATCCAGACCAGTTCATTTTAGATCTATTCGCAGTGGTGGTATTTCCTTTTGTTGGTCGTCCATTGATGAAGAATTTACTACAAAAGGACGATCAAGGTTTTGATGCCTTGATTAAAGGTCGAATCGAACATGTCACAAACATGCTATTAAATTCTATAAAGAGATGAAAAAGATATTCTTCATCCTTTTAATTAGTCCGCTGTTGCTAATTGGTCAGCAAACGGTAACGCTTTCTGATTGTTATGGATTTTTAAATCAGAATTATCCACTGATTAAAAAGCAGGCACTTTTAGAAGCTCAATCGGAGGTTCAGAAAGACGCGATTCGTACTTCAAATTTGCCTCGAATAGAATTAAATGGCCAAGCGACGTATCAGTCGGAGGTAATCCAATTTCCATTAGAGATTCCTGGGATGACTGTTGAGCCGCTAAATAATGACCAGTACAGAGCCACAATTGATATTTTTCAGCCCATTTATAATGGAGGTGCTGTTAATTCTTCAATAGCATTATCAACTGCAGAATCTGCTATAAAGCAACAAGAAGCGGCGGTGAGTTTATATCAACTGAAAGCAAAAATCAACTACTATTACATCTCCATATTACTCCTTCAAGAAAGGGAAAACTTATTTGGCGACAAGCTAAAGCAATTGAATCTGAAGTTGAAAGAACTGGAAATAGCTGTTGCAAACGGAGTGGCATTAGCGAAAGTGGAGAAAAGTTTAAAAGCAGAGCGAATTCAAATCGAACAAGAATTAATAGCTGTTCGGGCGAGTTGGGCACAACTTTTAAAACAACTAAGCCAATTAACTTATAATGAAATAAATGATAATGCTGTTTTAGAACGTCCTACTTTTCTAAATACTGAATTAGCGCCACGTCCTGAATTGAAATTATTTGAGCTGCAAAGTCAGAAATTGTCTCTTTCTCAGGAATTGAATTCAAGTACGCGAAAACCAACTTTAAATGCTTTTGGCCAATTAGGATATGGTAATCCTGGATTGAATATGCTGGAGAATGCATTTACGGAATATTACCTTGTTGGAGTAAAGTTAAAATGGAACATTTTTGATTGGAATAAAGTCAAGAAGACGAATAAATCCTTATCGTTTGCAAGAGAAATGGTGGCCGTTGAGCAATCTATTTTTGAGGTAAATAATGAAATGCAGTTAACAGAAGCAACTGCTGAAATGGAGAAAATAAAGCAATTGATCCAGTCTGATTTAAGCTTGATTACGCTCCGAGACGACATTGTAAAAATTTCCGATAGTGAATTAGAAAATGGAGCGATTACCGCTTCACTATATTTAGATGATTTAACGGATTTATACGAAGCGAAAAGTAAAAAAGCTACTCATGAAATGCAATTGACCTTGGCTGAAGCAAATTATTATTTATTGAAAGGAATTACACCTTAAATTAGTTCAAAATGAAAAAAATAGGAAATAAATTATTAGTTGGAATTGCATTTGTAGCAACGATTACTTCGTGTAATTCCTCTTCCAATCGTGCAGATGCATACGGAAACTTTGAAGCGAAAGAAGTAATTATTTCAGCTGAAGCAATGGGTAAAGTACTTTCTTTTACACTGGTAGAAGGAGAGCGATTGGTAAAAGGGAAAGTGGTTGGATTGATAGATACGATTGATTTGCATTTGAATAAGCAGCAGTTATTGGCCAACAAATCAGGAATTAACGCCAAATCGGCTAACGTATTATCCCAAATAGCGGTATTGCGGTCTCAACTAAAAACAGCCCAATCGGAGCAAGGTAGAGTTGCCAATATGTTTAAAAACGAAGCTGCTACTCAGCGACAACTTGATGAAATAAACGGAAAAGTTGATGTGCTGAAAGCTCAAATCAAAAGTGTTGAAACTCAAAATACCCCAATTATTAGTGAGTTGTCTGTGTTGGATGCTCAATTAAATCGATTGGATGAGCAACTTTCTAAAAGTATCATCACCAACCCGATCGAAGGAACAGTATTGGTGAAATATACAGAAGAACAAGAAGTAGTCAGTTTTGGGAAACCACTTTACAAAATCGCGAATCTAGATGAATTGGAATTAAAGGTTTACATCAGCGAAACACAATTGACAGAAGTTAAGATTGGCCAAGAGGTGAGTGTTTCTGTAGATGGAAAAGAAGAAATGACGACATATGATGGAACTATTAGTTGGATTTCAGCCGAGGCTGAGTTTACCCCCAAAATTATCCAAACCAAAGAAGAGCGGGTAAATCTGGTGTACGCCATGAAAATAATCGTAAAAAATGCCGGTACATTAAAAATTGGAATGCCGGCCGAAGTGAGTTTTAAATCTAAAAATTAAACCATTATGAAAAAAGTATTAATCATTGCATCCTTACTAACCATCATGGTGAGCTGCAAAACAACTGAATGTACAATGAGCAAATGTGAAAAAGCAGAAATTAGCGGAATTGAGAAAGTATTTACAGAAGACAAGGCTGTGCAAACCAATATGCTTTTCAAAGCTGCAGAAGGCAAGACAGTTGCGTTGAAAATTAAAGCTGGTGAAAAGTTAAAAGAGCACATTAGTCCGGTTGATGCATTTTTAATTTGTGTGAAAGGAGAAGGTTTTTATGCGACTGAAAAAGGCGATACTACGGCTATGAAATCTGGTGATTATGTTTTTATTCAAGCGAATGTAAAACATGAAGTTGTTGCTGAAAAAGAAAGTCATTTCTTATTGATTAAGTAATGAGTATTTCTGTTCGAAACATATCAAAGGCATTTAAAAAGGTACAAGCCTTAGATCAAATTAGTATTGAAGTAGCACAAGGCGAGCTATTTGGATTAATTGGGCCTGATGGTGCAGGAAAAACAACTCTTTTCCGAATCCTAACCACTTTGTTGGTGGCCGATGAAGGAGGTGCTTCCGTTTTTGGTTTTGATGTAATCGACGGAATGAATGACATTCGGAATAGTGTTGGTTACATGACAGGCAAGTTTTCGCTATATCAGGATTTAACGGTAGAAGAGAATTTGAGCTTTTTTGCGACCATTTTTGATACTACAGTGGCTGAAAACTATCATTTGATTGAAGATATCTATATTCAGATAGAGCCATTTAAAAATCGAAGAGCAGGCGCACTTTCTGGTGGAATGAAACAGAAATTAGCCTTGTGTTGTGCTTTAATCCATCAACCCAAAGTATTGTTTTTAGATGAACCCACCACTGGTGTTGATCCGGTTTCGCGGAAAGAGTTTTGGGAAATGCTGAAGCGATTGCAACAAAAAGGAATCACGATTTTGGTTTCTACTCCTTATATGGATGAAGCGGCACTGTGCGACCGGATTGCGCTAATTCAAGATGGTAAAATTCTAGATATTAATAGTCCAGCCAAGATTGTAGCTAAACACATGCATGTTATTTATGATGTAAAAGCTTCTAATCCGCATCAACTTATTTTATTGTTAAAAGCATATCCATCGGCACATAGTGTGTATCCTTTCGGAGAATATGTTCATTATACGGATCAGTTTGGAGAGTTTAAACAAGAAAATTTACATGCCTATTTAGCGCAAAATGGATTGAAAGAAATCGTAATTCAACCAACAGCTGCCACCATAGAAGATGCTTTTATGGAATTAGCGAATTGAACCTATGAGCGTTAGAGACGAAAATATAATTGAAGTAGAAGGGCTAACTAAAGCGTTTGGCGACTTTAAGGCGGTGAATGAAATTTCATTCGTTGTAAAGCGTGGCGAGATATTCGGCTTTTTAGGAGCGAATGGAGCAGGAAAAACTACGGCGATGAAAATGCTTATCGGAATTTCTACACCAACATCCGGTAAGGCAAAAGTGGCCGGTTTTGATGTGTTTACTTCAGCCGAAGATATCAAGAAGAACATTGGCTATATGAGTCAAAAGTTTGCGCTGTATGACGACTTAACTGTTCGTGAAAACATTACCTTTTTTGGAGGTATTTACGGATTAAAGCGTCAGCAAATCAAGCAGAAATCAACTCAATTAATTAAAGAATTAGGATTAGATGGAGTTGAAAATCAATTAGTAGGTTCCTTGCCATTAGGCTGGAAACAAAAAATATCATTTTCGGTAGCCATGCTTCATGAACCAAAAATTGTATTTCTGGATGAACCAACTGGTGGCGTAGATCCCATAACACGAAGACAGTTTTGGGAGATGATTTATAAAGCTGCAGATGAAGGAACGACCATATTTGTAACAACACACTATATGGATGAAGCGGAATATTGCAACCGAGTTTCCATTATGGTAAATGGTAAAATAGAAGCGCTAGATACACCGCAAAAACTGAAAGAGCAGTTTAAAGCGGACAATATGAACGATGTATTTTTAAAACTGGCGAGAGGGTGAAAAAGTTTATCGGATTTATAAAAAAGGAATTTTACCACATTTTCAGAGATCGGCGATCGTTGTTCATTCTGTTTGGGATGCCTATTGCCCAAATTATGCTGTTTGGATTTGCGATCACCAACGAAATCAATAATGTAAACGTGGCTGTTTTAGATTTGTCGAAAGACGTTTCTACCAACTCCATCGTCAATAAAATTAGTGCATCTAGCTACTTTACCGTTACACAATTATTGGAGTCGCAAAACGAGGTAGAATCCATATTTAAAAAGGGAAAAGTTAAGGCAGTCATTGTTTTCGAGAAGGATTTTGATCAGCAAATGAGAAATACGGGCATCGCTAAAATTCAATTATTAACTGATGCTACCGACCCTAATACGGCCAATACCATCAACAATTACATCACCTCCATTACACAGAATTACGCCAAAGAAATCAATCAAGATATTCAACTGCCTTTCCAAATTGTACCGGAAAGTAGAATGGTATTTAATCCAGAGATCAAAAGTGTATTTATGTTCGTTCCGGGTGTGATGACGATTATTTTAATGCTCGTTTCAGCCATGATGACCTCCATTTCCATCACCAAAGAAAAAGAGATGGGGACCATGGAAATTCTATTGGTTTCTCCGCTTAAGCCTTATCAAGTAATCATTGGAAAGGTTATACCATATGTTTTCTTGTCCATTATTAATGCATTGGTTATTATTTTACTGAGCATATTTATATTTAAAATGCCAGTGCAAGGGAGTTTCTTTCTATTAGGCTTAGAAAGTGTATTGTTTATCATCACTTCGCTTTCATTAGGGATTTTAATTTCTACCATTTCTGAAACGCAACAAACCGCCATGATGATTTCTTTGATGGGATTAATGTTGCCAGTAATCCTATTGTCGGGTTTTATTTTTCCGATCAACAGTATGCCGCTTCCTTTGCAAGTGATTAGTAATATCATTCCCGCCAAGTGGTTTATAATCATCATAAAAGGAGTCATGCTGAAAGGAGTTGGATTGCTTTACCTCTGGAAAGAAACACTGATTTTATTGGGCATGACTGTCTTTTTTATCCTATTAAGTATTCGTAAATATAAAATAAGACTAGAGTAATGAATACGATACGATATATTATTCAGAAGGAGTTTAAACAGATCTTTAGAAATAAAGGAATGTTACCCTTGATTTTTGTGCTGCCGTTAATTCAGTTAATCATACTTTCAAACGCTGCTACTTTTGAGATTAAGAATATACAAGTAGGTTACGTTGATTTTGACCATTCTTCCACTTCAGATGGCTTGATGGATAAGTTTACAGCTTCCACTTATTTTCAAGTAAAGAATCAATTCCCATCTCAACAGCTAGCGAATTCGGCGATGCTCAATGGCGATATTGATGTGATTATTACCATTCCTACTCATTTTGAGCGCGACTTATTAACGGAGCAAAAAGCCAGTTTAGGATTGCAAATAAATGCCATAGATGGAGCGGCAGCAGGTGTGACTAATTTTTATATACAACAAGTTGTTTCGACCTACAATAATGCAATTCGAGCAGAATTAATTCAAGGAAACGTACCTTCTGAAATGCGTCCTAAAAATATACTGACCATTCCATCTTTTTGGTACAATGAAACCCTGAATTACAAAACTTTTATGGTCCCAGGAATCTTGGTTTTAATCGTGACCATGATTACACTATTTTTATCAGGGATGAATATAGTGCGTGAAAAAGAAATTGGAACCTTAGAGCAAATCAATGTAACACCCATTAAAAAGCACCAATTTATTATAGGCAAACTATTTCCTTTTTTAGTGATTGGATTATTGTTGCTTACAATTGGATTGGTCATTTCAAAGGTGATTTTTTCAATTCCAATTAATGGAAGTATACTACTGATGTATGGCTACACTATGATTTACATTTTAGTCATTTTGGGCATTGGTTTATTCATATCTAATTTTACAGATACACAGCAGCAAGCTATGTTTATCTCTTGGTTTTTTGTGGTGATTTTCATTTTAATGAGTGGGCTGTTTACGCCTATAGAAAGTATGCCAAAATGGGCTCAAGTCTTGACGGATTTTAATCCAATCAAATATTTTGTGGAGGTTATGCGAATGGTGATGCTGAAAGGTTCTTCATTTCAAGATATTTTACCCCAGATTATAAAAACTAGTATCTATGCTATTTTAATGAATGGATTGGCGGTATGGAGTTACAAGAAAACAACATAATGCGTTACTTTTAAGACTGGTGCTCTGTAACCAATGTTACCATTTGTATTTTCTATTAGCTTTACTTTTAATTCTTAAACTCAACTCTATGAATAAATATGCACTTGCCACTTTCGGGATAATTTCATTTATAGCATGTAACACTGCAACCAATGAATCAAGCGAGAAGTCAGTGAAAAATGTGGAAGAAGAAACAGTTCATGAAGGTGAGATTTTACTTCAAAAAAACTGTTATGTATGTCATAGTCCCACGACAAAAACAGGTAGAATAGCTCCTCCGATGCAATATGTAAAAGAACATTATATTAAAGAAGGAACAACAGAAGAGGAATTTAATGCATCATTTATCTCATTCATAAAACACCCAACAAAAGAAAGTGCTAAAATGCCCGGAGCTATTGCCAACTTTGGATTGATGCCGCAGCAAGCTTTTCCTGAAGAGACCTTAAAAAAGATTGCGGATTATATTTATAACAATGAGATAGAAGGTCCCGGAGATTTTAAAAAGCATAAAAAGAAGCACGGAAAAGGAATGCATAAGGGTGGTGAGCAAAAATCAGAAATGAACAAAGCTGAGCGCGGATTAGAATATGCATTGAGTACTAAGGCTGTTTTGGGAAAAAACTTAATGGGAAAAATACAATCTGAGGGCACAATTGGAGCATTAGAGTTTTGTAACATAAAAGCTATCCCATTAACTGATAGCATGGCTAAAGTGCATCACGCGTTAATTAGCCGTGTTACTGATCAACCGAGAAATCCAGATAATCTAGCTACTGCAGATGAATTATCTACCATCGCTTTTTTTAAGCAAAGAGCCAGTGAAGGTGCAGAACCTGAACCTGTGGTTAATGATGATAATGGAAGAATCAATTTTTACTTCCCCATCACTACCAATTCAATGTGCATGCAATGTCATGGAAAACCAGGAAAAGATATTGAAAATTCAACCTTAGCTGCGATTAAAGCAAAGTATCCTGAGGACAAAGCTATCGGTTATGGTATAAATGAAGTAAGAGGAATGTGGAAAGTTGTGTTTGATTAAACCCGTTTAATTCAAAGCGCTTTATTACTTTGTCGTTGCAACTTTCATCTTACGACTAATAGGCCGCCAACAGTAAATCCAAATCTTTATATGGCAACCCAAATTCTTCTGCCAAAAACGGATTGGTGAGCATTCCCTTATACAGGTAAATACCCGATCGAACGGATAATATTTTTCGAATGCAGTGGTCAATTCCACCACCATCCCCTAATTCAATAATCACTGGTGCAAAAATATTACTCAATGCATAAGAAGCTGTTCTTGCAGCTCTTGAAGGTATATTAGGAACGCAATAGTGAATAACACCGTGAAGTTTATAAGTAGGATTGGCGTGAGTTGTCACTCGAGAAGTCTCGAAACAACCGCCTTGATCGATGCTAACGTCTACAATTACCGAACCTTCCGGCATATTTTGCACCATTTCTTCACTCACAATAATAGGCGAACGACTTTTTGGTGAACGCATGGCTCCTATTGCTACATCCGCGTGCTTTAAAGCATTTGCAATTACCTTCGGTTGAAGCGTCGAAGTGTAAACTCTTCTTCCCAAGGAATCTTGCAATCGCCTTAATTTAGAGGTATTGTTGCTAAACACTTTGACAGAAGCGCCTAATCCTAACGCAGCTCTAGTTGCAAACTCTGCAACAGCTCCTGCACCAAAAATAACTACCTCCGTTGGTTTTACTCCAGAAATTCCCCCCATCATTAAACCTTGCCCACCGTTGACATTACTCAAGTATTCTGCAGCAATTAAGATAGAACTGTTCCCTGCAATTTCACTCATCGCTCGAATAACAGGAAAACTTCCTGTATTATCTTTTATATAATCATAGGCGATTGCAGTAACCCTCTTATCAATCAATTTTTTAAGAAAATTTTTAGGTTGAACAGGTAATTGAAGGGTAGAAATTAAAGTTTGTCCCTGTTGCATTAAATCTAACTCTTCCGGTGAAAGCGGTTCCACTTTGAGAATAATATCTGCTTTATAAACTACCTTCGTGTCGTATGCAATTTGAGCACCAGCCTCACTGTAATCATTATCGGAAAAATTCGCCTTCTCCCCTGCTTTTGATTCAATTAATACTTCGTGGCCATTGTTTACCAATAACTCTACATCTTGCGGAACGAGAGGCACTCTGCGTTCTTGTAAAGAAGTTTCCTTGGGAACACCAATAAACAAGCTATTATTTTTTGTTTTAACTGCTTCCAACTGTTCTTGCGGAAGCATTCTGGTGGCAGCTTGAGCCAAGGATTTAACTACATCTTCAGACATCAGTTCATTTGGTTTATGGTAAATTCTCTTCCTTTTCCTACAACGGATATGTTAACTTCCAGTCTTTTTTCAGGCAACAATCCCTCGATTTTCGATGGCCATTCGATCCAACAAAAACCTCCACCGTAAAAGTAATCTTCTACGCCAATATCAAAAGCCTCTTCTTCTGATTCTAATCGATAAAAATCGAAATGATAAATACGCTGTTCACTGATTGAACAGTATTCATTTACAATCGAAAAGGTAGGCGAACTAACATCGTCCTTTACTCCAAGCAATTTACACATATTTTTAATGAGAGTCGTTTTGCCTGCACCTAATTCACCACGAAATGCCACAATTGGGTATTGTTCTGCCAAGTTCACAATGGCTTGCGAAACCTTTTCCAACTCATTTTCAGTAGCTAGAATTTTCATGCCTTACTTTTTTGGCGAAAGTTGAATAATAGGAACCATCATCTCTTCCATAGAAATACCTCCATGTTGGAAAGTATTCTTGTAATAACCTGCGTAGTGGTTGAAGTTATTAGGATATGCAAAAAACGCATCCCCTTTCGCGAAGATAAAGGTCTGACTAACGTTTACTTTCGGCAATCTAGCTAATTCCGGTTTAGTAATCGCCAAAACATCGCTCGACTCGAAAGATAAATTTTTACCCTGCTTGTATCTCAAATTGGTATTTACCGTTTTATCTCCTACTACTTTTGAGGCTTCCTTCACTTTTATGGAACCATGGTCCGTCGTAATTACAACTCGACCACCTCTGGAAGCGATTTCTTTCAACGCTTCTTTTAAAGGAGATCGATCAAACCACGATAAGGTTAACGAGCGATAAGCCGCTTCGTCTTCTGCTAATTCCTTAATAATGTCTGTATCGGTTCTTGCGTGAGATAACATGTCAATGAAATTGTAGACAATCACGTTGAATGCATTATTCATTTGGTTCGGAATTTCACTCACTACTTTTCTTCCATAACTAGGGTTCAACACCTTGTTGTAGGCAAATCGTGTATCTTTCCCCAATCTCTTCAACTGATGACCAATTAACTCTTGCTCATTCATGTTTTTACCACCTTCATCTTGGTCGTTCAGCCACAGCTTAGGGTACATTCTTTCAATGTCTAACGGCATTAACCCTGCAAACAAAGCATTACGAGCATATTGCGTAGTAGTAGGCAAAATACTCATGTACGTTTCCTCGCTGTCAATCCAAAACATCTCCTCTATTTGAGGCTTTAATATTTGCCATTGATCTAATCGCAAATTATCAATCACGATTAAAAAGGTCGAACCCTCTTTCTGAATCAGCGGATACACTTTCTCCTTGAAAACATTGTGCGACATGAGCGGAGCACCTTCCGGATATTCCATCCAATCTAAATAATTATCCTCCACAAATCGGGCAAACAAATTACCTGCTTCTTCCTTCTGGGTGTTTAGAATTTCAGACATCCCGGTATCTTCCGATTTCTCCAACTCTAGTTCCCAGTAAATAAGTTTTTTATATACATCCTCCCAATCTTCATAATCCATGTTATTGTGAAGGCTCATACCAATATTTCGAAACTCTTGCTGGTAGCCAATGTTTGTTTTTTCACTAACCAAACGCGCCGTATCCAAGTGCTTTTTAATCGTCAATAAAATTTGATTGGGATTCACTGGTTTAATCAAGTAGTCTGAAATTTTCGCACCAATTGCGTCTTCCATAATCGACTCTTCCTCACTCTTTGTGATCATAATCACCGGTAAGGAAGGACTCATGGTCTTGATCTTATTCAAGGTCTCAAGTCCAGATAAGCCAGGCATGTTTTCATCTAAAAAAACCAAATCGTAGCGATTCTCTTCTATCAAGTCCAATGCTTCATCTCCACTAGTTGCGGGGGTTACTTCGTAATTTTTCGCTTCTAAAAAGAGAATGTGTGGTTTTAAAAGAGCAATTTCGTCATCTGCCCATAGGATTCTTATCTTCGTCATTCAGTTTTGTTTTGATTGCAAGTAAAGTGAAAAGGGCCGAAGCTACAAATCACACTTGATAAAATTAGTTAAATCTAAATCGCTTGAGAAATAGTAAATACAATAAAAAGAAGATTTTTAACGACCCAGTTTATGGGTTTATTTCATTGCCCTTCAATTTAATTTTCGACATCATAGAACACCCTTTTTTTCAACGACTTCGAAGAATAAAACAATTGGGGCTGACGCATTTGGTGTACCCAGGAGCATTGCATACTAGATTTCACCACGCCATGGGTGCTATGCACTTGACCATGAAAGCGCTTGATGTTATTAGCTCTAAAGGACAGAAGGTAACAAAGAAAGAACGAAAAGCAACGTTAATTGCAATTCTTTTGCACGACATTGGCCACGGACCATTTTCACATGCTTTGGAATATAGCATTGTTGGAAACGTAACGCACGAAGACATTTCTAGCTTTTTCATGCAACGATTAAACGAGGAGTTTAATGGCAAGTTGACCTTAGCGATACAAATTTTTGAGAACAAATACAAAAAACCATTTCTACACCAACTCGTATCTTCTCAACTAGATATGGATCGCTTAGACTATTTAAAGCGAGACAGTTTTTTCACTGGAGTTTCTGAAGGAGTGATCAGTTCCGAAAGAATTATTTCTATGTTAAATGTGACGGAAGGCAACTTGGTTATTGAAGCAAAGGGAATTTATTCTATTGAGAAATTTATTATTGCTAGAAGGCTAATGTATTGGCAAGTTTACCTGCACAAAACAGTCCTTTCTGCTGAGCGATTGGTAGTAAATATTCTTAAAAGGGCTAAGACATTGGCCTTAGAAGGGGAAAAACTTTTTTGCACGGACGCTTTACGGTATTTTTTATATGAAAATCACGACAAAGACTCTTTTGAGAAAAATCCTGAAACGTTAATTCGCTTTTCCGAGTTGGACGATTTCGATATTACTGCCTCCATAAAAATGTGGCAAAACCACTCAGACCGTGTTTTAAGCAGTTTGTGTAAATCTTTAATAAATCGGAATTTATATAAAATAGACATTCGAAAAAAAGCGTTTACTAAGGCGGAAATGAACGAACATTTGAAAGACTTAGCAACCGCAACCGGCATTGAAGGTAAAGAGGCAAGTTATTTCATCTTCACCGATAGTATAAAGAACAATGCCTATTCGCCCAAAAAAGACAAAATTAATTTACTGTATAAAAATGGTGAAATAAAAGACATCGCTGAAGCGGCAGATCAGCTGAATATAAATGCATTAACAGAAGAAGTCGTCAAACATTTTATCTGTTATCCCAAACAAGTTATGGTTGATAACTTGAAAGATAACTAGCTAAAGTCAACTTTAATATTTTATTACTTTTGAACGATGGAATTTTCAGCCAACCAAATCTCTGAATTACTACAAGGAAAAGTAGAAGGAAATGGAGAAACAACTGTTTCTACCCTTTCAAAAATTGAAGAAGGTACGCCTGGTTCCTTATCTTTTTTAGCAAATCCGAAATACACAGAATACATCTACAACACTCAAGCCTCTATTGTAATTGTTGGTAACGACTTTACAGCGGAGCAGCCTTTGCAGCATAGCCCAACACTCATAAGGGTGGAAGACGCTTACGGAGCATTTGGCAAACTACTTGAAATGTACAACCAAGTAAAAAACAACAAAGTTGGCATTGCTAAATCGGCTATTGTTTCGGAGTCAGCAACTGTTGGAGAGAACGTTTACTTAGGAGAGAATGTAGTTATTGGGGATAATACAAAAATAGCAGATGGAGTTAAGATTTTTCCCAATTCATTTGTGGGAGATAATGCTTCTATTGGCGCAAACACGACCGTATTTGCAGGAGCTAGAATTTACTCTGAAACTCAAATTGGAAAAGAATGTGTCATACATTCTGGGACTATTTTGGGTGCCGATGGCTTTGGTTTTGTTCCAAACAGTGAAAACAACTATAAGAAAGTTCCACAAATTGGCAATGTAATAATTGAAGACTATGTTGAAATTGGCGCCAACACATGCGTGGACAGAGCAACATTAGGCTCCACCTTCATTCGCAAAGGAGTGAAGTTAGATAACCTGATTCAGATTGCACACAATGTAGACATTGGTGAAAACACTGTAATTGCTGCACAAACAGGAATTGCGGGTTCCACAAAAATTGGCAAAAACTGCATGATTGGCGGTCAAGTTGGAATTGTTGGTCATCTAAAAATTGCCGATGAAGTAAAAATTGCAGCGCAGAGTGGAATTGGAAATTCCATCGAAGAAAAAGGTGCCATCGTTCAAGGATCCCCTTCTATTCCGATTGGAGATTACAAAAGGTCGTACGTCATGTTTAGAAAATTACCTACAATGGCAGGTCAAATTAGAGACTTAGAAAAACAATTGAAAGAATTAAAATCAGCCTCCAACTAGTTTATGAGCACGAAACAAAAAACGATTAAAAAGTCAATTTCGTTAAGCGGAGTTGGATTGCATACCGGAGAAAAAGCAACAGTGACCTTCAAATCGGCGCCGGAAGACCACGGCTTCGTTTTTCAACGAATAGACTTGGACGGACAGCCGACGGTTAAGGCAGATTGCGATTTAGTGGTAGATACGTCTAGAGGAACGACCATCGAACAAAATGGCGCGCGAGTTCATACAACGGAACATTTATTAGCTGCTGCTTACGGATTGGAAATAGATAATTTACTGATTGAAATAAACGGACCTGAAGTTCCTATTTTAGATGGTAGTGCACACTTTTTTGTGCAAGCATTAAAAGATGCGGGAATTGAAGACCAAGAGGCAGAAAAAAATTACTTTGTAATCGAAGAGAACTTAACCTACGAAGACCTCGACCGAATGACAGAAATGTTAGCGGTACCACAAGATGAATTCCGCCTAACGGTAATGGTCGATTATAATTCTCCAACCTTAGGAACACAGCATGCCCACATGTATCATTTGGGAGAGTTCGAGTCTGACATTTCTATGTGTCGGACTTTTGTTTTCTTGAGAGAGTTGGAATTCCTTGCAAAAAACAACCTCATTAAAGGCGGAGACCTTGATAATGCCATTGTTTTGGTGGATCATATTCCTCCACAGGAAAAGCTAGATGAAATTGCAGAATTGTTAGGTAAACCAAAAATTGCGGTAACAGATACTGGAGTTCTTAATAACTTAAAACTGCACTTTCAAGATGAACCTGCACGTCACAAACTATTAGACATAGTTGGTGATTTGGCGCTAGTTGGAAGACCAATTAAAGGACACATCTTGGCTGCTAGACCAGGTCACAAGGGGAATGTAGACTTTGCTAAGGTTATCAAAGCAGAAATAAAAAAACGAGAGAAAGCTGTACCGAAGTTTGACTTAACAGCAGAGCCAATTCACGACATTAATAGCATTGAAAAGATATTGCCTCATCGTTATCCGATGTTGTTGGTAGATAAAATAATTGAGCTAAGTGATTCCCACGTGGTAGGGGTAAAAAATGTGACGATGAACGAACAATTCTTTCAAGGTCACTTTCCCGGAGCACCGGTAATGCCGGGCGTTCTCATGATTGAAGCCATGGCTCAAACAGGAGGAATTTTAGCATTGAGTACTGTTCCAGATCCTGAAAACTACCTTACCTATTTTGTAAAAATTGACAAGGTAAAGTTCAAACAAAAAGTGATTCCGGGAGATGTGCTGATTTTTAGATTAGATTTGTTGCAACCTATTCGTAGAGGAATGGTTTTAATGGCAGCCAAAGCCTATGTTAACGGAAAAGTAGTTGCAGAAGGAGAGTTAATGGCGCAAATTGTAAAAGAAAAGTAATGGAGCACGCTTATATTCACCCTGATGCAAAAATTGGTAAAAATGTTACCATAGATCCGTTTTCATACATTTCTGGAGATGTTGTGATAGGAGATAACACATGGATTGGACCTAACGTAACAATAATGGACGGCGCTAGAATTGGCAACAATTGCAGAATATTTCCCGGTGCTGTTATTTCCGCTATTCCTCAAGATTTAAAATTTCACGGAGAAGTAACTACAGCTGAAATTGGCAACAATACTACCATTCGTGAATGTGTCACAATCAACAGAGGAACGGTTGACCGTAACAAAACGGTAGTTGGAGACAACTGCTTATTAATGGCTTATGTTCATATTGCTCATGATGTTTTTGTTGGCAACAATGTAATTTTGGCTAACACTGCTAATATAGCAGGGCACGTTACCATAGAAGATCACGTGATTTTAGAAGGGGTAGTTGCCGTTCAACAGTTCATCACCATTGGCGAGCATTCCTTTATTGCTGGTGGTTCTTTAGTTCGTAAAGATGTTCCTCCATTTGTAAAGGCCGCAAGAGAGCCTTTAACCTATGCGGGCATTAATGCTATTGGTTTACGAAGAAGGGGTTACCAAACCGCTACAATCAGCCAAATTGAAGATATCTATCGCCATATTTTCGTACACGGTACAAATGTTTCTAAATCGTTAGAGGAAATTAAAGCTTCCATTGAAGATTCCCCAGAAAAAACGCAGATTTTAAATTTCATCCAAGGCTCTCAAAAAGGAATTATCAGAGGTCCTTTAAGCTAAGCAACTAGTCTAGGATAATGAACATTAAAATTCATTCACTTTCCAAGCGATTTAACAAAGAGTGGATTTTTAAAGACCTTTCCTTAGACATTACATCCGGTGAAAAAGTCGGAGTTATAGGTTCCAACGGAAGCGGAAAATCCACCTTTATTAAACTACTCTCAGCTGCAGAACTTCCGTCGAAGGGAGTAATCAAGTACTTTGATGCAGAAACAGAAATAGATGCAGCTGACATCTATCGTTCTATTAATTTCACTGCTCCATACATCGACTTAATTGAAGAACTTAGTTGCAAAGAATTAATAGACTTTCACCTTCAATTTAAAACCTTCCAAAACGGTCTAACGGCGAATGCCTTTACGGAGCTTGTTTACTTAAAGGATGCAGAGCACAAATTCATCAAAAACTTTTCATCGGGAATGAAGCAAAGGTTGAAGCTTGGGTTGGCAATTTGCACCCAATCTCAAGTTTTGCTACTAGACGAACCTTGCTC